>Ga0179591_1306212_pt1 | contig 13486 bp, 13 predicted proteins | sample CZOMad2_1_08_16f_FD_182891 | JGI IMG/M metagenome (GOLD analysis project Ga0179591, IMG submission 182891) | Vadose zone soil fungal communities from Angelo Coast Range Reserve, California, USA - CZOMad2_1_08_16fungal (PacBio error correction) | ecosystem: Environmental > Terrestrial > Soil >...
GTTGAGGGGAAGGGAGACAACGTCAAGGGAGAATCTGAGTCTTAAAGAGAGTGTAACTGGGTGATATCGAACTCGCAATCCTATTTATCCCTATAGGTCCGATATGAAAGGGACTGGGGCGGGGGTGCCGGCATCTCAGACTCAGCGTCACGTCAGCGAGGGGAAGCTGGGGGCAACTCCTAAGACCCCTGATTGTCGTCTCACTGACCACGAGGGAAGGGCTATTTGTAAGGTGGTAAGGGAAAGCTCGAGGAGCTAAGAACCGTCTATCTGTTTATTTCAATTTCAGGTCCCGCCATTTGACGGAAGCTCGCGGGGAAAGGGAAAGGATGAGTATCGACAGTTTGGGGGACGCGAATAAACTTGGCTTTCGCATGAGGTCGCGAGGAGGGAGGAAAAAAAAAGGATCAAAAAAAAAGGGGTAGCGGTGGCGCAGGGGCCAAGGCAGAAGGGAGTTAGGATTGAGGAAGGGTTCGAGACGGCAGGGAGATAAGGGGGCTGAAAAAAAAAAACAGGAGGGAATCTTTACTCATCCCTCCATACTCCTAGATTCGAGCCCTCGAGTTCGGGAAAGACGGTTGGAGGAAGGGGGGGAACATGGAAGGGGGGTTACAAAATACCGAGACTCTAACCCCCTAGAGCGTTATAGAAAAATGGAAAGGGATTTAGGGGAACATCTTAGAAAGCGGGATTGGTTCTGAGGGAAGAGAGAAATAGATGATGTGGCTCGGAGAGGGATGGAGGATGCAAGGAGGAGGGGGGGTATGATAAGTTTAGAACTGAGGGACGTGGAAGGGGAGAGAATAAAGGAGGAAAGAAGGAGGGGAGGGGGCGGGGGAAGGAGGGGGGAGTAAAGAGAGGTGGGCATCAGCACAGGGCGACAGACAGGGGGGTTCAGAGGGGGTCGGGAGAGGGTAGTGGTGAGTTAAGGTTCGGAAGGGGCAAGGCGGTGGTGGACGTGGGGAAGGGGGGGGGTGTGAATCTGGGTGCGGGGGGTAGGGGAGGTGCGGGGGTATAGGGGGTGGAAGAGGGGGTCTATAGAACACGGTAGATAAGGGCAAGGGCCCCTTCGGCAATGGACGCCAGTGGCTCGCGCTCACTTCCCAGGCCTGGCATAGATATGGGAGGGGGGGTTGGAATTTTGCTGAAGAACCAAAGATCAGTGCCCCAAACTCAGAGGAAAAAAAAGCCGCGCGAATACGCAGCGAAAAACTGAAGCTTCATATGCGGGTGTACCTCTCGATACATCATTGTCCGAAAGGTCCCAAAGTGACAGGAGAAAAGTACTGCCTCAAGACGGGTCAAAGGAAGAAAGGGGGTTTTGGATAATCTCTGTGTCACTCGGAGGATCCTCAAGCGCCAACGTGAGCAGGGATCAAATCCGGCCACTCATAGGGGGTTAGGGGTGGCAAAAAAAGAAACGAAGTGTGGCATCATAAGCAGAAAGGAAGGGCAGCTAGGAGCTGGGTCGTTCTCTGGCTCGTCGCGGTAAGCATCCCTACTGTGCAGCACAGGGTGGGGGGGTATCGAAAGCCCCCGGGGGACAAGACCGGATACGGGAACAAACGGGAGGGGGATAAAGCGGGATCTCAGACCGGTGACCATAATGTCATTGTGGGTGCGTGTAAACTGAAACACCAGGGGTCAAAGGATCGCTAAATAGCGACGACGGGCAAAGCTCTGAGAAGCCGAAAAACTGGAGGGGCTTATCGAATTCTGTTATAAGACCTTACAGAGGCCCTAACTAACAACACAGCCGCAGAAAAACAGGGCGAAAAGAATAGGGGGGAACCCAATATAATTAATTTATTGTATAAAGGCGGTTGGCATGTTATGTCAACACTATTTTTAAAGAAGCCGCCCAAGGAAAGAAACAGGAATGGGGGCCTTGGTGGAGAAAGTACCAGGAGAGATGTCGAAAGCTGTCCTCTTCTGCAGTTTCCATTTTTAAAACCTAAACGATTGGGTGAAAACATAGACCCTCTTAAAACGTCTCCCTCCCTGTCTCAAGAAAAATATTTCGGAAATGGACCAGAGAGGGTCTACAAAAAATTGAGTCTATTATAACAAGTTAGCCTGAAGGGTCCTCTTCACAAATCAATAAAGCTTAAAAGACGGGGGAGCAAGGACTGTAAACACCCCACGACCAATGGCTTAGAGACGAGGAAGGGGGCTAAATAAATCTAAGGAAGAAAGAAGAAAAGGATGGCAGGGGGGCTAACAATGTGAGTGAAAAGAGGAAATGTTACGCGGAGCCGAGGTTAATTCACTCCTCTCATATAACGAAGAAAAAAGGGGTGGGGTTAGAACAGGCAGAAAAGTTACTATAGCAGCGGAATATCCAATCCTGACAGGGGCAGGCCTAGCGCTTGCACCGTTGTGGAACGGGAGGGAAAGGGGGTGGGCGCATCAGGGGAAGGGAAGTGAATGCTGGTAACACAAAGAGGGACCAGGGGTTACTCGCAAACACTCGCAAAAGCTCCTACCTTAAGCAAAAAATAAAGGGGAACTCACACAGAAAGTGGTGGAGGAAAAAGAGATGATGACGAAAGAAGTCTACTTGTTTCTCACTATAGGAATAGAGTCGAGCCTACCTCAAGCGGTAAAGCAAAAGAAAGGCGAGCAGAGAGAAAAAAAAAAACAAAGGAAGATTAAAATATAGATCAACATTTAAGAAGGTTAGGGTAGGATAAGATCCAATAGGTTTATTAAAGAGCTACGTGAAGGGTCTGCATCTCAGTGAACGAGAAAAAGGAGAGGGGGCTTAGTGACCACGTTTGGTGTGCAGGGTTGGCATCGGTTGGCTCTGGAAGAACACTGAGGGATAACTATTGGGTTGGGGAGGAAAAGTAAACGGAAAAGAAAAGGACTGAGTAGCCCATGTTCCTCAAGTTCAAAGCGCTCGTCAAGGGAAAAAGGAGGCGGGAAGGTTCGATTTAAGGAGATCATAAAGGGGGATGAGGGGGAATTCGCAAAACCCTTATGAGTACGGAAGTCTATCAGTGCGGAGAGACATGGGCTGTGAGGGACAAGGGAAGAGCAGAACGGGGAGCGGAAAGGCTCAGGGTTCTTGACAAGAAATCTCTTCGCCTGAAAGGAGGGGTTCCCAGGTGGAGCAAAGTTATTCAAGGAATGGGGTGCCAGGCACGGTGAAAAATATGTCATGCAGGAAAAATACGCAAGGCCCCCATTTCTCTTAATAATTCAGTGGCGCCTTACAAAAGAAGAATGCCCCTGTTTTAAAACTGCTTTGTGGAACTGGAAAGCTGTCCTATGGCAACCACTCGGTCAGAGTCCAAACCGGGAAGGGCAACTGCAAGAAGGAAGAAGAACGAATGGGGAAAATCTCAACAATGTCAAACTGCTTTTAGGGTGGACAACAGGAGATGTAGGTTGAAAGAGTGTACGATTGACGCCAAGCAGCGTTCCGAGGAATCTTGGGTATAGTGGACCGTATGCGAACTTGGGGTTGCCGTCCAGGTTAAAAGGGGGGGGGGGGCGAGGGGGAGGATTAAAGAGACACAGAAGGTGCTAGCCAAAGGGGGGAGGGTAGGAGAAGGACTAGGGTATATTCGGGGGGTAATCCTTAAGTGTAAACGACCCAAAAAGAGTAAGGAGGGGGCGTGTCACTCTTTCTGGGGAGTCCGAGGGTTACACTCTCGCAAAGGAAATTGGAGCTCCTTTAGTAGCATTTTGAGGGAAAGGTCGATACAAAACGGGGGGCTGATTAAAAGGGATGCGGGGCTCGGACTGCCGTAATGGGGGGCCCAGAAAAGGGGAGTAGTTACGTCCTAGGTCGGGGGGATTTGGCGAAAAATCGTTCTTAGGGGAAAAAGACAGGAGGAGGGGCCTTATACTTTCCGTTTGGCTGTTGTTAGCCTGACAACAAAGAGAGTATCGCCAAAAACAAGTAGGAAGGGCACCCTGGGAGGAAGTCCGAACTTAGGAAAAAGAGAAGGGTCCATTTCTGGGGGGTACCATTATTTCTAAGCTAAGATAGGGTAAACTTAAGGAGACTGACTGGTATGGAACGGGTGAGGAGTTTTTAACTTGCTTCCAGTATAACTGTTTTCGGGAAGTTTAAAAGATCTATTCAGGGGAGGAGGGGTGAGGCGTATCGAGATTTCGCTTCCGAGGGTTTTCTGGCATGCGATGAGCAAGGAGGAAACGAGAAACAAATCAATCGTTCTAAAGCTTGCTTAGAAATACTGACAGTTGGGAGGACAAAAGCGCGAGGGGTTAAGAGGAGGTAGGTTAAACAACCCGAAAGGGTTGAGGTTTCCACTAGAACATCATTATTCAGATAAACCTCAACGCTAGGGTCTAAGAATAGAAATAGGTTAGGAGAGCAGATTTGGAACCTTTCAGTCTGCCGTATACATCCTCCGAGATAACCGACTCCATCAAGAAAAGAAAAGCGGGACGTACCGTCGCCAAAAGGAGCAAAACTCAATATTACCTTCCACGGAATCTGCAAGAAAGACTCGAAAGGGAAACAAGGGGGAATCGCAAAAATGGAAGGGTAGTATCACTTTTAGTACTCTACAGGACTGCCAGGTAAAAGGGTAAAAAAAGAGAAATTGAAAAAAACATAAGAATAGGAAATCGGGGAGAGAAGAAAGAGAGATACCAGAAGTACACTCTCCTCATCCCTAGCAAAAACTGAAAGGTTTAGGACGTCTATACCCAGACAATACATAGGAAAGAACGGGAAGGCGGAACAAACGATGGAAGCCCAGAACCGAACCGGGCAAGGAGAGAAATAGCTGAGGATAACAAAACTGAAGTTCTACGATATCAACATATGAGCCCGGTATGACATATATCTGGCGTCCGCTTGGAGGAGAAAGCCGATGTAAAGAAAAGACGAGAAAAAAAATCAACAGGTATTAGAAGAAAGAAGAAAAAAGGGGATGGGGGGATGGGCTCGTCTTCTGATAAAATAAGTAACATCAGGACTTCGGAGGAACCAGAGGGGGCCATTTTTGGAAGAAGAGTCCATGAAAGATAGAAGAGGAGAACAGGGTAAACTTCTATAGGGGAGGAGGATGAAAGGTGCTGGGTTACTCAGGGTGAAGGATCACGATCACGGGGGCGGGAAGATGGGGGGATTTTTTAGGGGGGGTCAGCACGGTGATACCTGTAGAAATGTTTGCAGAGAACCCCGGTATCGAGCATTTTGGGAAATAAGGGACAGAAAGTGAAATAGCCTACCTGTTTTCTTTCAAAGGGCTTGTTCCTCAGAGTGGCGGCAGGAAGAAGGTCACAAAAATGAAAACATAGGGGAAGAAGAAAATGATGGTTCAAAAGCTTTTCACAATGTACGTCTGCCTTCGGAGACGGAAGGCGTGGATTCGAGGAACCCTGAGAGGGGGGGGGACTCATAATCCGCGTTATTTATTATGGGCAGCTGGTTGGATCAGGGAGGAGTGACGGAAATGCAGAAAAAGAAACGGCTGGGAAGAAGGAGGTGACAAGATCCCCCGCTCGTTAGTCACTTTCTTAATTCAACGTTTTAGGAGAGGGAACATAATGAAAAAAGGGGCGGGTTGGAACAAAATAACTAGCAGAGATAAAACATAGAGAGGAATATAAACGGAATTAGTTAGGTTCACAAAGGTACGCAAAGAGGAGTGGGTTCGGAAAGGGGAAAAAGGGACTAATCGAAAGACGCCCCTGGAGGGGACGCCTGGCGGGCGCATCAGAACCAACCAGCGACTGGGGATTTAGCAAAAGCATCACTCAAGATCTCGTCAAACCGAGTGGATAAAAAACAAGTCTTACTTATCGATGAAAGATTCAGAATACGAACATCATGGGGAAAAGATGGAAAGGGAAGGTATATTACTTCCGAACCGAGGAAAGCCTTTGTGTGGGGATTCGGGAGCGGGGGGGGTGTCGCCGGAAGTGTTCAAGCCCACCTTAATCAGTTAGACAGTCCCTAACTTTCATGGTGGGAACGGAAGAGGGGGGGGTGAATCATAAGAAAAAGGGGACGTCAGAGAAAAAGATACGCGTAATCTCGTCTGTGCGCCGGACTCCAATAAATACTTGGGGCGGGAAGCAAATGGGGTGGGGGAGACGGACCGAAGAGTCCATTCATCCAAAGGTCTTCCCAGCTGAGGGAAATTCTCTCCGGCCCCGCGACGGGCAAGGAAACCAAAAAGCACAAGGGGTGGACGAGGAAAAAATGTGAAATCGAGCAAACTCGCAATCGGCACACAGACTCGAAACTTGCTGGAGCGATGTAGGGTAGAGAAGAAAACACACTCACATACGGGGGACGTGGGTCGAATCCGGTAGGGGCCAGAATATTAAGTTATAGAGGCCAATCCGCTTAAAGGTGAGGCATTAATGTCCAGAGTTTGAAAGGCAAGAATGAAGAACAGGACTTGGGGAAGTGACAGAGTAACCCTTATCTAGTTAGAAAAGTTAGGAGGGCGGGATATTGGAAGGGTTGGGAAATGGGAACTAGTGTTAAAAATCGAAAAAAAGAGACGGAGCCCAACGAAGTCTATAAGAAAAAAAAAAGAGCATATAACTTGAGGAAAGGAGACAGGATAGTGAGATATAGTAGACAGGGCGGCCTGTGAGAATATGTTAAGGAAAATCTTAAACTGGGTTCAATCCGTCAAGAAGCGAACCCAAACAATCGGAGTAGAAGACTGCAGTGCTCATCTCAGAATTCAAGAAGGAAAAGATGAAGGAGAACAATGATGACGAACCTGTCTACTGAGAGAACGGTCCTCTTAAATCTCTACCCTCGTCCGACTCCTTGGGCAGCAGAAGGAAAGGAAGAGAGCACGCAAATCGGGAGAAACAAATTCCGCCGCTTGCTAGAGCGCTTGCCGTGTTGAAACCTTACTGGGGCTCCAATAATGGGAGCCGGGGACGGCATAACAAACACTCGGGAGAAAAGGAAGGGGTGAAGAGCGAAGCGTGCTCGGGTCCTCGCCCTTGTCCCAGCATTTTTTGAGGGCGAAATGCGATGACGGAGAGCCGCTCCAAGTGGGTACCAAAAAAAAAAGAAAAGGGCATTAAGGTGTTTTTTGGGGCATAGAGACCCCTAAGGAGGAAAAAGCAAGGGCAGTCTCTCGAACAACCACAACCGAAAACCTGAAGATGCGAAAGGAGGGATAACCGCGCACCCGTGCTGGGAGGAGAGAGAGCACTAGTTAAAATGTTATTCTCTTCATAGTGTTCTCGAAAATCTCGGGTGGGCCACTTTAGGGAATAGGTGGAGGAGAAAGATCGGTGGGCAGGACGTCGGCGTGGTCACCCATTGGGGCGGAAGGAAAAGGGGAATGTACAAGGATGGAGCAAAAAAAACGTAAACTTCAAGCTCCGGCATGAAAAGGATGGGGCGGGGTTTCTATGTGAGATGAAGGTACGGCAGGATGGGTGCGTTCAAGAAAAAAAAGGGGAGGAAAGGCGGTCAGGGGGACGTCGAGTCCTTTTCTTCCGTTCCTCTTGGCAAGGTCGCTTAAATAGATTCCGTCGGGCTGGAGACATAAAATGGGGAAAACGAATTCTAGTCCCGATGTCAAGGGGGGGGCCTCGGCCCGGGTTTACTAGCAGTCGAGAGAGTCAAATTCTAACAGATTGGATAGCTACAGAAGGGTGTCGGAGGAGAAAAATATGACTATGAAGCTTTGGGTCCTCCTAGGGAAATCCTTGGGGGGGGCGCGGGGAAACAAGGGGATACCACAAAGGAGAGAAAGAAGGAGGAAAGCTGAACTAAGGTACGCCGTCTCCCTCAGGACCACTGGACCCGTTAAAGTTTTCGCGTAGTTGCCAAAAGATGGCTAATGCCTGAAAAGCAGGGGGGAGCTCAAAAGGAGGGGGAGGGGCCGTAAAGACCGGTTCGCTGGTTTTTTTTCAGCCAATTTGAGTGAGAGGGAAGGCTGTATAGAACACGAATTCAGAGCACCACGGGTAAAGAGAGCGCTCTGGGAGAGGAGGAGAGAATGGGGGAGCGAGAGACAGGTGTAACACAAATGCCGATTGTGCAAAACTCCCTTTTAGGAATATCACGAGGAAGCAAATACTGAAAGTGGAAAACTGATGATACATAGTAAAAGGGAGAGGAACAAAAAGGTGAGGCAAGGGTATTTATAAGGACGCGACGAACCCCGCGTCCCCCCCAGTTTAAGAAAATGAAAGGTCATTCGGCGAGGATTGGGGAGCACCCTCAATTTCATTCTTGGAAAATGAAAAGGGGGGAGCGGGCCCGGTCGAGAACTTGTTTGTCGGGAGCTCCCTTCCGAAAAACGAAGAACGCCCACAAAGGGATGGAAGGGAACCTGACCGTCTAACACATGTCTTCGCATTTCTTGAACAAGGAGGAGATAGAATAGGGTAATCATGACGGAGGGCATTCCGGAAGGAGGGTAGCGGAGGGGGCAGGCTCGGGGCTCCGGATCGTTTTGTTTGTGGGGAGCAAGGCAAGACCTATAGAGAAGTAGGAGGACCTCTTATCTATCAATAAGGAACTTAAGAAGGGGGCTGCACGGTGCGAGAAACGGGCGGAGAGAAGGGACATAAGCTTGCGTATAACTTTTGGAACATAACGATGACCGTTGTAATAGACGCGACTGTGGTTGAGGGGAAGAGGGGGTGAAAACAAAAACGTGGTTATGTGAGAAAAATTCTAACCTCTGGCGATACCTCAGCGAGGGGGGCTCTCAAGATAGTGAAAATTGGTATTTCACTCGTTCTAGACCTTGACCTTAGTATAAATCAGAAGGAGGAAAACCCTAGGGGGTAAAGATAACACCTATTTCCTTAGAAAAAGGATAAAAAGGAGTTCACCAATTCTGCTAAGGGTCTACTGTCACGGGAAAAGGCCACGTAAGGTATTAGCTCTGCAGGAGTGGACTGTGACCATGGTCTATTGCCCGGGGAAAGAACAGTGAACTTAAAAAAGAAAAGGTGAACATAAGCCATATAAATCTGGGTCCGAATGACCTACTACCTACTACCCAGTGCCGTCACAGCTGGGGGACGGACAACACGTAAGGGGTGTCGTGGGGCGGGAAGAGAACCAACTCCTCTGAAGACAAAGCTTTCCCTAAGGGGAAGACTTCACCCAGCACCAGCCCCGTCATATCAAAATCGCCGGCCTCACATGAAGAAAAGGCTTGAAAGGAGACTAGTCGAATAGGATCCACCGGACGAAAGGAGCATGAGGTAACTGGGTCTGAGCGCCAAGACCCTGGAGACTAAAAAACAACCAATAGTGGGAGGGAAAAGAGAAGGGTTTCTTCTAAGGCTTCTCAGAAAAGGATCCAGAAGCGGCATTCGTCCCTCATGGAGAGGGGGGATATCGGAGAAAGAGGAATCCGGGCAGGTGAGCAGCGATATTGTTCAAGAATCTACGGCCGATGGACGGGGGCAGCGCGAGCGGCCAACGGTTGGGATCCGAGGAGTGGGAAGGGGGGGGTGGGATCTCAGACCGAATGAAACAGGTACAGGGGGGGTTGGAAAAGTATGGGAAAGTGCCAAAAGTGGTCAATCCCGTCGAGACCGGCGCGAAAAGGAGGGCCGGGAGGATGAGGTCAAAATGGCTTGGTGGGGGGAAGCCATTTGCTGTCCGAAGGGATGGCACAGCAAGCCCGTGGAGTCGATCAACCGTTCCTCTACATGTTTCATGGAGATCAGTAACTCGGGGAAGAGTTGGGCTCTCCAGCAAGGGGGGAGCGGTGGAGGCAGGAAAGGCAGGGGGTATGGTGGGGTCGTTGATCTACGATTTCTTTTATCCGGGGGAGGGGGGCACCAGGAACGAGGACTGTAACGGAGGGGAAAAGAATCACGAAAAGATAATAAAATGCGAGCCCACGAGGCTTTATATCTCGCTTGATCAATTGAATATATAACAGGTATTGGGGAGACGGATCTCAAGCAACAGATAAAAACAATGTGGAAGAAACGGAAGGTTAGGGACAAGCCAGAATTAAGAACTTTGATGTATTATAGGGGAAAAAGGACAAGGGGATCTAAGCGCGCACTTCTTTTAAGTGATCCTCCTGGGGAGCGTCGGTCACGAAGACTAATCGTATATGAGGGAGTAAAAGGGAAGGACGCCCAAAGATGCCCGCCCACAAGTAGGCGGAAAGAAGAAGGCAAGAATGATGTCTACCTATTCAAGAGACCCTCATGGTCAAAATGGGGGAAATGCAATAAAATGCCGACTGACTGAAAAGGGGGCAAAGGCAGGTTTAAGATATCAATCTGTGTCACCGGGATCCAGCGAACCCAAACTGGAAAGATTGGAGGCCCACGCCATCTTAAAGGTGGAACCGAAAGGAGGGGGGGGGCGGACAGCAGAGTTCAATCTAGACCAGGAAGGAACGACTCGTTACTCTTACGGAATCCACTGGAAGGCATTTAAGGGGGCCATCGCCTACACGAAGATTTCAATAACTTGAAAAGTAAGGGAAGCTGTGGGCTACAGGCACCCTACCGGCGGGCCCGTTCAAAAACAAGAGTTCACATTTGTGAATGGCTCGACAACAAAAGGGGAAAAGGAGGACCAGAAACCACGACAAGTCCAGAGAGAAGGAGAACAAAAGCGTGAGAGGAAGAGGTCCTACGGAATAAAACTCTCCAGTCGTCAAATTTTCGGAAAAAAAAAAGGGGAACCAAATATAATAAAATTTATGATATGCACTCCAATTCTTGGGAGAATTAGGGAAAGATTGGGCAATAAAGCGCCCTGGACACGGACTGACATTGGAAAGGGTGAGGTAAAAGAGGAAAGATAGACAGAGTGAAGTCGTTGTTTGGCCCAGGGTTTAAACAGGAGGAACCATGGTTGAGTCAGAGAGTCCGTATCCAATCATTTCTGCACCATATTGAAAGGAGAAAGGACTGGGATTCAGACACACGCGGGAAAACTTATTCATATCCCTCAATCTCTTCAGGCTGGGACAACGAGTCAACTGTCATGAAAGGAGGATTTGAAAGAAGAACTTGGCCAAGACCGAGGTGTTATACAAGCTGGCTAAAAGGATGAAATCACGGTCCAAGGGACCTCTAACTTTTAGCGGGACTTCATCTCACCAAGGGGGTGACCGTTCCGCGACTACGAATCGAAAACGCCTCGTCCTAAAAGAACTTTTTTGCAAATCCATCCAGCATGGAGAAGCTCAGCGAAGAGCGAAGACGGAAAAATTGGTACGGGAAGGGAGAGAGTTGACGGGAGAGAACAACCTTGGGCATCGTGGGGACAGGCCGTGAGTTAGTCAAAAAACCTCTTTCTCCCACCAATTGTGAACAGAGAAAGAGGACGGAGAACAGGAAAATAAAGGGGGTTCAAAGAACAGAGATTAAGGAGAAATGCGAGTAAGATCCTTCTCACAAATTTGTCCCTCAAACAGATAGCCGACTAAGAGAATAATAAGCATGAATCAAGAACTCAGGACGAGAGAGAGAAAAAAACAAGTTATGAGGGAAAAGTAGTCTACATTATTTCTACCAAACGAGGAGGAGGAGGATGAGTAGCACGAGAGGAAAAACTAAGGCGGATCGCGTCACTAAGGGTTCTTAGAAAACTCTTATGCAAGTTAGCGAGGGTGGGAGAGAATCTGTTTAAAAGAAAGTGGGGAGTGAGACGAGGGGTGTGAGAAGTACATGGACATAGAGGGGGGAGCCCACATTGAGCATCACTGTGAAAACTCAGGGTCCTTCCGGCAGGAAAGGAGGTTCGGTTACGGGAGGATAGGGCCTTCGGAAAGGGGGAGGCAGAAAAAAGGGAGAAGGTGGGAGGGCCGTCCTGGTTGGTTCATTTCGCCTCTTCAGAAAAAGGTGACGGAAAAGCGTGACCAGGAAAAATAAATTGTCAAAGCGCAGCGCAACAGGAGGGGGGGAGAGTGTAAGGACAGCCGGCTGTCCATTAATAAGGTGAAAACTCTGACTATCTGTAAATACCAAACCCCACCCCGCTGGCCAGTCTCTGACTAGCTAATCAGGGGGAGAAGGAAGAAGAGGATCATCCCATATGTGAAAATAAGTTTGCCTCCTATCGGTTCTATTTGGGAAGGATCAGGTGAAGAGGGGCAACTTAAAGAAGACGAAAGAAAAACTGGTCGGCCAGGAAAATACGCTTAGGCCCTCAGGGACCAACTGTAAGGGGGGGCCAAAGTGGCAGGGAATTGGCCAAAGAGTACAACTGCCAAAGCTCATATCATAACGGAGTATTATATTTGGAGTCAATACCGGATGACCGTTTGCCTCCGTTGAAGTGAAGGAGTATACGAAAAAGATTAAGGGGATAGGAGCTATGGACTAGGTCCTAGATGAAATTCCTTTAACCTGTAATAGAAGCACAATAAAGGAAATCGGTCGAGAAAAGCCAGCGGTGGCTTGTATAGCACCAAAGAGCTGTCAAGAAGGGGGGGAATGGCGAGTAGGGAGAGGGAAAAAAAATTTGAGGAGCGAGAGCCGACACCGAGCTTGCACGCCTTTATATGAACTCCTTCGAAGGAACAAAACTAGTTCTTCGGGCCGAACCTGATTAGGGGGCGGAGAAAGAGAAAGTGGGAAGGATCCCCGGAAGGTCTAAAGGATTCTATATAAAAAACACAAGAACAGTTGACCGAGGGATGACCCTTCAATGAAGAACCGCAAAGGTCCGGGAGGGAAAAATTTTAGATAGAAGCTTCTAATCCGATAAAGCATATGTTCGTCTCAGGGGGATAGGGGAGGGTAGTACTCTTTGGGGGGGTCTGAAAACGGGAAGGGGAGAAAAGAAGGCCGTAGGGGGGGAGGAACCTACTGATCACTCCTGGCGTAAAGAACACCGACCGAGGGGTCGGCTCAGATGGACCCTTTCTTACTCTCCTAAAAAAGAACAAATTGAGTAAGAGGCGGCAATAGAGCCCGGTTTATATCAAGCTCTATTTGGGATCGGAAGAGGAGGGAAAAAAGAACCGGGGGCGTTATGACCACCTAATACCAGCTGAGGCTACTTCTAAGGCCGATAGGGATGGGATGCGGTTGAGGCAACTTGGCAGTCACCGTCAGCAGGCAGGAACAACACAACTCGCCAATCAATCAGAGCGGCCTTCCGGGCGCCAACTACCAACCTTTTCTCGTAACGAAATGCCGACCTCTCCTGACACCTCAAGGGAACACGGCTCTGCCAAGGGGGAAAAAGCGCAGATTGAGGGAACGCCTTCCGGATAGTTGCGGACAAGAGGTTACCATAAATAAAGATAGGGTCTTAGAAGAAATCTCTAGCGGACAGACTACCAAAAGACAAACGTAGCAGGACGTGGTCGAGAAAATCCAACACGTACAAGGTATGAGCTCGATCCAAGGAAAAATACGACGGCCAACCGACGCTGCATGCCAACTGCCCATCACACTCCCGCTTCAGACTACTATCAATTGAGTTCATCAGGCTGACAACGGGGAGGAAATATCACAGTGCGACCTTCTGGCGATTTCGATAGCCCTGTCCGGATTGGAGGGAGACGAAGAGAAG
>Ga0179591_1354169_pt1 | contig 13485 bp, 18 predicted proteins | sample CZOMad2_1_08_16f_FD_182891 | JGI IMG/M metagenome (GOLD analysis project Ga0179591, IMG submission 182891) | Vadose zone soil fungal communities from Angelo Coast Range Reserve, California, USA - CZOMad2_1_08_16fungal (PacBio error correction) | ecosystem: Environmental > Terrestrial > Soil >...
GCGTTCAGGGGGCGGAACTTTGAAGTCAGGGGACGAGGGGAGACGGAAAAAAAAAAGAAAGGAACGTGGAAAAAAGGGGGGGCCGATTGGGGGGGGGGGGCGAATCCTCACGGATGGAAAAGAAAAAGGCAAGGGAAAGATTGTGACTTCTCAGGAAGAGAGAGGAGAAAAGTTTGGAATGAGTTGGACCGCTCCCCGACTCAAGGGTCTTAAAGGGGGAAAAATAGGGAGGGAAACGGAAGACCTAAACTTTTTCGCGCAAAGACCACGAGACAGCGAAAAAGACTGAGAAAAGAGGGGAGAATCAAGGGGTGCATGGGTTTGGCCAAAGCACGACTACCAAGGGAGCACGAGCGGAGGAAAAACAAAACCGATGAAAAAAAAACCATCAGAAAACCCTCCCACCGAAGCAGGGAGGGACGTTCCAGGTAAAGTAAAGGAAAAAGTATTTCGACCAACGTAACCAGGGCCAATGCACACAAGGCAAAGAAAGGAACCTTTCAACGACCTAGGGGGGGGGTATAAAAAAACGGTCTTTCAATAGCCGCAAAAAAGCCCAGAACGTTCGGGATAACCGGGAGAGGGGGGAGGTACAAAACCTGCAATACGGGAAACAGTAAATAAACGCCTGAACCCAAGAAACAACTAACCGACAACATCGAAGGACTTATCCTGCAACAGGGTGAAAGTCTTTTAGGAGAGGAAGGGGGAGAAGCGGCACAATCCAAGTAATCGGAAAACTACCCAAAAGGGAAGACTATCTAGCGGGGGGAAACATTTAGACGGAAAAAGTCTGTTTCGAAAGCCAATCAAGTGACGTGCGAAGAAAGAGACTTTTTAGTGGGGGGGTTGTGCTTCAAAAAAGGAGGGAAAAAGGTACCCCACTCATATACACGGATGTCCAGTGCACCTTCAATCCACCCAGGTACACATATCAGAAAAGAAGGGGGGAAGGAAGGAAGGAAGCAAGGCAAAGGACAACTGGGGGGGTGGGACGAACACGCGAATTGGCCCACCGAACCCTCGAGACAAGGGGGTTGACGAAGACCGTTTTCGGAGGAACCTGGGAAAAGAAGAGTCACGAGGCAGGGAAAAGACGGCATGAAAAAAGAGGACGCCGGCGGAGGGGAAGAGGAACTACTAGCAACCCCGCCAAAAGAAAAAAGGAAAAAGGGTACCTATTTCCGCGCGGAGGGCAGCATAGTGGAGGTCCTATGGTAGAACAAAGGGGTATGGGTACTACGACTGAAAGGGTTCGAGCGGTACACACGAGACACCTCCCCTCGAATAGAAAATAGATCTGACTCCTCTCGGAAGAGAGAGCCCGGTCTTAACCCAGTAGAAGGGAAATGCGCATTCGAGGAGGTGAGTCAGAAGGAAGCCTCGCGAAAATAAAATTCAGAACTTCGACAAAAACAACTATTGTGGTGTGCGCAAAAAGGGAGAAGAGTGACCCACCCGGAACCGGGGGGGGGTTGTTCCCTCAGGCAGGAGGGAAGAAACTGAGACAAAGTAACCCCGTACGACGGAGAAGGGCAGGAAAGGCCCAAACTCCGAAGATCGAGAGGATTGACTTTTAGGGGGCTTTTTGTGGAAAGGTCATAAAATCAATGCGAGGGGGCTTTGAAAAGGGGATCAGGCGGATTGGCAAAGGGAGGAACCACGTGGAAACTGCGCCTCCAAGAACAGGTTTGGATCACAAAAAAAGGGAAGGTCGAAGCACGGAAAATGAGGTGGGAACGTAGCCACTGCAAACTCGCCGGACAGGGAGAACCTCCTTCCCACGACGAAACACCTGCCTTAATAGGGCCCCCCGGCATAGAGTAACAGCAACAATCTCGCGACGGTAGTCGAAGAAAAGTGGAGCCCGGTAAGCATACAGAGGATGACGAGGGGGATTGGGGAGGGGAGAGGATAGTCTTAAGGAAAGGCGGGAAAGTTCCTAGTAAAAAGGAGGACCGGCGCCGAGAACCAACCCACTGAGGGCATGATATTGGCCGGTTCAAAGAAACTAAGTAAGATCATCGAAGAGAACAAGAATAAGAAATATTGATCCAATCCTCCCAGGTACGGAGGCCGGTAACGATCGACTACGGAGGGAAAATTCCTTATAAGGGGCCAGAAAAGAATGAAAAAGCACTCCTATCAAAAAAAGAACCCTTTGTAGACTATCACTTGGTGGGGGGGGGGAAAACACTCGGAATTCCGTAAGAACCTCTCGCAAAACCGAGGAGATAAAACAGGCGAGAAAAAAGGCCACCAAAGAGGGGAAAAACTAATTGTATTTTTCAAAAATTTTCCCGCCGGGGGGGGAAAAATAGAGAGGGCGGCCTGGGCTGGGGGTCGTTACTTTGAAAAAAAAAATCGAGACTCGGTTGACGGGAGACTGAAGAACCCTCCTAGGGAAGTTCTATAGTACCTTCAAAGAAAGAAAAGAGTGAAGGGTCAGGGTGATCTGCGGGGAGACCGGCACGGGTTCTGCTGAGAAAGATTCGGGGACGGTAACACAGACGAGAGCACTTGAAGTGAAGGGGGGGTGCAGGACCAGTTGGTGGGTGGGGTTCAGGGTGAGCCGAGTGACAAGGCGGGGAGCAGGGGGGTGGGGTCGCCGGGGGGGGCCTGGACCTAGGGGAAGTGGGGGCGCTTATGGGGTCTGGTTCGGCGATGAGGGGCCGGGGACGGGGAGGTGGGTCTAGGGGTGGGGGTCTGGTAGAGGGGGAGAGGCGGTGTGTGGGGGGGGGTGGCTCCAAGGTCGGGGGGGGGGGGGCGGGTGTAACGGTGGGGAGGGTCGTGGGGTGGGCTGATGGTGGGGGCGGGCGGGGGTGGGGATGGGGGGGGGGGGAGCGGGTGGGGGGGCAGGAGCTCGGGTGGGGTCAAGTGGCTGGGGAGTCTGGGGTGTTTTTGGAAAGTGGCCAGGTGGATGGGGCTAGGGGGGAGGGTTGGGGGGGCGGGGGGGGAGCGCGGGAGGGTTGGGGGGTGGAGGGGGCAGTAGAGAAGGTCAATTGGGCGAGGAGGGGGGAGTGGTGGTAGCGGTCTCGGGGGTGGGATGCGTACGTAGAGGGAGAGGGCTGAGAGGGAATAAGGGGGGTTGAGTGGGGGGGGCGCATGGAGCTGGGGTTTCTGCCGGGGAATGTAGGGGGGCCGGGAGGGCCTGGGACCGGGCGGGGACTAGGGTGGCCCGGTTGGGGCGGGGGGAGGAGGGAGATCGTTGGGGATGGGGGGTGGGTAGGGTGGAGCCAGGCGGAGGGGGGGCAGGGTTGGTGGGTGGCGCGGAGTGGTGGCGGGCATGGGAGCGGGGGGGGCGTGTTGAATGGTCGAATGCATGTGGGGGTGGAGGGGCAGCGGGTACGTGGGGACTGGGGGTGGGGGGGGAGGGTAGGTTGTGGGGGCGGTACGGGGCGAGGGGGCTATGGAGTGTGGGAAGGGGGAGGGGGGGGGAGTGTGGGGGATAAGAGGGGCTAGGGGGGTAATTTGGGGGGGGCTGGTGGCGGGGTGGGGAGCTGGATTCTCTCGGAGCTGTCATCGAGTGGTCAACCCGGACCCCCCGAAGTCTTCTTCCCCGCTCGTCAACGAATTTCTCGCCCCTCAAAAGCATGTCCCGGTGGCCCGACCGCATCCTTGCAACGGTCCCGAACCGTCCAACAGCAAAAAAAAAAGAGGGGGGACGCGGAGGGGGATCAAAAGAAAGAAAGTAACCGCCATCAGACCAAAGATTCCCACAAAAAGAACTTAGGCTACCGCCCAAAAATTTCAAATGAAAAGAAGTTGGTTCCGGGGATGGGTGACCGTCGGAGCGGGGTCAAGGAGGGGGATTGGGGGGGAAAGAAGACAGTGATACCTCCTCACACGCAGATGTCAGCGTGGAACATGCACACTCGACTAAAAAGGGAAAAGGGAAGAGGGACCTTGCTTCCCTATTCGGTAAAAAGGGGAAGATCTTTGACTAAAACTCAGGGAGCAAAAGACGGGGGGAAACGGTCTTCGGAACGGTACCTTCGGGGAGAAAGGCAAGTGAAACTTGGGGCGGGACTTGCACGGACTCCTTAAAGAAGAGGAAGGGTTTCGGGTGTAAAAGCAATCTTAGGAAAAGGAAAACCAGGGGGAACTCCGGAAGGGGCCGCGCCCTGTTGGGCGGCGCCTTTCGTAACTGGAGCCAGACCAACCTATCGCCCCCAAGGAAGACAACGCGGTAGCCAGGTCAGGGGCCATCCCGGTGTCAAAAAGGGCTAGGAGTAAGAACTATGCAAGGGGGGGAGGCCGTCCTCTAAAAGCAGCCGACGAAGAGAGGAAGGGGGGGAGGGGAACGGGGAAGATCAGAACGGCCACGACATAGGTTTAAGCAGAACGCTAACCGAGGGGGAAAACGGGCGAGGAAGGGGGTCAAGGAGAAAAGTGGAGCTGCTCATGAAACGGGGAAACGTAAACTCACGCCTAAAGAGCGGAGAGAAACAGGGGCTTATACAGGTCTGATGCAACGAAACACCCCCACCTAGAAAAAAAAAAGTCAGAATCGAGGAAAAGGCTAGCGAGGGAGAAAAAGTTGTAAGAAAGTCCCGAAAGGGCCAAACGTTGTGTCAGTCGGGGGAATTTCGAACACTCCCGAGGAAAAAAAAAAAGGGGACCACCGCGGGCGGAAAGAATGCAAGAATTGAAACGGGGGAAAGAAAGGGCTTCACGGTTGCTGGCAGAGTAAGGGGAGACTCCGACGACTCAGGAAAGGAAGGCGAGGCTTCAAAAAAGGACCGAGGAAAAAGACGAAGGGGGTAAGCGCTGGGACGGGGGAGGGAGAGCGCGACGCGGAAAAAAGGAAATACCTTGGACGACGCGGAGACTATTGCAAGAAAGAGAAAACCGGGGGGACGCCGAGGGGGAAAGGAACTCGGGCACCATGGAGGGGGGGAAGGAAGCCCAAACAAGCGCAAACACGGTCTTCTTGTAAAACAGGCAAAAACCGGCCTATCAGCCCAGCCGTGAGATCACGCAGGGGGGGAAGTCGTTCTCGAAAGGAGGACCGTCAAGTGGAACAAACTGCGAGATGGGTGGGAGAGGGGGCGACTTCCCCCGAGGCACACGCTGCCCGTCTATTCGCAAAAGAAGGGACTACTCAAAAGGCTATGGGGGGGGGAAGCCTGCCTGAAGTAACGGAAAAAAATCCGGGAAGAAAAAAAAAAAGGGGGGGGAGCTCAGATACCTCAAAAAAGACCCTAACCCAATCTGCATTCTCGCACAAAGTGCAGGGGAGGGACGACCGTGAACGGTGAGGGGACCGCTCCGATACGTCAACAGAGGAAAAAACCGAAAAAAAACCTGGTCGGGCGAGGAACGGGAGGGGAGGGGAAAAGGAAAATATCTTAAGAAAAGAGAGCATCCAGATTGGGGACAAGAATCCAAGAGTTGGGGCGGGGTTGCAGGGGGGTTCTTGGGACAAACGAGGGGCGGCCCTGTGGAGGAGAGGACCCCGGCCATCGGAATGACAAAGGAACACCTGCAATGAGAAAAGGCCCTGCAGGAACAACAATAGGGAACGTTTGGCAGGGGTGTTAATTCGCAAATGCCTTGGGAAGGGGGGAACATGGACGGGCCCACGGAGGGAAGGGAACGGGACCGGGAAAAAAAAAAAAAAAGGGGCTTCTGAGTGTGCGCAGAGGAGGAGACGTCGGTGGCAGAAGGCAACGTTTGCCGTAAGCGACCGGTCCATCTGAAAAAAAAAAAGCCAACAAGGCCCCTTAGAAAAAGCTCGGCAACCTTGATCGGTGTGGGAGAAAGAAGACGTCCGCGGGGGAAAGGGACGGGAAACAGTGGTTCGGGCCAAAGCATCAAAGAGAGGGGAAAAACGTGTCCTGCTTTCAAAGGGGGGGGCAGGACCCCAGTTGCGAAAAAAAAAAAAAAAAAGAGCGAAATACCTACATCGACAAAGGTTGGGTTTTTCAACAAAGAGGGTGCGGTCGCCGGATTCAAAGGAGGACCCAAAATGGGGAGAAAAGACGATACTCTTAGAGAGAAAAAAAAAAACCGGAAGGAGGAGTATATCTGGCCGAAAGGGGGACCTCCGACGAGGGAAATGCAAACCAACTGGGACAGCGATCGGTCCTTGCAAAAAAACCACGACTCCAATAAAGGGGGAGAAACCGGCCTAAAAGAAAGAAAGTTGAGGAGGAGAAAAAAATGCGCCGATGGGGAAAGGAGTCAGGAACTCACTGGAAAGATCAAACAGGGAGTACAGGTAAATCTAACGAAGGGGGGGAGAAAGTCCTCCTCCCATACAAGACTTCAAAGCGAGGAAAAAGAGCGAATTTCCTGTGTCGCAGACGGAGACTGGAAAGGGTCGCTGAAAAAACAAAAAAAAAAAAAAAAAAAGCAAGAGCCAGAGGGAAAAAAGACTATTTCTAAAAATGTTAAAACCGCAGAAATCCTGAGCGCATGAAGAAGAAGAAACAGTAAGCAATTCATAAATGGAGAAAAGCCTTCAATTCAAAGAATTCCCCATCGGAGAAGAACCACCCTGACAAAAAAGACCTATTGGGGCAAGACCTTCTGAATGGACAAGAGGAACAGGTTATCCACTCTAGAAAAAAAGCAGCTGCAAGAAAAGAATCTACAAGAACCGGCCCAGGTCTAAAAAAATAACAACAAAGAAAAACCATCGATTCTCATCTCCAAAAGAAGTGCTATCTGAGGAGAATGAATATCTATCCACGTTCATACTTCGCCCACCCTAAGAGGACAATAAATCGGGAAGTATCGGGAACGGTGCAACCACACTTGGAGGGGGAAGACTGAAAAAAGGGGATGCTCAAGACTTGAGGGGAGGAGCCTGGGGGGGGACCACTTTCGTCCGTCTTAGACAGACAAACTAAGGTCCGTGAATGAGGGAAAAGCTCGTAGAGAGAATCTCGATTAAAAGGGTGGTCCGAGATAGCACCCAGGAGGGAAAAAAGGGAAGGGTGCATTTTCAGGCCAACACTGAAAGAGAACAAAAGGCCTCTCCAACGTGGGGGGGGGAGGAAGGTCCTCTGTAGGAATATAAGTAAAAACAACATCGGAGAAGAGGCTTAAAAAGGGAGGGCCGGAGTCTTAATTGAGAAAAGACAGGGAGGTCCTTCTTCCCAGTTGTTGAATAGAAGAAAAAATCGCCCCAGAGAAATACAACCTCACTAAGTTGAGGCAAAGCTCCGATCATATGTCAGTTTCTCCACCGTGGACGGGGCCGGGAAAGAACGTCGCAGAACGGCTACATCCCAGAGACGAAAAAAAAAAAACGGGGAGTTCATACGGGAAAGAGCAGGGGAAACAGGAAAGAAACCGTCGTCATTACCAAAGCAAAATATGTCACTGGAAAAAGGGCAACGCGTATCCTAAGAGAAAGAAAAAAAAAGTCCTTCGGGACTGAACGATTTTTGCAAAAACTCCAAGAGATAAGGGGGAAAAAAAAAAAAAGTCCCGGCTGGGGGGGGAAAATTGTTCCAAGGATAGCTTACCTCCAAAGGAAAAAATCTCCCTAGACGTAAGCAGGAGAAACAAACGACACGACGGAGGCATTCGAGCTGGAAATTATCACGTGTGTTGGGGGAAAAGTGATCATAAAAGGACCCATCCACAGGGGGGAGGATCGCCGTGCAGCCGCGAAGCCCACGGGGTTGGTTGGGGGGAATGTCGCAAGAGAACAAAAGGTGGCACCTCCCTTAGCCGTCGAGAGAGGGGGAAGGGCGGGGTGGGGGGGTCTGTCTGCAGCCACTGAGGTGGAGGGTGTCAAAAGGGGAAGGGAGAGACAGAAATCCCCACCTCCACAGAGCAAGAGTCGCACCAGGGAATATAAGGTATGGGCAGACTCCTCAAAGAATCTTTGTGTCCAAGAAAGGGTTTTTTGGCGTTATGATTGTTTCATTACCGAGGGAGAAAAAAAGTGGAAGGGAAGGGGGGGGTCGGCTCGATAGTTCGATATGAGACCGAAGCTAATTGCAAAATCTTATAACGAGGGCCCCACGGAAAAAAGTATACAATAAGTGAAAAAAGGAGATTCGAAGTTCGGAAAACCTAAACCTTGGAGGGGAGGGAAAGGGAAGATCATACCTTCCTAAAAAGAAAAATTTGCCACTTCGAAGGACTAAAAGCCTAGGCCGGTAATAGAAAAGACTATAATAAGGCTTACAGAAACCCTAGTACCCTAGAAACCGATCCATAAAAACCGTTATACAAAGACTTTTGTTTTTGGCCCACTTAACGAATGCCCGAATCAGAAAAGCTTCCAAGCAACGTCGCTAGAGAAAGGAGAACCAAACCACAGGGGAACAAAGCAAAAGGATTGTCCCTAAAAGGGAGGAGAAATGGGGAAGAAGGGGGGATTGATGCTCTGAAAAGTGAGCAGGGGGAAACCAGCCGGGAGGGTCTTTAAAAAAAAAAAAAGTAGGACTGGGGGGGGTGCAAGGTAATTTTTGCGTGGGAATGAACTTCTTCTCCAACTCACATAGTGTGTTTACGCGAACAATAATCACAGACACAATATCATGGGCTTCAGAGGGCAGAACTCCAAGCAAGGCTGTTAGTCCGAGGCAGGAAGGTTGTGGGTTACTCTCGGGGGGTTGCTCTGGCGGCGGTAGAGGAGGAGACGGACTATGGGTAGGCCTCCGGCGCTCAAAAAAAAAAAAACGGAGGAGGAAAAAAGGGGAAGGTCCTCGCAACAAAAAAACGCAAATTTTCCTGGGAAGAAGAATGGGGGACCTGAAACGGGCAGACAAGGGCGCATTCACGAGGAAGAGGCATAACCTAACGATACCGCCCAAAAAAAAAAGGCCTCTCATTTCCACGGCTAACTCGGGGGAAACCAATGACCAATTAAAAGGAGGGTGTGGAAAGGGGGTTTACGATAGGGGATCTAGAGACGGCCGGGGAAGAGGGATAAAAAAAAAATCAGCTCAAATGGCACGGGTGGTAAACTCCCGTTTAAATACAAACGTGGCGAGGGCTTGGGGGGGGAAAAAAAGTATAGGGGTCGTAGGGAGAGGGAAAAATGTGCAAATGTAACACTCTGTTTCAGGGAAGGTGCCCGGGACGAGGACGGGGCTAAAGAAGATTTTGCGGCCGGGTCCAAGGGGGGAATGCTACCGATCGGGGGTTCTTTCAGGTAAACGGCAAAAAAAAAAAAAGACCAGTGGGGGGTTGGGCAAAGTCGGGGGTAAGCGACCTCGGGGGCCCCTGGCCAAGGAAGGGGGCCGGGAACCTAGCCATCTCAAGGGTGAAAGAAAAACCCAAATGCCGGCTTGCATCTACAGCCCCCTTTCCACCCAACGGATCAATACTACACCGAGGAAACAAAACAAAAAAAAAAAAAAAAAAAAAGACCAATGGCAGTCAAGTCGAATCCGGAAAACCGAGAGAGGAGGGGGTTCGGGGACGAACTGCTCACCGGAAAAACAGAGAGTGGGAGAAAAGCGAAAACCCCTCCCCCATTTTCAAAAACACGGGAAGTCGACTGGGTCGAGGGAAAAAAGTTTTCGGCGGCGCAGCACTTTTGGGCAAGGAAAAAATCGAACGGAGGGAGAATGCACTTTCGGATCAATAGAAAGGACAAAAGAAACGAAAGAAAAACGTCTGTAGAAGGCGACTAATCGAGGGTCAGTGGGAAAGGAAGGGGGGACGTCGGACGGGAGACGGGATGGGGTTTAAATGGGGGAAAAAGGTCCGCCCGGCTCAGAAGGAAGGGGGAAACAACTGGGGAAGACACTCCTTTCGGAAAAACGTTTCCGAAAATCGGGTGAGCCATCTTCACGGGTCTGGAAGAGAAATTGAGACGAACAGACCGGACCCTCGCCAGTTGAAGCCTACTTGGAGGGGGGAAGGGGTCGTCCCTGAGAATTAGCATAGGGAGGTTTCGGGTAGCGCCCTTGGGGTCGACATCGAAGAACGCCTGGGGGGGTTCCGAAGGGAAGGGGGGACATCTAAAAGGAAGACCTCGTCAGGCGAACCGGTAGGCCGATTGTTCTGGTTGGCAGCGGGCCTATGGTCTTCCACGAAAAGGGGACAAAGGAAAAACGAGTACCGGCTTGAATGTCAAGAAAAAAAATCAAAAACCGGTGAAGGAGCGGAAAAAGGGTTTCTCGGGATCAGGGGGGAAGAGATAGCCGTAAAAAAAGGGGAAGAGAGTCTGTGGGGGATTTAAAGAGAGGGAAGAACTGTCCCCAAGCACAAAGGGGCTGCGTGCTAAGAAACGAAAATCTCAAACTCGGCGGGGGGCCTTAGGTGAAGTCCTGAAAAAGGTCAGAAAAAAAAGCCGGGAGGGAGGCTCATAGAAAAGAAAGAAAAGCTGCTGAGAAAGGGGAAAAGGGACAAAAACTTATCAGCGGGAGAAACAAAAAAGGGCCGGGGAGGGACATCCGTGGATCGACCTTCGGGGGGAAGAGGGGGAAGGGAAACTAGTTACGGGTGAAAGCGGAAGAGTGACACTCTAACGCAGGAAGACGAAAAATATGCGGCCGATGAAGACGATGGGAAAACATTTCAGTTGGTGGTCCCGAAAGGTCATTCGGGCCGTCGAGAAAAAAACTTTGCCACAGATGAGGAGAAGAAAGAAAAAAAACGTGTTGGGAAGGGGAGGAGGGAAAGTTCCGACGACAAAAAAAGAACCATTTTGCAAAGGGGGTTGGTAGGGGGAGGAAAGGGGGCATTTGGAATGGACGGGGCGCAAGGAGACAAGGGACGACGGTTTTACAAGGGGGGGGGAAAAAACCGGCTTCGGATTGGGAGGGGTGGGGACGAAGAAGAGAGAAATCGTGCAAAACTCGTGGGGTTGACTTACAAACTACCGTGGGGAAAGTCTCGGCGCACCAAATTGAAGGAAAGAAGACCTCGAGGGAAAGGAAAAAAGCTTATTTGCTTAAGCGCCAAAAAGAAGAAGCTTGTCAAAAAAAATGGATGAACCGGAACCGTTGCCTTCGCATAAACACCCCATCAAGAGAAAAGTCCACACAATCAAACAGGGGGGGGGACGAAACTTTCGCATTGAAAGGGTAATCCCAGGGGCTAAATACGATCGAAAAAGGAACAAAGAAAGTTTTGGTGGGGGGGGGGGCAAAAACGATAGACTAGGCAAGGGCCGCACTAAATAGTAGGGCTCTCAAAAAAAGAGAGTGAGGAGAGATAAAAAGAGAAAAAAAAGTGCCGTCTAACATGCAAGCAAACCGAACTGAAAGAAAAACTCGTCAGGTCAGAACTAAAATCAGCGGGAGGCAGGGGGGTCGCAACATTGGGGGAGGGAAGATCTGCGGGGCTTGGATGTGGGAAAAGGGAGGGCCGAAGAACTTTTTTGATTACAAAGGAGGGGAAACAAAAAAAGGAGTGGCGATCGCACCAACCCAAGAGAAACGATGCGAGAGAATGTGGGCCTGGGGGGTCGCCGAACTACTGGGGAGTGTTCTGAAGCAAAGGGAGAAAAAGTTCGTTCCACCTATACTGCAAAAAAGAGAAAAAGGAAAAAAACAAACACCTCCAGGGAAAAGAAGAGGCGTGAGTCCAGGGTTAACCGTCAAAGAGAAGGAATTTCGAATTCAGACCAAAAGAAAAAGCCACACTGCGCCAGAAAAAAAACCAACGACCTAGGTGGGGCAATTCACCAGGTCAGCGGCCCTAGCGAAAAAAAAAACACGTGCAAGGAATCCCCCAACGTTCGCCCCGCGAGAAATAGGGACAAAGAACATGGACAGACAAAAAAACACTGCAAAAGAAGAGGAGAAAGCCCGGAAAAAAATGGAATGAAAGGAGACGAGTAAAAAACTCGGTGTCCCTCCCAAGTACGCCACGAAAAGGAAAGACTATCAACTGATCGGTCTCGACAAAACGGCACGGTCAAAAGGGGGGAACACGATGCTCATACGGGCGAAAGAACTGTGTGGAGTGCGGAGAGGAGAACGCAGAAAACACCCACAAAAGGGGGAAAAAAAAACGTGCCTTCCGAAAAAAAGGCGGGAATAGCGGGAGTAGAGGGATAGCGGCAGCCAAAGTTGGAGGGGGGGGACAAGTCGCACCACGAGCGATGGTAACCAATAAGAGTGGGAAGGCCAAGTTTTACGGGATCTCCTTGCACCAAAGTCCCGAACGAGATCAGGGGAGCCGGGAGGGGTGGTTCGAGCAGGTACCTTCCAAAGAAATGGGACGACTAAGAAAAAAGACAGCCGACATACATCACGAACGCACGAGGGGTCGAGAGCACGGGGGCTCAGGGAAAAAAAAGTAGGGACCCCTTTTAAAAAGGAAGGTCTCAACCCACCAAAGAAAAAACCAAACACAAGCCGCTAAAAAGCAATACAGTCGAGAACATCTGAGGGAAAAAAAGAAAAAGCATTACCCTAAGGAAAACGCAACAGAGATGCCAAGAAAGGTGTAAGCAGGAAGGACTACGATACAGAAGCCGGAGAAAAGGAAACCAGGATTGGAAAAAAATCGGGGTTGTCCAGCCAACAAAGCCGTGGAGGACATGGGTGAACCCGATGGGAAACGGAGAGACCGCAGATAAAAACAAATCTACCTTCCAGACATTGGCAAATGGCAAACCGAAAAGAAAACGCAGGCCGAAGGAGCAGACTTGATAGTTGGTGGTAGAAGAGGGAAAGCCGGTCTACCTAGGTTATCGCGGGTACGGAAAAACCAAAGTTTTTAGGAAGAAGACGAGAAACAGGTCCTCCGATATATTGAGAAAAAGACAAGGGGAAAGACGGGGTTGGTTAAGCCGAGCCAAAATCGTAACGAAGTGCCGGGACCTGACGAGAAGCCTTCCCCGAAAAGGAAAGGAGCTCCCGTCGGGAAATGGATCGATAGGAAAGCATCGATCGAGCATCTTAAGACGATCAAGGGGGGGTGGAAAAGGAGGACGACTTCCTGCTGGAAGAGTTTGGGGGCGGCATGAAAAAGGGGTCGGGCGAGAACCGAAAGGGGACAAAAAGAAAAGGATATCGCCCCCGGGAGGTCGGGGGAACAAAAAAGGCCCTGGAATGAAGGATGCAGGATTCAGGCCCGAGTACCTAAAGCCTTACATATCATGAGAAGCAAGGGAACCCAGAGGTCCGGAGGGAAGACGTGACCCAGGGGGCCAGGAAAACTCATTCAACTGTAATCCCGAAACCTGAAAAAGCAGAAAGCTTCCGAAACCGAGAAAAAAATGATCCGCAAACCTATCACAGAGTTAGAACGAAAAGACACTTCACCACTCTTGGGAATTAGGTCGGGCACTAAAAAGCAAGTCGATATATACGACACGGCTGAGACAAAGGCCAGAAACTAACATAAAGGGGGGAAAAGGGGGGTTTGCCTCCTTGGACCTAATGGAATGAACGGACCCGGGTCGGGGGGGAGCTATGGGAGAGGGGGACTTTCAAACAGTATCAAGAGCCTTCTTAAAATCACGGGAATTGTGAACGGGTACGTAAATCTCAAAGGTCGAAAAAACGTAAAAGGACTGTTCTGGTCTAGACAATACAGAGGCAAGGGAATATGTGG
>Ga0179591_1244746_pt1 | contig 13484 bp, 10 predicted proteins | sample CZOMad2_1_08_16f_FD_182891 | JGI IMG/M metagenome (GOLD analysis project Ga0179591, IMG submission 182891) | Vadose zone soil fungal communities from Angelo Coast Range Reserve, California, USA - CZOMad2_1_08_16fungal (PacBio error correction) | ecosystem: Environmental > Terrestrial > Soil >...
CAAATCGACTTTCGGGTTCTTCAACGAATCATTAAACAAAACCTAGAGGTGCAGAAGGAGACGCATGGAAGTGCCGCTACTCTACGACTAGACATTCTTTACGGTTCCATCCGCCGAGGGGAGAGCATGCCTACGACACTTAAAGAAGGAAGGACGGAAAACTAGGTCTCGGACTAACGAAGTGCACCGAATAAGGGGGGGGGGGGGATCAATGCATAGAAGACGGGGCACGGCCATAGAAAGAATACAAAAACGCTCAGCCATCGCACTCCTAAGGGTGGTGGTGGAAAGAACAAAACGCTCTCTCGCCCAAAAGCCCCGAGCATCACGTCCTTAACTGTCAGAACTGTTTCGGCAGGCAACGAAAAAAAAGAGACAGCGGGAGAAAAGTATCGACGCACATAATCACGATAGTTTTTTTCGGCCAGGGGTTCGGGACTATGGGACTCAACTTCATCGAGTTGTCGGATGATAAGAAACGGCATCACAAAAAGGGAGAGCACCAGGCCAACGCAAGCAAAGGAGTACTTGACGGGGCCCCTCTTGACAGTAACCGGTATGAAAAAAACATAGGCGCAGCCAGCGGGAAGGGGGGAAACGCGAACGAAGGGAAAAAAATCATGAAAGCGCGCTTGTTAAAGAAATTACTTCTATCAGACTCGGTCTCCTTTATGGCCATCTCTAGAGGATAGACGCAAAAAGAAGACTGTCAACTCTCTGAAATAGGGAGAAGGTAGGGAGGGACATCGGGTTCCTCCACAGTGAGAGTACCGGAGTTATCTGGGAGAGCCCGGGAGCTCTGAGTGACTTTGTGGGATTTCGGGGGCGGACCGACAGCGCGCAGTTGCCGCATTCGGCGCGACGGGAGGAAAATTCAGTCGAGGCGAGAGAAGGGAATCTCGTTAAGTAGGCAGCACACACCAAGCACGATTAGACTTCCCGCTCGACAACTAGTGCAGAGGAAAGAGGCGCAAAAAAAGAAAGCCTACAGCGGAATGATAAGGATCGGCTGAAGGGGCCGTCACCAGAACCACCTCTCGAAAGGCGCGAAAGGGAAGAAATCTACCCGCCTCAAGGGGCGGCACTACGAAAGGGCGGCAGCAGGGGCGCTCGGAAATATCAGAGGAGACAGGCGCAGAGTGTGTCATCCTCGAGCGAGCTTAGTCTAACAGAAGTTTGCTGATAAGGCCAGGGGCCAGTAGAAAAGAAATACGATCGCCGCAAGGCATAAGGTGCTAATAATTGAGGAGAAGGGATGGTCGGCCCGGCCCTAAGACGGCTGGAACAGCGTTCCTCAAGAAAAGAAGAGGGAGGTTCACCGAGACGAAAAGGAGACAGGTCAAGTCAAGGCCTGGTACCGCCTTTACTGAAGTTTACCGCGCGAAGTCCAATTGCAACGGGGCGAGGGGTTAACAAAAAAGAATAAAGGGCCCGAATACTAAAGTCACGGACGACATGGGAGGTCTATCCGAGCCGCGAGGACAGATCAGTCGTACCGCGATCAAGAAGCACGCGGGGAAGTTGGAGAGAGGAAAGGGGAGTATCTTAGACCTCGTCGGCTGTTCCTGAGCTCTGACGTAGGGGGAGAGGTACCGGCTTTAATCTGCTTCAAAACGCACAGACGCAGAGAGCAAGCTTACCGTCCCAGAACAGGGAATAAATGCCCGCCAGAAAATTACTAAAAAAAAGGACTATAAGGTCGGAGGTCGGGGGGATAATTGTGTTTCGAAGGCGGACGGGAAAGGCAACGGCCCATCTTGTGACGCTGGCTACTGTACATGCGCTATCAACGCGCTCAACCTACTAGAGGGAGATTGGCTTGGGCGCCAAGCGCGCGGGGACTTCGATCTCAGAGTGACTTGAGGACCGCCTTCAGGACTCTTGTAAAAGAAGGAATCAGCAGCTTCACTAAGCAGTGGAAATGCGCGCTTTGGAGGATCGTCTTAGGGGGAAAGGTTCTTATCCCCAAAAGAGTCGCTCCAAGAAAAACACTCGGCACGACGCGATGAAGGGGGACACAGGCAACAACAAATCAGGGTTCTACGATTGAATACACACATGTAATGTGGGTTCGGCACGCGAAGGTTTTCAAGGTCCTCGCCTTGAGTAAAAGAAGACTCAAGGTCTAAGAAGGTCGCCGGTAGAAAAAAGAAGAAGGAAGCGGGAAGATGGGATCATTGCAGAGTTCATCTGATAGGATTAATCTCGACAGAGGTTAGCTGGGGGCGCGACACACCCTCAACTCCGAGAAGGGGGCGGGAAAGAACGAGTCCGCATAAAAAATTACATGCGCCGCCATACGGGTCAATCTGGAAAAACTAATCGAGCTGACTTCCCGTGACTACATAGAAGACGAGAAAGGAAACGAAGTCATGTGGCCTCGAAAAGGAAAGGGGTCTTTGGTTTAAATTGGGCAACTTTCCATTCCTTGGTGTTGCGCTCAGGAGTATCTCATAGTCGAGGAGGGGGGAGTCGAGCGTCTGGAAACCCGAGGAGGGAACGAAAAATATACGAGAAAACATGAAGTAGGGGTCCCGACTGGTTGCGACTCCATTAAATGGAGCTGGCTTTCCGGAGGGAGCGCTATTGTCACGTCACCGCGAAGAAAGGAGGAAAAGGACAGCACCGTCCTGATAAAAAAAAAAGACCCAGATCCGTCACCCGTAAGGGACCAAAGTCCTCGTGCAGGGTTAACTGACAAACCGAGAAGGCAGAGGGGAAGAAAGGGGGACCAAAGCTCCGCCATCAAAAAATGAGAAGGGGGCGTTCCGCGTCCAGAAACAGGAGACGAGTACGGCATCTGTACTCTACTTAAAACCGATACGAAGTTAGGAAAATACTAAAGCTTCCGCGAGAGGAGAAGGGAAGGCGTCCGGCAACTCTAAAAGAACAAGCGAGGATCGTGTCGAAATATATCAGGGTTATTAAACTGGAAAAGACTCGCATAAGAAAAAAAGCTTGAGACATCGGCACCTCGCCAAGAAAAGGAAGCTTCGCCGCCAGCTCGTGGAAGCCTTTGCATGGATCTGATCATGCCGGGAAGAAAGAGGAAATAAAAAAAGATTCCGAACACATTGAAGCAAATTGTCCATCACGCTAAGGAGAAGTAGAGGGATTCTCGTCAGTAATCAAACGGAACAAGAGAGGGTACGGAAGAGTCCGCCATCATCAAGGCTTGAGGGATACGCCGACAAGAAGAAGTTCTCCCACAACTGAAGGAGAGAGATAACTCAGAGAGAGAGGAAATAGAAAAAAAAGTGGGCCTGCGGGCAACAGCAAACACTGCTATATCTAACATCCTGCTGTAAAGAGAGAAGAGGAAAGCACATCCGGGGAACTTAACTTGAAGCCAATGTGTGACGACGAGAGGGGGAAGCTCGATGCGCCGCCTGCCGCCAAAATTCAAAACGCAGTACTAAGTACTTTCAGGCAAGCGCAGGAAGAATCCGAATTTCTCGCAGAGGGACGGTGCCGAGGGGAAAGTCAGGAGGACAAAGGGCATTCATATGGAAGGAAGACTATCGACCACCTTCAATCACGCTCGGTAAAGAAAAGGAAAGGAGAGCCGGCGGTTCAAATAACCTGCGCGAGCTCTAGCTGAACAGCGGCTGGAATACGGGAAACGGTGGAGAGGGAAAAGGACCCGCCAGCTCCACGAGCGATTACGAAAAAAGGGACCGAGAAGTAGCATGCTTAATTTCCAAAATCCCCGTCTCCTTCAAGGATACATTATAACTCGCTCCACGCGAAAGAAGATCCTTGTAGATACCGTAAAAGGAGGATCAACATGTGCTTGGGAAAAAAAGGTCCGCCAGAAGAAGAGTTCTTGGGTGAGAAGAAGGGTAAGAAGGGGAAATCGTCCGTCAGGGGGAGTCAATGGCGCTTCACCAACTAGGGAACACAGATCACTTCAAAATGGGGGGTGTTGGCGCGAGAGTCCGAGGCGAATCCAACATGACGATCCGATCTAGACTAATCAACCAGCGAGAATGCGTCGGAAAGAAGAAAAAAGTTCCAATGAAGACAATGCAGAAAAAAAAACATTAAGTTGGGAGATGGGACCTATGACCATGAAAAGTGAGCGTCTGTAAAAGGCGCCACCGGGCGATGTCCCGGCGGGGACGTTCAAACGATTTACTCCGGGCGTTGGGGAGGGGCAAGTCCGAAAAGTGTTTCTATTAGAAAAGTTGACGAAGATCGGAAGGCGAAGAGGGAGGCCGAATCCCCGCCGTGAACGAGTTACAAATTCCGAAAAAATGAGCAACAGAGGAACTGGCCTCCTCAGAGTGGGAGCCGAACGAAAAGGAGAGGAGAACGCCCGGTGGCCAGGCGAGCGAAATACCAACCAACTTCAACCGAAAAGGTCGCGGATACGGGACCATATAGTTCTACGGGGGGGGAGCAATGAAGAGCGCGGCAGTCAAGGTGGGGGTTGGGACCGGAAAAAAGTTTACTTGGGCAGAGAAGAGGTAGGGAGGCTGGCAAAACCCACCAAGTGAAAATATCACCACAAAAGCCGGCTATCAGCAAGCAACGCGCCGCTAAAACCTCGTACGCAAAAATCCTCCGCCTTCAGGACTCCAAACAAGCAGGAGCAGGGGGGAGACAAAGAAAAAAAACAATCTTAGGATAGAACAAAAAAACTAAATCTACAAGGTCAATGGAACCTATCTCTATCCACAGTAAGAAGATATCTACAAGAAAGTCTCATAATGCCGCGAATTCGAGGGAAGAACGCCAGTCAAATAACCCGAATCAAACCTCCGAAAAAACATACATGACAAACAGTAGAATGAAAAAAAAAAGTCTGCGGGAAGAAGTAACTGAACAGCGCGCCTGAGAAATGGGATAGTGTACTCAGAGAAGAGAGTGTGTAAGCGATCGATTAATGCGACAGACCGCTGTCTGTCCTCCCTCAACGCCCGAAGAAGAATTCATGTCTACAGGAGAGGGATAAAGGAAATGACCCCACAACCGCTCCGAAATTCGCAAAAGACACCGAGTTGAAGAGAGAGGGAAAGAAAGGGATGGCAGAGCCTCGCGCGAGGTTTAGACCTGCCCCATTTCGGGAGGGTGGAGGGAACTTCGGACAATGAGGTTGCCTATGAGAAAATCAAAAGTCGGAATTCCACTAAGAGGAAAGCGACCGAAAAGGAGAAAAGGGACGAAAACAAGATATCTCTGACAGACAAGTCAAGCGACAGAACCGGAGAAGTCCAGCTTGATTTTTGATGAAACAGTTCAAAGAAAATTGGCCCTCACTTAACCTGAAAACACCACGCGAAGAAGACAGGGGTAATCCATACCCGAAAAGAAACCCGTTTACGTGACAGGGAAAAACGAGAAACCGAAAGAATCTCCCTCGAGGACTACGAAGAGAGTAGGGGGATGAGACACAGGGAAGCAGAAGAAGTGTCCAAACTCATGATATCGTACACCGGAAACTATTGCCTACTGAACCTGGGAAGGCGAGTTACTTCGGAAGGAGGGGGATAGGAACGTGGAAAGACAGTCGAAGCGTTTGACTAACAAAGGGGCAGTCCGACGAAAAAAAAAAAGGGATACAATCAGCGAGTGCTTATAAGAGGGAAAAGGTCCGGCCTGAGACGGCTTTGTCGAGCTTCTGGACTCAGAATCCAAACCGAAAAAGGGGGGGGGAGGTGGTTCAATGTCTCCTCCCCCACTCGAAGGGGAAGAGGCGACTCTATCGAGTAGCACACAAGGACTCGGATGGGGGATGAAAAGGCACGAATTTACCAGGAGAGCCAGAGAAAAAACTTCAATTTACGAGGGAGAAAAAGCCAGCCGCCCACTTTAACGGCGTAACTGAATGGCATGGACTTCAAGTCCCTGAGACAGAAAATAAAACCCCAGGGAGAAAACTTGTTGGGGGGGAAAAGAGCGTTGGGATCGAGTTACGGGCGCGCGCTAACAGATAATTAATAAACGAAATAAGGCTAGGAAGTATCTCTGAGGAAAGGCGGGGAGCGCACTACGTCTGGCAGTGGCGCCTGAGAAATCGAGAAGGTCGGTAGACTGGCTCGTCCGGGAAGAGCAGAAAACGGTTCGAGGAAGGTATCCATGAAGACTTCCTCTCGGACAAGGAAGCATAGGTCCCCCTGGGTACATGGCTCGGGTGTTGAACCTTTGCGGAAAAGGGGAGGAAAGATAAACGTTCGTACAAAAAAAACGATTAATGTTCCACGAAAGAGGCAATTCGACTAAAAACTGAGAGTGGTGAGAATGAAAGAGAGCGGGATCGACTCCTGTCAGAACGTTTTACCGAGGGGAGCGCGGGGAACCTGCTGCGGGGAAGTTCGCAACTAATTCAGCGCCACGCCGTCAGGGCCGTCTAGAGGAAAGGGTTAGAACCGTTACCGAACCAATCTTGGCGCTAAAGCTACGGTGGTGGGAGGCGGCAAGGGGGGGGTGGTAAACTGCAATTGGGAAAAAGGAGCCCGCCGATGTAATAGAGGGTGATTGTCAAACAGGCGATGTTGACATAACAGAAAAACTAAAATCAAAGGAACTTCCTTGGTGGTCTTGGATGTAGAAAAGAATAAACTGGTCTAAATGGACAGGGCGAAGGAGGAGGAAAAAAGAAAGATAATGAGAAGAAAAAACCTTTCCGCGCGACGCAGCAAGGGGGGGAGGGAAGAAGAGGCGAAGATTGAAAGGAGCTCTCAACACCAACAGAGTAAAAAAGACGAGTGAATAGGGCATTCTTCTTCTGGTCGGATTAAAAAGAAAAGCGGCATCCGAAAAGAAAAAAAGACACTTCGGCTCCTTCGTCTAGAGGGGTGAGGGATAGAAAAAACTGACCGATCCGTCTGACATCCGCCGGCTGTCGCCGCTTCCACTACGAAAGATCGGGTATCTTATCGCCTAGGATAAAAGAGAGACCTAGGTAACCGCGCAGTCGAGAAGCGGAGTCCGCGGCATGCAGTTCTAATAAGCTGGGCAAAAAAAAAAGCAAAGAGCTCTTAGGGAGAAAAATGGGTGGGAAAAGTCCTCTTCTTCGCGAAGGGAAAAGGGAAAAGCGCCTCTGACTGCGGGTTGCTTCATGGGGGAAGAAGACCTGACGCACTAAGGGAAGCTTGACGGTATTAAGATCTGACGGTAAAATCATTCAGGGAAGGGTGGATTCGGGGCGGGCGACAGGGCTCGGGGCACGTAAAAAGTCTTTGTGATACGGAGGCTCGTTAATGGCGAAAAACTGTCGAACATGAGGCAAACCCCGCGTGGGAGGCCACTAGGATAGCGGGGATAGGGCGCGTGCCGCCTTTCATGAGACGTCAACGCAAATGCGAGAATCCTCCGGCCGACTGGAGAAGTGCGCCATCGCCCAAGGTGGGAGCTCACCGAGTCACGTATTCAAGGCTTGGGCATCAGTTACGTACCCCGGAGGTTCGCTCTATCGGCTCAATAAAAAAAACATACAGGAGCGAGAAAAGGGTTCTTTAGTGGCGGACATGGGGCATAAGGAAACGATCAACAAAAGAGAGGTAATACTTAGGTTAGGGAGAAAGTCGAAGGTGAGGTAGAACCCAGGGTCCTACCGAGAAGCGCAGGAAATGAAATCCTGAGGGAGGGCGTAAAGGTTCCGGCTAAGCAACGATAGAGGAGAACCTTGGGGCGGCCTAAAGGCTAGTCGCGCTGGGTCAGCGACAAAAAACACAAAATAAGTATTATGAGTAGGGGGAGAGACTCGCGGAACAAACAAGATAGGAAGAGATTGCAGCTTATGAAAAAAAGAGAGGAAGCCAAAAACGCTGTGGGAGACATTCTCAAGTTTCACACCTACACAAAGATAGAAAAGAAAAAGTGTCTAACGGGGGAATATGCAACAGAGAGAAGCCGTAACGGAGTCACTTCTTTAAATGGCCGGCTTAAAACGGTAGGGGAAGAAGAGTTGAGGTACATAAGACTTGCCCCGGAGAAAATCTAGAAGAGCGGAACTACTCTGCGGGGAACTGAACAATGATACAAAATACTAGCTGCCTTGACAAGGGGGGAGAAAAAAAAAATGGAGATTAGAAAAAGCATTGGGTCGGAGGGAGGGGCAAATACGGAACGTCATACAAATCAAGCTGGAGCCGTGGTCAAAGAGGAGTGTCTCGTGGAGCTGTATGTTCAGCTATAGGAGGGGGATGTACCGGGGCTTCCTACGTTTAAGGAGAAAAAAAGGGAGGGGCTTGATCAGCCGTGTGAACGTCAGTAAACCCTCAACTTAACCCTGACCGAGAATCCAAGGGGGGGGAAAAAGGAGACCAGAGAAAGTGCGTAGCGCTGCCTGAGGGGAAGCGGAAAAATGAAAGCGAGGTGAAAATTTGAGGCACGAAGTAGGTCAGGGGCACCTTCGTTGCGGGAATGCAACGGAGAAGTAAGATGGAGGGGAATGCGCTCATGGGCGGCGTGCGCCGCCATTTAAAAAAGAGGGAGGGCGCCGTCAGCTGCTAATGTTATCTGTAGGGAGGGCGGAAAAGATAGTTCCGCGAGAGATGACCATAAGGAAAAGCACGCCAAAAGGGGGTCTGCGACGGCTGATTAAAGTAGTGGTAATTGGTTTTGGGTTAGTCTTCAAGGGCAGGGTACCGTGCTCAAGCGGAAAGAGGGAGAGGCAGGGAAAGAGGGGGGGAGAACCCCCCTAAGGGGACGAGAACAGGGGCCATAAGGTAGCGACGATCGGCGCGGCGCGGAAGGGAGAAGACCTCGTGAAAACTAAAGGGAAATGCTCTTGTAATCCTTAATTAGGAAAGGAGAAGAAGAAAAGCGAGATGATCCAACTCCTTTGGCGAATACCGGACTGCAACTCCTCCATCCGCCTCCCGTCGGACGCGCCGAGCGGCTGTCTCAAGGAAACAACAAGGAAGTTCAGGAGAGGAGCCGGTAAAGAAGGCAAAAAAAATGGAGGGTGATGTCGGGGACGTAGAAGGGTGCACCGGCCTGGGAGGCTTCAAGAATTAAGTTACGAGGAGGAAAGGGGTCGAAATGGGAGAAGGGCGTTCTTCCAATGCATGATAAGGGACAATCGTATAACTACGATGGATTGACTGCTCGGCCATCTGCGCCTTCTATACCTAAACTGACAAGTTCGGAGAACAGGGGACCATAAGGAGAATGGGCTCAACGCACGGGTCTCTAACGACAGGAAAGAAGAACGACGAGAGAAGGCCGAGGGGTCTCCGAAAGACATCAGAAAACAGAATTAACATCGGAAAAAGGGGGGAGGGGTTTTGGTCGTCCACAATCTTGAACAGGTGACAGCTCGCCGGAATCGGGGAGGGCAGGTCTTGCGCACAGGTACAAAACAACACAACATCGCAGAATAGAGCCAGAAATTCTAAAGAAATAAAAAATGAGGGGGGTCGGTGAAGCTCCGAAAGTAAGAATAGGGGGGAGACGGGAGAAAAGGCCAGATTCAGGCCCCGACTTCGTCTTAACCTACATAAGAGCTTCGTGCGCAACTGACAGAAAGGGGGAGGGGACGAGACGTAAGGAAAAACCCCGATGCGGGAGAACCATGGGGAACGCGATGCTGGCGCGAGAGAAGTGAGCATGTATCCCTGGAAAGAAACCAAAGGAGGGATGCAAAAACTTTATCCCAGATAGGGTACGGGAATGAGGCGCAGAGCAAAGAAAAAAGTCCGGAGTCGCGGGTAACGCTAGTGGAACACATGTCTAACTGCGCACGCCTGAAGTGCATGAGAGCGGACATGAAGGATGTCAGCGAGAAAAGAGAACAATCTATTCTGGGGGAAGAAAGGTGGGAGGGACGGGATTCGAGGAAAGGCATCATGACAGATTAATGAGATCTATCTAAAAAAATCCTGATAAAGAAATCGCATGGGAACGTATGTGTCGTGGAAAGCAAAACGCACGCGCGTAAGTGGGGACTCGCCGGCGAGCAGGAGCGAGACAAACGTTAAGCGGGAGCAAACACATTGAGGGGGCAAAAAATTGGTCCATCATCGGGAGGGTAGAGGAAGTAAGGCAAAGGAAGACTCTCTTGAATTCTGAGGGGAAGACAGGATCATATGTTCGGGAATCTCAGGACATTCTCGAGGATATCTGCAACACAACGTTATGAAGAAGAATGATACCGCAGGGGCAAGTGTCGCGAAAAAGAACTAGGGGGGAGGGGGCAAGAAGAAAGGGAGATTCCATGTTCTAGGAAGAGCAACCTTACACAAAGATGGAACAACATGGCATGTTAATGTGGCACTGAATCTAGGGACTCTCCAGAGCTGCATAGAGAAAAAGACGCATAGGAATGGCCACCATACGTCCAGAGGAGGACGGCGGGGAACAAATATCGAGGACCAACTGCCTCACGGGAGTGATGAAAGGTCTCTAAAATAAACTGTCCCGACGGAAAGAAGAATTCCCTATAAATAAAACTGCCTTCGCCGCCACAGAATGAGAGGATGGGGATGGGCGACATGCGGATGTCAAACGGGGGAGACTTTTCGAAGGAAGGAGAAAAGGAAAAAACGGGAGGCGGGAGTCCGAGCGATGAGAACAGGAAACGGAGAATTCGGATGGGACAAGGGAAATCCTGGCTGGGCTCGCATAAAGGCTCGACCGAGAAGCGGACAAAAGACGCTGCGGACCGCCAATGGGTCGACTACAGGGGAACGTCAATAGAGAGGGGTCGGATCAAAAGGGGTATGTGAAGGTGAAAAAACGCCAAGGGAAAGAGACCTAGTCTGGGGGAGGGGTCGGCATCCTTTTTTTCAACTTCAGACCGAAACCCACACAAAGCGTGATATGCCGGGTCTCTTACAACAAGTGAAAACGAGGGACTTCATTTGTTGTAGAGTAGGGGGGTCGGGCGACCGAAGAGGAGGAAACACGCTAGGAGATCACAGGCGCAGCGCGATGCCGATCGACGCGAGCGAAACAGTTCGAAAGGGACCTCAAAGGCAAAAAAAAACAGAAATATTGTCGATTTCAAAGGAAAGATGAGAGCGAAGGGAAGTGATGTATCAGGCGGTCACACGGCAGGATCTCTAGCGGCCGTTTGACCCGTATTGGCTGGCTTCCAGGTATTTTGGCTTTATCTACGGAAACGGAGGAAGAGGAGGGGAAGGTCAAAAACCGCATGGAAGACCAGAGACCGAGAAAGAAATAACGCCCGGGGCGGAATATCAGAACGGAAATCGAGGTATAGAGTGGGAGGGCTTCTCCCAATAGGAGCCCTAATTATTGAGAAGAAAATCCTCTGCTAAGGGAACAAACCGCCGTCGCGACGGGCTCCAAATGTGAATCTTACCTATCCATGAGGCCCCTCCCTATGGTGGTTGGGAAGGGGAAGACACAAATCGCTTCACGAAGTGTCGGCGTCTTAGAAGAGAAGAGGAAAAGAAATACCGGACGAAAAAGAAAAAAAAAAGATCAAACGAGCGATGACGCGCGTGTAGCGGGTAGGTATCAAAAGGAACGGATGCGAAACGAAACGTACGGGACTCGCGCAGACAGGGCGCCCGCGACCATCGCAAAAGGACTCTTATTCATGGCGCCAGATAGTAAGAAGAGGGGAGGCGATGGGAGTAGGAAGGAAGGGCCTTCATGTCACTGAACAGTTACGGAGGATCAACGAACTAAGCGGCACGGAATCAAATCGAAACAACCAGACATCAGTCCGTCGATAGACCATCCACACATTAAGCGCCGTAAGGACTGAGACACCGCAACACGTCGTTAAAGAACAGAAGTCAACTTCTTATATAATAGAAGGAACAATGGGGAGGGCAAGCAGGACCCGCAAGAGAATTCGGGAGCAGACACAATGAGAAGATCGTTTCCTTAGAAAAGAACCTCAGCCTGAATACTAGGAAACGAAAAGGGGAGGTGAGGAGGCGTCCGGTAGTCATCAGAGCAAAAAAAGCTCGCAGTCCGTGATGACCGCCCAAATGGTACGTTGACGGTTGAATTAGGGGGAAAGGGAGCGGGGGCACAACTATCGCCAAGAAACACAAGGAAACTTCGATAAAAAAAGCCTACCCACAAAAAACTAAATCGAGACATGAAGCTAAGAAAAGAGAAAAGGAGTAAAAAGAGGAAAAGCTTTTTTGAACCGGGGAAGAGGCAAAAAAACTTATTCTCAAGATGAAAAGACGTAACAAGTAAATTCATGTGGAAAAGGAGAGGGGGGACTGGCCTTCAAAAGGGCTAACATCAAAAGCTCCCATTGAGGGAGAATCTACGAAGGGGAAGGGAAGGGCAAAGTCTTATATGGCAGTCCTCCGTGGCTATACGCGTCCGTACCCTAAAAGGTCAGCGGCCTGTGGTGGAAGGGGTTTGGACTTTTGGAATTTTCGAACGGGGGCTCGCACGGAGCATCAGGGGTTCTCGGTCCGTGTTCAGGCTAGTGGGTGGAGGGAGGACGAAGGGAGAAGGAAAACGCGGCGGCTTTGCCTTCAGGCAGGAGAAAGGAAGGCGCGCCGGAAGCGGCCCTTTGTCGAACGGACGAAATACCCGCTCGGAGTGTGCTGGGGAGGAAGGAAGGAAACCAAGAGAACCTTTTCGCGCAGCGACGTAGAGCTCACGGGCAAGCTTCAAGCGACTCAGCCGGGACTTCGCGTTACCGTTCCGGTATCATAGGAAAAAAACGCAGGGGAAATACCATTGGGGGGGGTAGCACATAAAGAGAGACACACCGATCTCCACACTTTCGCCCGGAGAACAGGGGGGGAATCGTTAAAGGAAAAGGAAAAAAATTGGGGATGACCGCAATGGAAGAACTTAAATCAGGAAAGACCGCTCGAGCAAGAAATGCTCGAACAGTCTTTCTAACTGAGACGGAAAAATAGAAGCGTAGTAAAGGGGATTGAGGAGGGAAGGGACGAGCCGTCTGAAAGGCCTGATCACAAGTCAGCTAATGGAAAGGTGTCGCTGGGCGGGCCGGGTGAAAGAGAAAGGGATCCCATCGAAAAAAACCTCGCGGATCAGAGGTCCGACAGGGGGCAAAGGACAGGGTTGGCGGGTCAGAAGAACCGGCACGGAAAAGCCGGAGGACGGCCGATTCGCCCGCCTGTCGACTAAGAATCGAGGGAGTTGAAGGTTAAAACGGGAATAGAGGCTACCTGTTTCTCGGAAAGGAGCTGAGAAAACATTTTCGCTCCTCAATATCGATACGAGCAGAGCGGGGGACATAGAAGAGGGGGGTACGGCTGCACAACTATTGAAGGGACAAAAGCGTGTGATTTCTACGGCTGTAGAAAGAGGCCGAGAGGGAAGGCGCAAAACGACTGAGCTCGCGGTTCGTGAAAAAAAAAAGCGCATTAGGGAAGACGAAAAAAGACTGACGCAGAAAAAGGAAGAAAAGTCTCGTCTGTTGATTGCGTCGCCGAAGGCATCGGGGAGTGGACCGGCAAGCATCAGTATCAGACCGCACGAAGAAACCTTAGGGGGAAAACTGCCTTCATCCGGGGGATGCCCGAAAGGTTTCCTGTAGGTGAAGCCCGCCGAAGAAAGAGGGG
>Ga0179591_1258675_pt1 | contig 13483 bp, 19 predicted proteins | sample CZOMad2_1_08_16f_FD_182891 | JGI IMG/M metagenome (GOLD analysis project Ga0179591, IMG submission 182891) | Vadose zone soil fungal communities from Angelo Coast Range Reserve, California, USA - CZOMad2_1_08_16fungal (PacBio error correction) | ecosystem: Environmental > Terrestrial > Soil >...
ATGATATAGAGTGCGGGATGAAAACGAAAGGGGGGACAGTCAAAAGAATTTACGTGGAAACATAAAATGAGACGTTTGGTCCTCCTCAACAGAGAACAGTAAGGCGTATCAAATGTAGGTTGACGCCAACCCGGGAAGGGAAAGAAAAGGCTTTCGCAAAGGGGGGGGAGACCGAACCCACAAGGCGGACAGATTGACTATAGAAAAAGCTTTCCCCGTTACACTCTCTTGCACCTTGTTTAGCGTGGTGAAGAAAAACGGGGGGGAAAAGAAGTTCCCAGAAGGTGGTTCATGAAACAGGTGTAATGCAGGGAACAATGAAAAGAACGGAAGAGACACATTAACAATGCTGGTCGGTCCTTCAAAGGAAGAAGAAGGGGAATTGAAGAAAAAAATCACTTGAAAAATGAGGATAAGAAAACCACAACAATTCCTTTGAACTGGGGGAAAATATAGACTTGACAAAATAAGCAAGACATAACGGTCATTGAAAAAAAGCGCATTGGTGTACAAAAGGGTAATGGAACACAGCAGCCAAGTTGTGGGTTGTGGCCGTTGAAACGAAAAAACACAAAGAGAGCAATTAAAAGGGCCTGGGGGGTGGGTGGGTATTGCTAAGTGGGCGAAAGACTCAGGAAAAGGTGGTGAAACTGATCTAGAACTTTGGTGAAAAAAGGGCGTGAAAAAAAAAACACGATTAATCTTATCCAAAGAGATTCCTACGGGGGGAAGTTGGCCATTGAAGGAGGCCCAATGATTTTGGCACAGGGTGATGTATTTGGCCATGAGATTTTTCGCAAACGTCACGAAAAAGGACGGGGGTCGGGGTGTTGGGTTTACAAAAAGCAGTAAAAGAAAATTTGGCAAAACGGTTGTTAAAGCAGCCAATAAGGGCTAAAAAAGAAGAGTGGCGGCAAACTTCCCCATCAAAAGTGTCCAAACTTGAGGAAAATGTTTGCACAATGAGGTCAGTTGTCAATGGAAAATCCAGGAAAAGGGGAAGAAGGAAAAATGAGAAGAAAAACCTGCAAGTGCCAGATGGGGACAAGGGCAGGCGCCGAACCGCAACATCGATTGAAATATAAAACGAAGGGGGGGGTCAGAAAAAATCAATAAAATAAAAGGCACAAGCTTAGCTCAAAGCCAGTTGCAAAATAACAAAAGAACCCGAGATGCATCCCCAGCCAAATCACAATTAGGAGGAAAATCCAGGTGGGGGGTTTCAAAAGTTCGCAAAACAAGGGTCCCAAGCGGTAGGCGGGTTACTGGGTTGACTCGTAGGAGAAATTGGTGGGGGGAGCCCCTGCAGGGAAGGAGGAAAAAAAAGGGTATAACAGGGGACAGTGGGTCAAAAAAAGACCGAAAGGTGCAAAGAAACACGGCTCAATGGAAATGCGAAGGAAAAACACGCCCTGTCCAAAAATGTAAAATGGCACGAAAAAAAAAGGAGGAGCGGGGGGGGGAGCAAGAAAACCAGCAGGGGAACCATTTTAAAAAACATGACGGTCGCAAAAAAAAAAAAAAAATAACAATTTAATCCCATCCAATCAAACCAAAAAAAGGAGGGCGAAGACAGTTTTCAAGGCAGGAACTGGAGAAAGAATGCGGCTTGACGGGGAAAAAATCTTTGAGGGGGAAAGGGGGACCAGCGAAAAAGTTGCTGGAGAAGGCCATTGGAGGGCGACAGGGGGTCCATCTCTCAAAAAAAAAAAACAACTCGAGTGAATGGAAAAAGACATAGAAAAAAAGGGGGAGACCCAAAAGGAAACAGCAAAAGGGCCCGTACTCCAAGCCAAGGGGAGCGGGAAAAAATGGGCCGAAAGCTGGGATCCGCCAAGATCTCTTGTACAATATGTAAATGTACGTAGCAAGAGGGGGGGGTGAAGGGGGAGGGAGTGGAAAAATGGGTGAGCAGAAATGGTCAGTGGAAAGTCAAAAAATTTGACCTGTCCTGAAAACAGTCCTCAAGCTTGCTAACCAGTGGGTGGAGCAAGAGGGGAGCAGCCGTTGGGGTTGTAAAATCAGAAGTTTTAACAGGAACGCATGTTTTGCAGTAAAGACGGAGGGAAAGGGAGTTAACGGAGACGAAAAGGTTGCCTAGCAAGGGGTCCCGAAAGAGGAAAAAAATACAGGGGAAGACTTTAAAAGGGTTCTCAGGCAAAGGGCCATTACGAAACTGAAATGGGGTTTGCGAAAAACGTGGGGAGACCATCACCAAGATGTGGGGGGGCAGGGGAAGTGAGCATTGCCAAAAACATCATCCTGGGAAGGAGTCGTTGTTTATTGAAGCGGAGCTAAGCTTTTGAGGGGGCATGGAGATCTGAAAAAATCGTAAACACTAAAAGACGAGGGGGAAGGGACCTGGGGGAAATGATCCGGTTGGTAAAAATATGTCAGACAGGGTGTGTTGAAGAAAGGGTCATAAACGAAAAGGGGGTTCAACTTTAAACGGGGGGCGGGCAGATATTTACAAAGAAAAAAGAAACCATGGTCAACTTGAAAGGGAACGTTGGGCCCAAAAGTCTTATCAAGGATGTGGACGGCTTAAAAAAAAGCCAGTAAAAAAGCGGAAACGAAAAAAAACATAACAAACCTCAAACCCTGCCCTTTTGAAATGGGGCGCAACTCGACGGAAAACAATTGGACCAGGAAAAAGGCAGAAGTCAGAACAAAAGGGAACCACTTTTGTGGCCAGACAATAAAACCATGACCTGTACCACCTAAGGAAGAGACCTCTAGGTCGAGATGTAAAGCTGGTGAAAAGACAGTCGCCAAAGGGTTCAGAGGGAAAGAAAAAGAATGGGGAACAGAATGGGGAGTCCTGGCGCAGTCACTAAAAAGGTAACCAACCTGAAGGCCCATTAAAGCTCTGGTAAAGAAGGGGATGTTCAAAACAAAGAGTCAAGAAAAAAAACGGGGGTCTGGATCTCTGGGGTGTTGGCCACATTTCAGTGGGGGGAAAAAAAGGGGGAACTTTAATGAACATTTTGAAACGTTTTTGATGCAAACATCTTAAAAAGGAGGTAAGAGAGGGAAACCCGGGGGGAGGGGGGAAAAGGCTATGATGAAACTCCCTAATTTAAAAGGGGTGTTCGCATCAAAAAAAAAAAAAAACGGTTGAAGAACTGCCGGGGGAGGGCAAGGACACACATTTGGAAAGGATATGGTTCTACCGTGCTTCAAAATTGGTCCCGGCAGGGGACCCCGTGCTGGGAAAACGGGGAAAAAGGGGGCGGAAGGAAAAGGAAAGAAAATGTACGCTCAGAAAAAGATGACTGGTGGTCAAAATCTCAGTTTTACACTTGGAGGGTTCGAGAAAGGGAGAGGTGGGGGGAACGTAAACGACAAACGGTTGGGGAAATCCTTGGCTGGCAGGCGTGATATAACTGTACTACGATATGGGGCAGAGATGGTGGTGTGCAGATTGAAAAAAAAGGGAGATTCACGGGATAGAGAAATCCTAGGAAAAGAGGGGGCACATAACACTACGACAATGAAAAAAAAACGACGATGAACAGAAAAAAACTACGAGGAGGCCACCAACTTTTGCTAGTCTGTGGAAACTTGGGTGGGGAAGCCGTATCCGGAAAAAAAAAGGCAGAAACAAACGAAGGGACAGGGGGGACTAGGTACGCACTGTCCACAAAGCCCTTTTTTAACCAGCCGTGCGTTAGAGATGGTAAGCAGGACCTGTGAACGAGTTTTGGTGGAAAAAAGAAAAGAAACGCAAAGGGGGGGAAAAGGTGAGATATGGTGTGGTGGGGGGACAAAATTGCTGCAAGTGGGGGGGGTCCACAAACAAACTGGGTGATCTGTGAACAAAGATGGAAATTGTGACCTGGAATGAAGGGGCATAAAAGGAAGAGGCTATAGTAAGCAACATCCCTGACAAAAAGAGCGGGTAACTTCGAATGTGGCCCGGGCATGGTACGTCAACCAGCACTGCAAAACTAATGCTACACATCTGAAAAACCTCCTCACCCGTAAAAGGGCAAAAAATCCAAAATAGTCCGTGGAAAAAGTGGGGGGAGCCGTGTAAAAGCAGCAACGTTAGCGCTGGAATTCAAAAAAGGTAACGTGTGAGCGTGCAGGATGTGGAAAAGAAACTCTTGGCAGGAGAAATAGGAAGAGAGAATTGAAAGAAGGGGCAGGAGGGGATATTACCAAGGGATCACATGCAGGGAAAAAAAGTGGGAGGAATTTATCGCTGCCACAAGGCTAAGACACATAAACATTCAATTAGGGGGGGGGAAGCCTGTTTGGGGAAAAAAAAGAGGGGGAAGAGTCAGGGCGGAACCGCAGGAAAGGAAGAACGCACTGCTTGATATGGTGTTTTTTGAAAATCGCCCCTTGAAAATCAATAAACGAAACTGTAAAAGAAAAAGGGGTTAAAGAGGCTTCGGAGAAGGGGGCATCAAAAAGGGTAAGGCTTTGACCAAAACCGACACTACCTCGGCGAATTTGAATTTTTCCTCCGTGCAAAGAACAAACAAAGGAAGAAAAACAGTACAATTACTGTGTGCAGATAGAAAAAAGCAGGGGGTCAATCGCATCGGTGGGAACGGCAAGATATCATACAGGAGTGGAGGAAGAGTTTGGGTTGGGGATGGGGGGGGAGAGGGGGTCCCAAAACTCGGGGGTATACGGCAAAGGGGGGGGGAAAGGGGAAGGAACCTTTCAAATACGTATTAATCACATAAAGCAACAAAATCGCCACAACAAAGATCCCAAGAGCCAAGAATAAATCCACTTGAATGGAGGCGGACCCTGCATCATTCCAGGGAAAAAGCAATGGGGTAAAAGGGGTATGATGGAAAGGGAGGAAGAAGGAAGATTAATAATGATCTTGGCTAATTCTTCCCCTATAAAGATTTTAGGACATATAACGGTTTTTGGGAAAAAGATGACAGGAAAGGAAAGGGGGAGGGCAGAAGAGTCGAAGAAGAGGGGGATTTCAAAGGATGTTACAAAAAGAAAAATGAAATGCGTGGAATGGCCGACTACAGACACACATGGTCTCCTGCAACAATCGTGAGAAAACACCAAAGGACCCGAGGAGGGTGTTAAGGAAGGAGGCAAGATGGGGCAATGTATGAGCATGGGACTCCGCTTTTGTGGAATAGTAAAAAAAATCCAGAATGTCTCCCCTGCCAATTGATTCACCATTAAAAAAAAGAATGGGTTGGGTCCAACGTTGGGGAAAAAGGAAAAGAAAGTGGGTTCTGCGTTGAGGTACACCTGAATAGAGGTGGCCTGGTGAACTTCATCAAATGCATCCTTGACAGAGAGCCAAATAAGGATCGCGACTCTAAAAAAAGATCCTGGGGAAGGAGGGGGGGAAGTGGGCAGGGGGCGTCCAAAAACACCAAACCGGAAATCAAAGGGGGGGCACTGGCAGCAAGGCCAAATTCCGACTCCTGCCGGCCGGGCTATGTCAAACAAAAAAGGGGTCCGACAAAAACCATTCTCCATTACCAAAACAGGGAGGATGTTTCAGGGGGGAAACAAGCAAGAGAGGGATGTCGTCCGTTTGAGATACAGCGAGGGTAATCATGTGGGGGTACTTGCCCCGGTCATGTAACATTTTCAACGACTGCCAAAAAAAGGGGAAAGAGGGGAGAAGTTTATTGAAAACAAGGAAACCCCAGGAAGGAAGTCAAAGAAAAAAGGAGCGGAGGAGTTTCTCGGATTTCGGGGGGCTTCGGGGAACAAAGTGGGGGACTAACAAACCCGAACGTCCGCTCCAGGCTCGAAGGAGAGTTACTGTTAGCAAGTGCAACAAAAAACTTGGGTTTCGTAAGGCATTGCTTTAGGCTGTCGAGGAAAAAAAAAAAAAGGAGGAGGGGAAAAAGAGAGAGGGCCAAGGGGGGGGATGCCTTAACTAAAAGTGGGGGGGGCAGCAAGGAAGATCCCGAAACTCGGCGCCTAGCGGTGGTGCGGAACTGGGCAGAAAGCCCGAAAATCAGACGGGAGGGGGTGGGAGGGAAACAAAAAAATCAAGAAAACTGGGGGGGTTTCCCTGTGGGGGAAGCCCAACGACAAGCAATCCACCATATAAAAGGAGATTGCATAACGTATTGGGTACAACTGGGGAAGAAGGGGGGGGAAAAAGGACCCCCCCGAAAAGGGGGGGAGGAGAAACGGGGGAAAGAATAAAAACTCCGCCAAGGCTTGTTCAGAAAAATAAATCAACCCGGGGGAAAAGCCACCATTATGACTGTTGGTGGGCGGCAACTGATCATGCCGCAAGCCACATCCTGGAATGGGAACTAGGAGGTGACATCCACGTTTTCTGAAGGGGGGGGGAAACCCGAAACTAAAAAACGAAAGTCCAGATTCAGGGGGGCGGCGGCCCAGACGAGAAGGTGCTCTAGACATGACTCGTCAGGGGGTGAACTGGGGGTCAACAAAACCCCAACCAAAACAAGGACAAAGAACCGCTAGCCCGAGGCACGGTGGAACGCAGAACAAGCTTTGGGGTCAAAAAGTCAAAGTGGGGAATACACGACCATCAGAAAAAATCACAGTGGAAGGGAAGCGAGGGAGTTCAGGAGGAAGAAAAAAGCACAAAAGCGTCATTAACATGGACCAGAACTTGCCAAGGCCGAGGGAAGGGTCAACAGGAATGCAGGCAGGGGAGAATAACGAAGCAAGGGTCAGGGAAACGGCCCAGGACTAGGAAGGCGGCAAAAGAATCCTCAGACAAAAAATTTCTGCAACTCTGTGGATGAAAAAAAAATGGGTCAACGGCAAGACAGGAAAGCCCTCACGAGTCCGGAAAACTCTTGTCAAAAAATCAGGGACTATAGCCAAAGAAGAAAGAAAGGAACGAGACGGGAAACAGCCATACCAAGATCCCAATGAAAAAAAATGGAGAAAGAAACTATGGAAGCTCCCCCTAGTCAGGTAGTTGAATCCTGTGGAGACTGGGGGGGGGGGGGTTGGGTTGGTTTTGGCGGGGGCGGGGCGGAAGGAAAAGGGAATTGGGAGGGTCCACCCGGAACACCTTGCAGGGAGAAACGGGAAGAACCAAGAACACTTAAAAAACAACAACTCAAGAAAGAAAGAACATGCTGATATAGATTGACAGTCAACCACGACGGTCGGGGAAAAAAACCTGATGGCGGTAAGAAGCGCAAAAAAGAAAACTAAAAAAGGGGGCCATTTTTCGGGGTATGAACTTCAACAAAAAGGGAAAAGGGGGTCTTCCGAGACCACAAAGGAAGGGGAACAGAGCGGACCCCTTGAAAAAAGAAAGGGGGGGGGGATTGTTCATGGGGATCTAAAGACCCTTTCAAAATGCTGTGACCATGGAGCGTGGGGTCACGTCAGGGCATTGCAGCGTTGGGGTGTGAAAAAAATGATTAAAAAAAAAACGAACGACGGTAATGTCGGGCACTACAGTTGAGCTGGCGAAAAGAAATCATAGGGGGCTAAGGGGGGGCCGTGGAGAAGGGGGTAGAACATAGCAATCCTGAGTACGAAGTGAGGGCAGTAGGTACTAAGGGAAGGCTCTTGGGGAGGGCAGTCCCCTCGCAGTCAAAGTAAAAACTTGGAAAATTTGACGCAAGATTTCAAGAGGAGGGCAGATGTAAAACTCACCGAAGAGGGGGGGAAAGTCGGGTGCATGGACGGACTCGGTGGGGTCATGGTGGAGCAGGAGTCTCAGTGAATTGATAAGCAGGTAACCCAACAGAAAGGGGGGGAAAAAACAGCGAGGGGAGTGCAGTGTAGGAGCATCTTATATGGAGCGAAAGAAGTAGACAAGAATCCATACGACAAAAAAAAAAATCTTTGCAACAAGAATCAAGTTTTTGGTTGGGGGGAAAAAAAAAAATCAAAAATATGCCAACAATGGGTCAAAGGGGTCAAAGAGGTTATGGAAAAAAAAAAACACAAAAGGGCTGACCGGGGGTCAAAACTCGGAAAAAATCTCTAATAAGAGGCCCCGGGAAAGGCCTGGGGGGGGGGGGGGAAGGGCGGTACCTAAGATATAGACCTAAATTGGTACTTTTTGGCGCACCCGGCAGGGGAAATCCGGCAGGAAAACACACACTCAAGGAATACGTATTTCCAAGCATCATTGCGAGGGGCTTCAATCTAATCACAAGAGAGTGACAGCTGCACAGGCGCCGCAGATGACGAATAATCAAAGGGATCCGTGGACACTCAGCAAAGCATAACATGATCTATGGGATCGCCAACGGAAGGGAAAATCCATCCGAAATGGGTCCAACATTGGAAGCCACCCCAGAACTCGAAAGCCGTCAGAAATCAAATTGGAAGAATTTAACAGGCATCGGGGTCCGGGGAAATGACAGGGAAGAAGGACTGCCAAAAAAAAAACAGAGCCAAAGGGTTAAGAAAAGTGGCAACGGAAAAGGAACCAAGAGGAAAGCACAGGAGAAAGCTCCAGAGTTGTTGGTAGATTGCCAGAAGTTAACAGGCGGCAACCCTTACCCTAATGAAAAGAAAAAGATAACACCTTTGGGAACAAGAAGGAATCTAAGAACAAGGGTGAATAATCACGGTGGAATTCACCGTACTGGCGTCAAAACTCCAAATCACAGGCAGAGCTAAACACGGGTCATTCACATCATCAGCATAGCCTGGGCCAAAAAAAATTACTGAACCAGACGCGGAAAAAAAATTTTGGAACTTGTGGGTAAAAAAACAGGAAAAACGCTGAGAAGAGTTAAAAAGGGGATTGTGAATGGGAAAGGGGAAAGAGAGAAAAAACGCAAAATTTTTCTTCGGTCTGGGGTCAATTGGGGCTGACTAGCCTGGGGGGGGAAAAAAATGGACATCCTCACGGAAAAAGAGAGTCTCTGTCGCTTGGGAAAAAGGGAAGTCATGTGGGGGGCAAACAAGGGTTTTTCAAACAGTGGTGATGATGGAGACCTGGGCGGAAGAAAAAAGAACCGAGTGGAGACTACGAAATTTCAGAGGGTGGAGGGGGTGTATGTGGGGGGGGGGTATCAGATGGGTATGAAGTCGGTAGCCAGCCAGAAAGGGGCCTCTAAACAGGAAGAGGCAATACCCCCCTTACCAGAGACACCAGACTGTGGATGGGGTTCCAAAGAACGGGGGGGGTGTGGGGGGCAGGCAGCACGGGGGGAAAAAAAATCCAAGGTGTGCAATTTAGGAGAATGAAATTAAAGAACAACAAGGTGCAACATATTGTACAAACATCGAATTAAAGAAAAAAAAATTCCCAATCGTTATTGAGGTTATAACTGAAGGTCAGATCAAGACATGGGGACAAATCAAAAGGGAAAGGAGGACACCGGACAGGCAAAGAAAAACCGAGAAGCATATTTTTTTGGATGAGACAGCCGGGGCCCCATCAAAGTGTGGAGGGAAGAAAAAAGCAGGGCCTGGAACGGTTGTCGCAACAACAGTGATATCGGGTAGACCTGGGAGACTGGGTTAGGGTCCTACAAATGTCAGGGTGGGGATCATTCGGGAAGCTAGGCAAATCCTAGAGGCAGGGGGGGGGCCCGGTAGGGACCGGCTGTTGGGTAACAACAGTAAATTCAAATGCGAAGGAAAGATATTACGTTTGACAAGATGCGAAAAGAGCAGGAGCTTGTGTGGTATACAGAACCAGGAAAATGACAAAAAGGAAAATGAGAATCTGCATAAAATTAAAAGGGTGACCGAGAACCGGAACACCGACCAACCCTCTGCATACAGAAAAAACAGTTGCCATCTGAAAAAACAAGAGGCAAACTGAACTTCGACAGACAGCTTTTAGGGCAATTTCTGTCCCGGCCTCAACAGGAATGCAGGGGGGGGGGAAAGACGCCCAATTTAGGAGGAACTGGGGAGATAACAACAAAAAACAACGGAGGAGGAAAAAAGAGATGAGCCCCAGGAGGATCCCACCAAGGCAAGGAGTAAAAACTTGAGGGCAACTCCGAAAGAAGGTCGTCCGCAATTTGCTTCAGAGAATGTCGTAGACAAGGTGGTGTGGGAGGGTGTGGGCTGGTAAAAAAAAATTGATGGGGTCAAAAGACCGGTCCTTTGGACAGGGAATGCCAGTTTCAGGGGTAAACCAAAACAAGGAGCGAAAGGTTTTTTTGGGCAATGTTTTTGCAGACAGGATGGTTGGGGAATTCAACAAACGAAATCAGGGGAAAAGAAGCGTTGGTTTGCGTGAAAAACAGAAGGGCAGTGACGGGGGGCCGGGGGGGGAACGCTCTAAGAGCTTAAAAGCAAATGTGGATAAAAAGAAGTGGGGAGCGGGAGGTCAATCTGAAAACAGACTTATTACGAGCTTTGAAATTTGGGTTGAGAAAAAATCACGACCTATGGGGGGGAAAAACCTAAGATGAATAAAAATCACATCTACCAGTTGAGGGCCGCAGGAACATGCAAAAAAAAAATCTAGGGGAAGGAATCGTTGTTATGGTACCAGGGAGACAAAACTAAGCGGTTTGAAGTATGGAGCAGGAAAGAGGGGTTATCTCAGTCAAACGGCATGGACAAGAAAAGATTAAAAAAGGTTTGTTTCTTGGGGAAACAAATGTAGAGGTTTGGAAAGGAACTGACGAACGAAGGGGGGAAAACCACCCATTGCCTGGAAGGGGGTCAAAGGGCGGATACCCTTATTGCGGCCTAAAAATTAAATGACCCGGACAACAAAAGAAAAAAATCCCCTCATCTGGGGGAAGTTGTTGTGGTCAGTAACTCTGGCAAAATGGGGACGTCAAAGAAAGAAAGTCCACCATGGGAAAAAAGGGGGACCAGGCGGAAAAAAGGAATAAACACCAATAGAAACTTGGCAAGGAAATGGTTTTGTCCAGCCAGTCACGACCAAGTTTTAGGAAACGATCATTAAGAAAATGGAGTCTGGGGGGAAACATCTCCACTAAAAAGAACACCAAGGCAAACCTTGAAGAGGAGAGGGAAAAGAGGCAGGGGAAGAGCAATTGCAGCCAAAAAAAAAAGAAAAATGGCGCACTCCTGTTTTTCCCAGGGTCAGGGGCCAAAGCAAGAGATGAATTAGTAGCTTTTGATTGGGCAACAGAGGAAAGTCTCGGAGGAAAAGGGAAAAAAAAGGGGATATGGGTGGAAAAGATCCAAATTGGGGGAATAGTTTTTTCAGAAAACCATGAGAAAAAACGGTGAACCTTTGAAGGGCCGTAAACAGCTTGGGAAAGGGAGCTTTTTCCGAGTGAGAAAGGGGGTGTCCTGCAAGGGGGGGGAAAAACTGCTAATGAATGGCACAAGAGGGGAGTCAAATAAAACAAAGAAAACAATAAACTGTGCCATCAAAAAACGTTCACCTTGGAAGGGGTTCGGAAAGAAAAAGTGAACTTTGGCGTCCTACCAAAAAAGGGAAACAGGCCGGGGATTGAAACCTAGGGGGTATGAAAGGAACCATCTGTCACTAGGTGAGAGGAAAAAGATACTCTGTATAATCGAAGAGGGGAGGCGTCGGGGGGTAAGACGCAATATCGATCAAAAAAAAAGGGGGAAACACATATTAAAAAAAGCTGGTGGGGTATGCAAGCTCCCTTTAGGTGTCAGCCCTGATCCCCGAAGGAAAGCCACAATGGGTCGACTGAAGGGTTCCACACAAAAGACTTTTCCCCCAAATGAAAGAAGAAGATTGCGACCTTGGCCTTCTTGGTTAGAAAGAACATGCGAGGGGGGGGAAAGCGGGGCAAAATGGTTGTTTGGCATAGTGAAACTTGCGTTGTCCCAAAACAAAACAAAACGTGATTTTAGAAGATGGAAGTGAAGGGGGGAAGGAAGGGTTGACTCGCGCTATCTTAAGGAAAAAATCCAAGAAAACTGGACTCGAGGGTCATGCTGGTCAGATCAACAGCACGTAGAATGCCAAAAAAAATCGAAAAAGCAAAAAGTCCCGGTCAAGGAAATCAGTCAAAACGTATTGAGCCAACCTACAGCGAAAAAGGGCGTGGGCATTGCCAAGTTTACGTTTAGAGGTTAGGAAAACGAGACTACATAATGGAAATATCTTTACGGAAATATGCAAGGGAGGGGGAGGGAGGCTACCAGTTGAGAACAGTCACTACAACACTATGGGGAAGAATCTGTAAGTACTACATGCAGTGAGGTGGGGTTGGTAAAAAGGGTGAAAACAGAGGGGCAAATGGAACCTTGGGGGGGGGGAAGGGACAAAACGAAAACCGGCATCCAACCTTATGGTAAAATTCAAAACTTATAATATGAATAAACAAATTTACTTCTGAAAGGGAAGAAGGGGAAGGCCTTTGGGATAAAAAATTAAAAAAAAAAGCGGGTGGTGGGGGAAGGGAATCTGCATAATCCAAAATTCAAAATCAAACAGTTTGCGCCTAAAGAACAGGTTGTCTCCGAAAGGAAAGGGGGAAACCGGAAACAATATATCAGAAAAATGGGGGGGGCATGGTGGTGGGGGGGGGGAAGGGGTTCTTGTGATAAAACACGTTAAGGTAACTTTTTCAAATTCCGTAGGGTGGCCCGGAAAAAAAAAACGCCCAAAAAGAGGGGAAACAGATCCCAAAGCAAGAGGAAAAAAGTAACGACTCAGAAGCCTGTTCGCATGGGGAAATTGTTTGCCTGAAATTTTACGACTTGACTCTTAGTCCCTAAGGTCGGAGAGAACAAAGAGCTAAGAAAGGAGGGGTAGAACGGGAAATTAGGTGTTTTTCGGCAAAAGGGATAATACCAGGGAAACGATATGTGGGAGGCGTGATAAGACAAAGGCGGCCGAAGAAAAGAGGGCTTCGGGCTCTGGGAAAAAAACCCATCACACAGTTCTCCAAAGGCAGGGGGCCATGTAAAATTATTTCCGACTGGCTTGGGGGGGGGATGAAGACCATGAAGCAAAACAAAAGCCAATTCCTGGGGAAACTGGAAATTGTTTCTTTTCAAGGGGCCCACGTTGGGAAACACGGTTTTTCCCACTCATAGGGGGACAACTGCGTTCTGTAACCGGAAAGTCAGTAAGGGGTAAGGTGGGAAACAGTCAAAGGGGCCAGATGCAGCACGAGAGCCATACGTCACTCGAGCGCAGGGGGCAAGAGATTTTTACGTTTTCGGAGTCAAAAAACCAGGGTGGAATGGTCAGCACCTGGGGCCGACTCCATGCCTGGAGTTGTGGAAAAACAGGGCCAAAAAAAAGTATCAATGAACGGGAATGATTTTTACTGAAGAAAGTTAGAGTCAGGTTACGGAAAAACCACCAGCGTTTATCATTTTGGGGGTGGGACTTTGCACGACGTCCAAGGAAGAAGGGGGAACAAACGGCACAAAGGTCATGAGGGGAAAAAAAATTGTGCTTCTGAACAAAAAACAGGGTTTGGAAAGAGGGGGTGCGTTGCAAAATCAACCACTCTCAAAAAAAAGGATGGCTGCCACGGGTGACGACCCACCTGATCCCCGCCTCGAAAGGAGAGCGACGGGAGGAGTTCGGCCAGAGGGGAATTGCAAAAAACGGGGGGGGTGGGTATTTAAAAAAAAAAATTTG
>Ga0179591_1167957_pt1 | contig 13482 bp, 16 predicted proteins | sample CZOMad2_1_08_16f_FD_182891 | JGI IMG/M metagenome (GOLD analysis project Ga0179591, IMG submission 182891) | Vadose zone soil fungal communities from Angelo Coast Range Reserve, California, USA - CZOMad2_1_08_16fungal (PacBio error correction) | ecosystem: Environmental > Terrestrial > Soil >...
TAGAGCCGGAGTCAAAATATAAGCTTTGGCCACGTGCAGTAAGAATGGGTGGCGCGCTGCTGGCGGAAGGATGACGCGTTACGGCCTCGGTCGCTGGTTTCTTTCATCGGGGTCCTGATGGGCCGGGGAGCTCAATGGATTATAAGATTTCGCCCTGAACGGAAAAACGACGAGAAAAAGGAATAAAGGCATCCGATTGAAAAAATATGTGACGGGTGATTCACGGGGTCCGTCCAAGAATGGACCAACGTTTGAAGGGTAAAACTAAGGGAAGGTCTGGACGGGGTTCGGGGTCGGGAGCGGCAAAGAGGGACACAGAGGTGCGCTGTGGTAAGGTGGGGGGGGGGGGGGGTGGGGGGGGGTGGAGGTATTTGATTAGAAGCAGAGACGGACGCGTTAACAACCACACCAGGGATTTATCTCGTCATTAAAAAAACGGGAGAAGGAGGGCTGCGGTCGAAAGGATGCTTGCTTTCGTAACGCGACTGGAGGGGAGAAGTCGTGGAGTAAAAGGGCTGTTGGGGTGAGGTTGAAAGGAAAACCGGAAATACTTGCAATCGGGACAAATGGACGGGAAAGATAATAGCAGGAGTGTTGGGGGTGAGTTGAGAAGACCCGTACTTAGCAATTAAGAACCTGTAAAACAAGCGGTAAAGGGGGAAAAAGAGTGAGTAGGAAGCGCATGAAGGAGGGGGGCCAAACCATGCGGGGAATGCGCAGAACAAGCTTGAACGAAATTTTCTCCAAGTGGGGGAAACCATTAAGCACCAGAGCAGATAAGAGCTGTGGCCTACGACAAAAAGGAGAAGGGAAAAACTAGACAGGGCTGTGCAAGGTTGCTTTCATGAGCTAAAAAATGGGCGAATGGGGGTTGTAAGGGGCAGTGGGGGATGCCCGCTGAACAATTCGGGCAGAAGAAGGCGGAAAGTAATTATTGTTTAGGTGTAGGGGGGGGCAGTTGAAAACGAGACCCGTTGTTCAGGTCAGCATGCAAGAAAAGATACAGGAGTGGAGTCTAAGCAATGAACGGAAGGGTTGAAACGGAGATCCGAAGTAGAAGAACAAACGTACTTCGAAATTGGCGGGAGGGGGGGTAACAAGCGAAATGGTCGAGCATCTTGAAAGGACGACGACACAGGGGGGAAAGGTGGGGTCTACAAAGGGATGAAAGGGGACCAGTTGGTGCAGGCGGTCAAGGGGCAATTTTTTTAGTTCAGGGGGGAGGTGCGTATAAACCTGGTGGGTGTTACCAGTGGTAGATGGGGACCGTTTGACAACTGCAAGGGGGGGGTCGGCGACCTGGGGAAGATGGTAAATGTTGGCGTACTGGGGGGTTTATGCTGGGGTCAGGTTCGGATCAGGTGAGACCCGGAACAGGATAGATACTTTGGGGTCAGAAGGTGCCTGGAGTCTCCTCCTTTCACATCACTGTTCACTCTTCCTCAGGGGCAAAAGAAAGGAAGGATGTCTGGCAGAAAATGGAGGAATGAAGTTTAGAAAAACAGCGCGCTCCTTGGGGGTTCCACCCGAGGGACGTGACCAAACCGCCGTCAATTCGGAAAAGCTTGCAGGCCACAAGCGAGAGGGATCCAGAAAGGAGGCGGTAGGGGTTGCCAGGATCCCCGGAAGATGACATAAGTGAGACGGAGGTTAGACTCGTATAGCGGCAAGACATTGGGGGCAGAAAGCATAATAAAAATCCTGCATCTCCTGAACAGGAAAAGGTGGGGAGGGAGGTTTGGCCCAGTTCGGACCAGAGGTTTGTGGTATGGTCCAAGACGGGGGTTGGGGATTGGTGTGGTAGGAGTCCATGACGGGAGGAGAAATGGGTAAAGCGAGCAAAGCAGGGTTGTAGGTGTGCCCCAGGTTTAGGGGGAAGCCAAAGGGACACCGGGGGGGAGCATCGGCCGCTGGGTTTGTTTGTCCAAGGCGGTGCGTGCATGAATGTTTGCTGGAACGGGGAAAGGGGGTGTGGGTGAGAATTGGAAAGTGAGGGAAGACGGGTGAGGAGAATGGCGGAATATTGGGTACTGGAGAGGGCTAGGGAGTTTTTCAACGGGGGAAGACAAAAGCCTCAGGAGGCTAACTCTAACTGCGCAAATGAACCGATACTAAAGGAGAGTCAAATGCATAGCTAAGAGGGGCGGAAATCACATTATCCAATGGGGGGGGGGGGCGGTTCGCGGGGCTCGGGGAGAGCAAGAGAACAATCAAGCGTGTAAAGGTAAAGGTAGCGGGTGATGGGGGCATAAACGTATTTCAAAAGGAAAACCGGGCAATACGGCGATGACAGGTGCGCATATAATGGGGAAAGCTGCGCTCAGGCTGTGGACTCAGTAAGCGTTGGCTGCTAAAACAGAAATCCCAACCCAGGCAGGTCTGGTGAACAGTTTTAACTGTGTTTGGATCTACCTTTTAAAATTTTAAAACGACGCGTTGGGAGAATAAAGCAGTAATAACCGCAGAAACCAAATGAAAAGGAACTATATGTCGGAAACGGGGCCACCTAAAAGCGGTGACAGTGACCTCGAAATGCGGGGGAGCAAACTAAAGCACGGGAAGCCTCCTCTGTTGGGGATATGGGAGGGGGTCATGGGGTTTTTTGCTTTGGGATTAAAAAAAAAAATTGTCGAATAGGGAAACGCTACGATGGGGGCTGAGGCGCTGGGAGAGGAAATCGGAGCAATACAGAACCCAGGAAGGAAGAGGAGTTAAATTAATAGAAGGGGGAGGATCGTGAACAAGACAACAAAAAAGGAAGGAAACAAAAGAAAAGATTCACAGAAGGCGAACTGTAAACGCTGACGATTGGGTTGTGTATTCGATCCATTAGAAAAAAAAAAACCCACAAAACCCGGGCCAAAACAAAAAACCCCACAAAAAAAATTCCAGTCAGCGAGTAGTTTCCCAGAAGGAAAAAGTTGTTGGGATTATCAACTCAAAAAAAAAACTGAGAGATATACAAGGGGAGGGGTCACGATGGTGCAAGAGACGGAGTCTAGCAGCAAAGAGGATGGGGGGTGCGAGGAGGATGCAGGATTCCGCAGGGAGTCGACGACAGGGGGGCGGCTATAAAAAACTGTTGGGGGAATAAAAAAAACGGAGGGAAATGTTGAAAGGGGAGAGGGAACTGCAAAGACACGGGGAGGTCCCAGATGTTAGGGGGTTGGCGGGCGTGGTAGAAGAAAAGGGATCGTGGTACCGAGCGGGGGGTTGCCGAAAGGAGGAGCACGGGTTGCAATTATATCAGGAAGAGCTGCGTGACCCGGGTTTGGACTGAGGTAAAATGGGGGGCAAAGACAAAATGGAAGGGGGAGAACGCTTGATGGGGTCGGAGTCTCATCGATCCGAAACCGATGTGGATAGTTACATCGGTGTCTACTACGTGGGGTGAGCTCGTTGAACGGTTTAGCGTTTCATTGGAAACGCAGATGCGTGGAAGCAGTGATGTGCGTGAGGAAGGTTGACAAAAATCGTCGAGCATTCAAAAAAAAGACAGGGCACACCTGGCCAACCTCGATAAGCAAAAGAAGGGCAAACTCAAACTTCACCAATTCAGAAACGCACGTTCATCACATAAGCGCCCCCTCCGTGGAAAATCTACCCAGCGGGGGGAGGACGATTTCCGCGCAGCAGTGGTTCCTTGGAAACTGCAAAACGCAATCCAACTCAGGGGGTTGTCCGTGAAACGGGGAACAATTTGCTCAGCAGCTGGGCGACGCGCGGGGACAGGCCCCGAAAAAAACGAATCGCGGTGCCGAAACCTGAAACGCTGAAAAAGGGTCTAAATAGGAAAATACAGGAAAGGGGTCAGAAAAGCTAAAATTATTTAAAGAGCCCGCTGCTCAGTTTCCGGGGCCTAACAGCGCGAAAGGGCGATCCTGGAAAAGTACTACGCATCCGGTCTGAGGGTTAGCACTGAAGGAACTCCTTTCAGGATTGTTGGTTCATCGGTGCGGGAAAGAAAGAAGAGCGCTGGTTGCAAAATCGGAGAACGTCCTGAAAAAAATACCGAGGGCCCTAAGGGAAAGCAAAAAAGGTGCGACCGCCAGCGAGAAGGGGTTCCGTCTGAACTTTACATGGATTAGAATCTATCCAAGTACGTCACGGCAAAACAGTTATCGAAGGAGCGGGCTCGGGATCCGAAACGGGAAACCGCCACTAAACCGCGACAGTCGCGGCTGGGCACATCAGTGAAGCCGAAAAAAAAACAGTGTCCCATGGAAAAGCCGTCGGTCACGCTCACAATGCAAACCCAGGTAAGACCACCTCACCAAAGGACAGAAAGAAAAGCAAGTCCTATTAAAACAAAAAACCCATGGCAATGTAGGCCCGTGTTAGGTGTCACTGGGGGCGCCACTGTGTCGAGTCCACGGAGGTTTCGATATTCACCGAGTTGCAAACCATGGTCGGGGACAAATCCACCCTCCAGGTAGGTTCTATAAGGAAAAGGGGGGGTCAGGGAGTGTAGCCTGCAGGCTATGAAGCCTATTTGTATAAGACCCCCGTTCAAGCTGGTATCAGTGGGGGGAGCAAGAGGACTGAAAATCCTGGGTCGTTCGGGGGAAGGAGTGAACAAGACACAAACTCAATCAGGGAGGACCGATTATGGTGCCCAGATGGGAGCTGGACATCCCCCTCCCCAAAACACAGGCCACCATTCCGCGGGAGGAGGGAAGAAGCAACGCAGAAGAGGGCCTGGTAATTCAGGAATTAGGGAGGCCACAGCCGGGACAGAACTCTTAAGCGGTGCGTTGTAGGGGAACCCGGGAAAATGTGCTGCCACGGTACAATAGGTGGATGGATGCGCAGGTACAATAGCAGGGGCCAAAATCTGTAGATGGGGAGCACGGTAACTGAAAAAAAGCACTATTGGACGACCCAGGGACCTAAGATGCCGGCGTGTTCAAGGCGAAAAAAAACGCAAGAAACTCCGGATTACAAACAGTCGCGGAGGTTGAGCCTGCCGAAAAGCAACCTGACATAGCAAAAGGGAAACGTTCCGCGACTCCCGCAAGACAGACTCATTCGACGAAGGCAGCCCCGACCTTTAGCCTGGTTCGAAAAGACTGGGGTTGTGTAAATGCGCAGTAATATAGAATCAATCCTCCGAGCACACCCAAATGGACACCCGTGCGGAAAAAAAAACACAGCGAACAGCCCCAGCGCAAAAAGACTTCAGCGAGCCAGGGGGGGCCTGGGTAGAAAAATTTGGAGGGTGGGGTGTGGGGGGGGGGGGGGGTGGGGGGGGGGGAGATCACGCACGCTGGGGGAAATCGTCCTGCTCGGGAGGAAGGGTATCAACGTTTTCCAAAGGTCTAAATCGATCAGCGGAGTTGTCGCAGGAACAAAAAAAAGCAACGATGACCACGAGAATGGAAGGAAGATCAGAGAACAGCGCCATCGCAAAACAAGGGACCAAACAAGGAAATAGTGGGGCTTTTAAGGACTCCATGATATTCTCTTAAACAACAAAAGAGGAATAAATGAGTAGATTCTATGAGAACGGCACGAGATTGGTGGAAAGTTAGCCTTCCGCAGGTTGTCCGGCGCGCTGGAGTGGCTGCGTCACGTGCCTCGGGTTTCAGGGAGATGGGGAAATATTCTGCTTATTGTAGGTGGAAGAAGAAACTAATAGTTGAGTGTCGTTTCGCCCTGGAACGGTGAAGAATGGCTGAATGAACCGACCCGAGCAAGTGTACAAAGCGTGCGTGAGCGGTTTCCCAGCGTGATCAGGATGAGGAACGTTTGTCCGAAACATAAAGGCTCTCCGGCTGCGGCTGGGCGGGCGCAGGGGCCGAAAGGGGCGGAGGGCCTATGTGGGTATCGCTGGGGGGGAGATGGTAGGGACGGGCATGTTCTGAAGGGTAACCCCAAAAAAAACCTGATTTCACTTGTTCAACAAGGGACAGAAGGTAGGGGGGCGCCTGGGAGTGCGCATGGGACGGCGAAGGGTGAGTGGAATAGGAGGGGGGTTTGAGTGAAAATTCCTAATTAGTCAACCGGAGGGCCGAACGAGAAGAAAAGGGAAGCCTTGATGTTGGGTGGGGGAACAAACTAATTGCAATGGTGGTCTTAAAACAAGCTTGAAGGGGGGCGGTAGTGGAAGAGTGGCGATAAAGTCGCATTCCCGGGCAAACATAACTTGGAAATAATCAGTCAACGCAAAAACGTTGGTACTACGAAAACGAAAGGGTCAAAAACAAGGTCCGAAACCATTTACCCCCGCTCAGGTCCGATTCTATGTGGCCATCAGCAGGCAAGATTAGACGGGATCGGGCTGACGGGGTGGCTTTCAAAGGCTCGCCAGAGGGTGGGGGGAGGACGGGGGGAGAAAGGCTGTTCATGGCCACACCGGTCCAATGAAGTCAGGATTTGTGGTGGGCTGGCGGAAGGGAAAAACCGCAGGACACAAGGATTTTCAGGTACAGAGCCAACTGGTGCTACCCATAACCGGAAAGGGGGAGATTCAACTGTAGTCAGAGCAACAGACAGCATGAAAAAGGGGGCCAGAGGTACTTCTAGCTGCGGGGGGGATGCCTAGAAAAGTGTTCGAGACATCGGAAATCTGAGATCGCGTCGAAAAACAGGGGGGTGGACGGGGGAAAGGGTCTCGACACCGTGGTTAGGACAGGGAAATGCGGCAAGGCCTTTGGTTTAGTCGGTCGGGTAACGTCAACATGGGGTCTGGTGGGCCCGGGGTATATCTGGTAGGGACGGGGCAAAATACACGTAAGGGCAGGGCGGCGCCGGTGTCGTAGGAAAATGTTTGAAAGTACGTGGGGAAGTATGCGGGTGTCAGGTGTTCGGAAGAATCGAGCCCGGCCCCAGGGCGAAAATAGGGGGCTCGAATTTGCACGAAAAAGTCGATCAGAAGAAGACCTGCTCCGCTCCATTCCAAAGAACGGGGTGCACCTCTTGCGGCCGGGCCGGAGTGGGGCTGGTCACACAGTAGGACTCGTAGTTCGAGGGAAAAAAGGGGCCGGGAACCATACGATCCTCTTTCAGGGTAAACACTAAAGGGCGACGAAACACTCAGAGGGAATAGTGAAGGAAGTTGAGCGGCTTGCTCCGCAAATCTCGCTGAGTCGCTGACGGGCGAAGAATGGTTGTCCATGCTAGGAGACCGGTAGATGGAGAAAAAGGGATCCGTTTCTCCGCGGGGTGCATTGGGGTCGGGGCAAAACGGAAAAATTTGAGGGGAGGGCGCATCAGAGAGGTAATCGGTTCAAGGTGATAATGGGGGGAGGATTTTGGTAAGTTGTCAAAAGGGAGCGAGAAGGTTGTTAAAAAAAAGGGTGCAGCCGCGAAAGGTGTCGTGGTTTGGGTTGGGGTTTTGTTGGGGGTAGAAAAGGGCCGGAGAAGAAATTTGTAAAGCATCACGTAAAAACCGGATGATGACGGGGTAACCAAAACCAGGGGGAGTCTTAAATTAACGCATGTACTAGTAGCGTTCGAATGGGGTTTGGAAAGGCGGGGGCGTGCTTATTGTTGGGGAAATGGATGGGACAGTGGAAATTTAAAAAGGCGTAAGGTATCAGGGAAGGGGAGGCGTGGCGAGGGGGGACTGAGGAAGTTGCGCAGATGTAGAGCGTTTTGCTGGGATCACCTGCAGAAGAGATAAAGCATGAACGAAATCTGATCATAATAACGCTACACGGAAGGCGCTCACAGAACAGTCGGTGAGCTTCATCGAAATCACAGGAGACAATGGTGCGGGGAGGTCTGATACTCCTAACTTAATACGCGTTTCGAATAGGCGGGTCCTTATCGCAGGATACAACTACCCACGGCAAAACACGAGTGATCAAGGATAAGGAGGCGCCTCAAAGACTGCACACTCTGGCTTCTGCGGGTAGTGTACGCTACCAACACAAGAGCAATCATAGGGGACACAGAAAAATTTCTGGGGAAAAAGCTGCCGCTTCCTGGTAAAAAGGCATTTTAGACTGTTAAAAAATATGTCCACAGGAAACCATTCGCGTGATTTGGTTTTCGGGTAGAGTTGTTCTCGATAAGCCTCGGTGAGGTGAGAAACTCGACCGGACCCAGCACCGGTTCAAGGGGTTTCGTTGGGTTCAAAAAGGTTTGTGATGTGGAGTTGATAAGCACCAAACCTCTGAATGAACGATCGGAAAGTAGGAGATAGAGGAAAAGAGGATCGGAATACAAACTAACCAAAGCAATAAAAAGAAAAAAAAAAGGGGAGAGCCGGTAGCTTCAGACATAATGGTGCAACGCGAGGTAAAAAAAGTTTGGGAACGCAAACGCTAATTTAAAGCGCGGAGTCGGGATTGGGGGGGGGGGTTTGTATGAGGTGAACGGGCCCTCATCTCCAAGCGCGTTAGCTTTGACAGTAAATTTTTGGAGGATACAAAAGCAAAAACCATGAAACAATAAAGTAGGAAAGGCGACCGGCTTAATGAGACAGCGTGTAGAGGTGACACTGCCGGTTATGGAGGAAAAAGTGAAATCTATCAGGTAAGGGGGCTCGAAATCGAGCTGGGGGAGGCCGGGAGAGAACCTTTTTTTGGGAACAAGGTTAAAAGAGTGGCGGGGCGGGACAAAAAACAGAACACGGTTTTTCAGAAGATTGTGGTTGTGGGGGTCTGGTAAACTAAAGGAACGTCTGCTTTTAAAGTGCATGAGGTCCATCTGGTATGAGGTTCGCATAGGAAACGTCTGCCCGTTGGTTGGTACACCGGTGGGGAGAGCTAGTCGAATGTAAACGCTTGGAAAGGGCGTTTCGGAGAAATCGAGCAGGAAACAGGGGGGAAAAGGGGTCCAGGGACTATGTGGAGGGACGAATGACCGTTCGGTATTAGCTTGGTCATTAGCAGGGAGATTAGCGTGAAGCAGGGGGGCTGTTGAGGTACAAAAAAAGTGCAAGAAAGCCTCCGAATCGCCACCTCCCAGTGATAAGCAACGGAAGTGAGACAATCAACTTTCCTGGGAGACTAACGGGAAATGTATTCACATAAGGCAAGACCCCTTGGGACTCCAGGGGCGACGATTCCAAGCCTAACCTTCGTTGGCCATTGGGCTAACGGCACTACCGGAGGGGAAAAGCCAAGTCCTTTTTACCCTTTGCCGCCTTTGGCAAAAAAAAAAAAAAAAAAAGACGCGGCGGGGTGTGGTCGGAGTGCTTCACCATAAAAAAAAACCTCAAAATGACTAACGAAAAACACCCTTCTCGAAGATGTCTCAAAAAAACCTCAGCAGATGAGGAGGTTCAGGGATGACAGCCGCTCAAGAGGGACCAAAAAAAAAACAGGAAACCGCTCTATCAATCCAATGCAGGTCATCGCTACCGGGCGATAACGGAAGCCGAGCTACGAGTCCGGTTGCGGAGGGTTACTCGAATGTGGCAGACAAGCCGGGAACGACGTACGACTGCCGAGGGGTGTGGGGTCCGCGTGGGGGTAAAAAATGAAGGAATTAAATGGTGGTGCGCCACGGAAACAACGTTGCAAGTGGAACCATCAAGGACTCACGCAATGGGAGGCCCAGCGAGAGGCACCGCGGGGGTAATCTGATAAATGCGGCTCCAACGCTTCAAAGGAAAGCTTCTGATACAAATTCGCCGAATGGTGCCGGGATCGAGCACTAAACTAGCGTTACCAGAAGCATAACTAAAAGCAAGCTCCACCGCTATCGAGGGGACCGGCGCCGACATGCGCAAGTGCAGGAACTAACGGGAGCGCCCCGGGTCCCAACCCAGTGTTTATAACGAAACCTCACCACAAAACTAAAAGAATGCCGCGGGACCCCCCCAGGCCAGAAACCCACGGGGTGGTCTAGTCAGGGGGTTGTTGTCGCCAATTTTCGATCCAATGGGGTGTCGTGGGTCGAGGAAAGGAGGGGCTACGACCAGGTTGGGGCATACATCTCCAAGCGCATGGAGAATGTTTGAAAGCTTGCCTCAGGACTATGGAAGCCGAGGATCGCAGTGTGACGTTGTGTAGCGGCAAGTGGAGGCAGAGGAAGGGAAAAGACTGGGGTGTCGGAGGTTCACTTAACGAACAAGCGGCAACACTTGACAAAAGTAAGGCAGGGGGCAGTTTGTGCCCAAGGTGAGGCACAAAAACGTAAACACCAACCATCCTGCGTGGTGCAAAGCACGGAAGCCGAGGAAGGGGAGACGTTCAGATGACAGGGTCCTGATGGCAATAATATGGGAGGTCATTGGGGCGAAACTTATCATTTTTCGTTTAAGGGGTACAATCGTGAGTGTAAGCAGGGTGAAACGGCATGGGGGTTTTAAAGGGGAGTAATGGCTGCTTGATAGCAATCTGACCCTAACGCAAGTGGCGTACGGTGGGGACGACCTGTGCCTAAGAAGCTGGGGCTGGCAACCACCCAACACTAAAAGTTAGAACGTTCTAGGTGAGGTATGGCACTGCAGTATCAGCCTCAACAAACGCCTTCAACTGACTCCGGCTCAGAGCCCAGCCCTCAACTAGGCTGCAAACATCCCAAGACCTCTTACGTGTTCGAAGAAGCGGTCAACTGTGGGGGTAAACGTCAGCATAGGGCGGAAAGAATCATCCTCCTACGAAGTGGCCCAGACCAAAGTTGTCTTCGAAAAAACACTCGCCAGGGTCATGGAGCCGAGAGGGACGACAACAATTGTTCCTCGAGAGGGGGGGAAAAGGCGCCGTGAAAGCTTTTGTAAATAGAAGTCTCGGAGGAAGGGTCTCGGAACAGGTGCGAATAGTCATCAGGAAGTTCAGGAGGTCAAATTCCATAGCGCGGGAAGGCTAAAGGAGAACCAGTGAGGCGTACTCGTCAGCATTGCAACCAAGCACGAGAGACCCGCGAAGGAAACCTGTGACAAAATCGTGAGGTAGGGTGCATTCAAGATCTCGCTAACAAGTGCTTAGGTTTAGAAAAGGATAGATGATATAGAGCACGGGCCCTGACGATTGGCACGCGTGCGTCCTCAGTGTCGCGCGCTCTTTGGGAGGGAGATGCTGGAAGCTACGGCCCTCTCAAGGGAAGGGATCATTCCATGTTACGAGGAATCATGTAAGATGGAGGGTGCACCTGGTAGAAAAAATGACTCCCGAGCAGGCGATAGCGTAAGGAAGATTCGTTTCCGGAAAAAATCATGATACCACGGTGGGGATCAGCGCGAGCTGCCCAGGCTGGGCTGTTTGACTTTTTGAGCGGAGGCATCTGGTGTGTGGGAGGGGTAGGGAGGAAGGATTCTTGGAAAAGATGCTGAACGCTGTCGCAACCGGGGGTTATTCAGACCGGACAACTGTGCGGCAAAAGGGAGTTGTGGCTTGGGGGTCGTGCGCATAATTCGATTAGAGCTGCGACTTTCTGTGGGGGAGGTTGCTGTGGTGAGGTTCTGCAATCATTAGGCAACCGCTAAAGAACTCTCCGTTATAGGCGGGGTGTTGGGGGGGGTTGAAAGACCCGACTGAGGGCAAGGGTGAACAGCTTTTCATTGTAGGGCGAAGAAGCATCAGTCGGCTGAAACCATGCTGGGAAATGAAGACAGGTGGAATGGGGTTGTAAAGCAGCAATTTGTGGGGAAAGTGGGGGAAACAATGACATCCCAGCTTCATAGGAGAGAGGGGGTGGGGCCATCATCAAGGATGCCGGATTAAACCAACGGTGAAGGGGGTCAAAGCTCAGCAGGAAATGGTGGGCGTGTTGAAGGGGTGCCTAAACATATGGGCACAAACCGCAAGATTAAATAACTTGATTTTGGGGGTGAAAAGTGGTAGTGTAAAAAAAGTTTCAATACACCTAGAGCGACCAAATAGGAAAAAACCAAAAAGAACAGTGAGATACCGCCTTCATAGGAAGCCAAGCTGGAAAACGCCAGAGGTACTTTATAATCTGTTTCGAGTGTGCTCATTGAAAGGGGACACCATTATTCTCCGGAAAGGGGAACAAAGTGATCGAACAAAGGTGGGGTTGAGGCACGGTAGGCTCGCTGTGTGTAGGGAACAGTGGTGCTGTATACTGTGGGTGAACCGGCCGAGGAGTTCCTGGGAAAAGGGCGTCAGGTCGGCGGGACCCACGGCAGGTTGGACAAGTCGTATGGTGCGGGTCAGGTCGAGTCGAGCCCTGCAGCGAGATACCGTGGGGGGGGGGAGGCCGAATGATGACGAGGGGGGAGAGAGCGGCGAAACATCCGGGCAAAGTCCCGGTGACAAGGAACAGGGTTGCATCTCTCTAAAAAATGGGCAGCCGCAATTTGACTGGCCAGTAAGTATTTATTGAGGGGGTTCAAACCATGGGGACCCATGGAAGTCTGTCCTTCTTTCCTTTCAAGAAATGTGGGATCCCAACAAAAAGAAGCTAGGTAGGTAAACGTCAATGGAAAAAGAGTGCTTCAGTCCCCAACCGGAGGGGGTAGATTGTTCAGGAGTAGCACGGAGAGAGGGACGTCCATAGTTGCTTCGCGGAGAATGGGGGCCTTTGTCGAGGGACGCGGGCAAGAAGGTGAAGGAGGACAAAGGAAGGGATGTGAAGAAGAAAGGAAACGGTTAGAAATTTGTGGGGGGGAGAAGGGGGGGTGGCGTTTTCCAGTGTCCAGAAGGGGGGGGGGTGATGGGGAAGCCGGCGAAGGGGGGTGGTGGGGGGGAGGGGGGACGCATACATGAAGAATGTGGGTGAAAGTGACACCAAAGCGGAACCGGGGGAAAAGTTGGTTGCCGGGAAAACGGCCAGTTCAGCCGGCCTGAACCGACGGGGGTAAGCCCCGATCGTAGCAAGTAGTGTTTCCCACGGGGAGGGTTGCTGAACGTGCCAGTGGAGGATGGACAGGTAGGTGCGAGTGTAAGGGCACCGGGTATCTGAGGGGTCGGCGGAGGTGACTGAGGAAATTGGCACTCGACTTTTTGGGCACTGAAATCACAAGAATTAACGAAAAGGGAGAGGGTAAGCTAATACGGGAGTGGGGAATACGTCGGGGCGTCTCATCAATCCATGGTCGAAGTTGTTAAAGGGGGAGACGTGAGCCTCCGGGGAGATGCAGTGCGTTTCCATTTCGGAGTCAACAATGAGAAAAAAACCAAGGAATTTCGGAACATTAATTGTCACGCAAACGCCTCAGCAGATGGCACGTGAGAGAACAGCCTTTAGGGCGCGGTAAACACGTATACAAACAAGATAGATGGGACAGCCGTTTTTCTTGGGTCTCGCTCTGAATAAAGTACAGTATTCCTCTGGGGGGGGGGGAAAAAAAGGTTTTCCGGCACCCTCGGATTTCGAGGAATTAATGATAGATGTAGGAGGTCCCTCCAGCGCCCGTCATTGGGGAACCCGAGACGCAGGGCTGCCCAGCGGTACCATAACGGTCATGTGTATATTTCAGGGTTCAGGGTTTTTTTGCTTAAGGATAAGACCCAAATAAAGGAAGAAAAGCTAAGCGGAGGGATTTCCTGGAGGAGAGAAGAGCGAAGACCCGCTCAAGGAAAAAAAGCGTTAAATGGTGAATGCCGATTAGAGGGAAAACCAAAG
>Ga0179591_1289218_pt1 | contig 13482 bp, 14 predicted proteins | sample CZOMad2_1_08_16f_FD_182891 | JGI IMG/M metagenome (GOLD analysis project Ga0179591, IMG submission 182891) | Vadose zone soil fungal communities from Angelo Coast Range Reserve, California, USA - CZOMad2_1_08_16fungal (PacBio error correction) | ecosystem: Environmental > Terrestrial > Soil >...
GGGGACGGAATAAGGTCTGAATACGCGGGGAAAGAGAGGTTAGAGAAAGGACGAGAAACGAGAAACTAAAGAAAAAAAACCTAAACGTAAGGAAGTAAGGATCGCTTGGGCGAGAGTCAATCGTAATTTAAAAGGGGTGGGAAAGGGTGGACGGCAGAAGGAGAGCAGAAAAATCACAGCGGAGGCGTGTCCTTGAGAGGAGTGCGCGCAAAATGACAGAAGAGAAGGGGGGTTGGCCCGGAAGAAGAGAGTTGATCTGGAGAAAAGGAGGAAGGGAAAGAAAACATAGGGTCAAATCGGATGCCTTATCGTGTGGGGAAGGGGAAAGATATGACCGATTTACGAGGGAGGCGTCAAGGCACCGTTTGACGGAAATCACAAGGGGAAGAAGGACTGTGCAGGAGTCGGGATCGGGGAGAAGCACCTAAGCGCAGGCGCATCTCAAGAGGGGAACTGGGAAAGTAACGGGGCCTAAAGACGCCTCGAGAAAGAGGAAGCAGCTTCGCTGGTCTTACATCGAGGGGGGGGAAGGGGGGGAAAGACACCCGGGAGGGGGACTGCGCAAGGAGAGAAAAAAAAGCGAACCTTATTGAGAAAGTGAAACCTGGCATCAAATTACGGATAAACTATGAGAAAGTGGAGAAGGCTGCCTGAGATGGGGTTGTTTGGGGGGGGTGTTTACTGGACGGGCTTACACTATTTCTGTCGGAGAAGAAGATAACAATGACGCCTAAGCAGATGGTATCGGACCAAGACTGGAAAAAGGGAACACTAGCACGGCTACTCGCTCAACGAGGAAAGAAAGAACGCTAGCTGGCTGGTAGGAGACTTGGACCTTTGGCCAAGGAGAATTGGGAGAAGGATATAAATGAAGGGAAGGGAGAACGAGGAGAAAGATGCGGGGGAAACAAACTATTAACACCCGCATCCGTTAGGATCGCCAAACTCATCTGGCAGTAAAGATGCTTGTCGAGAGGCTGCCACTAAAAAAGGGGAAGATTCAGCAGCGCAAAGAGGGGAGAGAGTCCGTTGCGTGGAGGCGCTCTGATTAAAGAAACAAAACAACAGTATTCTCAAGGACTCTCTTCTAGGGAATGGGGCATTCCTTCCGTTACAAAACTACCGGAAAGGGAAGACTAGAGAAAGATAGGAGCCAGAGTCTCGGCTAGAAGTGAAAGATAAAATAAGGGCAATTCTTATAGTGGAGAAAAGAAAATGCTGGGCCGATCTCTTCGTAGGGAAAGAGACGCGTTAAAGCAAGGAGTATATAATCGCGTGGCGTAGACAAAAACATCAGAAGGGAAGGGGTGAATAAAAAAGAGAAGGCGGCAACCTCTACTATCTCATTCTCTCGGGAATGGAAAATATAGAACGAGACGCATTACGATAAATCTAGTAGACGTCAGAAAAAAAGAGGGGAGGGGAATCAGGAAGCTTGCATCACAAGAAATCTATCAGGTCTAATGGAGTAAAACGACAAGAGGAAGGCGCAATGAGGAGGTAAAAGCGCGTCTACTGAATCCCCCGCACGCAGGCCTTTATGAAAAACTCTGAAAAAGAAAAAACAGCGGCGCCGCACTGCGATTCAGTTGGGGGAAAAGGAAATTCGCGGAAAACGGATTGGGGGGGGGGTGGGGGGTGTTGGGGGGGTGGTGTTTGGGGAGAGCGGCCTCACGACTATGACAACGGGGGCCAATCGCGTCTTCGAGATGCTAAAGAGGGAAGACGGTCGAATGCACGATAAAGAAACATCAAAGTGATTCGGGGAAAGAAAAGGGGAAGAACTCTGGAGAAAAGACGAGGCCCTATGTGATACTCAAGGGAGCGGTGGACACATTGTTCCCGGGGAGGAAAAGAGAAGGTGGACTCAAACTTCATGGACCAAAAGGGGAGAGAGATGGGAAGAGTTATCAGTGCTTGCATCCGGAAGGGTTTTGGGGGAGAGGAGAAGGACAAAAAGAGAAAAAGAAACAAAACAAAGGAGATTATTAAAAAAAGGGAGGGGATGCAAAGGTAGAAGTCCGATGTGCCAACAAACAATTTTCCTTAAAAAAAGTATCAACGATTCCATATAGCGACGGGAAAGAAGGAGGGAGCGAAAGAGAAGGCGGTAGAAACGTGAACAATTTTGAAAAGGGGAAAAACACTGCGGTCGGAAAGGAGGAAAGCGGGCGAGGGGGTGACAAGTAAAAAGAGGTAATGAAGTCTGCGGGAACGGGAGACACAACTCATCCACCGGTCGGATGGCTTAGTAGAGGGGAAGAGAAAAAAAGGAGCACAAGTGATAATCTCGTCAGAAAGGACCTCTGCTAAATAGGAAAAAGAGAACCCTCCTCGAAACGGAAAAAGGGAGAAGAGCCACAAAAAAATCGTCATGCTGAGTCCCGTCGACGGAAGGGGAAAATGCAGCGGAGGGAGTAATCGGAAAAAAAGAAGGGGAAACCTACATTTCGAAACGGAACTCATTCCATCCGTACGCGGCATTGTCGAAGGGGGGCCAAAAAAGGAGAGTTGCCTGGGGGGCCAGTCATGGATGAGCGCACGTCAGAGGTGGGCGCCGGAAGCCACGAGAAGGATCTGTGGATAAAGCGTCCGCCTTCAAGATTTGCCATCGAGGCGAGAGCGGGGACAGAAAAAAGTGGGTTTTTCGAATTCCTCGATAAGAGAAAGGGAGAGGTGGAAGCCCACTCGAGGAAAAAAAATCGAAGAAGGAATGAGAGTAGCGGAAAGGAAAGAAAAAAGAGAAGAGAAAACCCGCATTGCAATGCGCATGAATACAAAGGGGGGATAGGAGAACATTCGATCTTGCAAAAGTATAGCCAAATAGACAAGGAGAATATCGTCTTGATAAATTCCTCCTTCATGAAGGGGGGAAGTGAAACGGGAGCGAATGGAAAAAATTAAGACGATAACGAGAGAACGTACTCAAAGGACTGGAAGAAAAATCAGGCGAAAAAAGATCTTCAAAGAACTAGAGAGGGAGGCGCGCGCAAATCGAATCTCACATTTTCTGGAGGGCAAAAAGCGCCACAAAACCATAGAAAAGAAAAACGAGTTTACGGGTCCGAGCAACAACGGATTATGTGGGGCAGCGCCCCTTCTCGACTAGTCCAAGCAATTCCGCTCCTGAAGGGAAAAGGAAAAAGGAGGACAGCGGGCCAGCGAAAGAGGCTGAGGGACCAAAAGAAACGCTTAGCTCGTCAATAAAGAGGAGGGAAGTGAAGGGAGGAAAACATGCGTACGGAGAGGAGGGGGGGACATTAAAATATTCGCATATTAGAAAAATAATGCTGATCTTCTGTAAAAAAGCGAATACGGCATAAAGGGAACAGCGACGGAAGAGTGAGAACGGGGGCGGAGAGGAGAGAACGTCAACTCGGGGGTCTCCGAATCAGTGCTTCTCAAGGAAAAGAACGCCTCCAAGTGTGAAGTAAATGCTGCAACCGCAGCTAATAAAAAGGCTGGAAGGCCTTCCTCTATAGAGGGGAAGGGGAGGGATGTCGACAAATCCTCACGGTGGAGAAAAACGATCCAAAAACAGCCATCGATCTGGAAACACGAGAGTCAGGGTGAGCCGGGAAGATCAACGAATACGGCCTCAGCATAAAAAAGTCGAAGGTAAAGGGGGGGAAGGGCAATCAACCAGAAAAAATCTTCAGAGATTCGTTCCTAAAAAAAAACTCCAATGAGAGAGGTCCACATATGCCGGTACGAGTTCCAAAAGGGAGAAAAACACCTTGAGCATGACCACAAAAGGAAGGGGAGGAGGAAAGAGATCTCAGGGAAAAAACGTAATCACCGCTCTGCCAGGGGACAGAGTTGATTAGATCGGAGCCCGAAAACCTGCTGAAACTTTACGAAAAAAAAAGAAAGCAAGACGCACAAGAGAGAAGACTCGAAGAAAAGAGGAGGAGCGTTTTCTTAGTGGCATAAATAGGTCACGCCTTCAAAAAACCGGAGATGGGACCAATTCAGTTAAGGACACGAGCCTTGACCAGTCAGGAAAAGAAAATTGAAACATCCGTCGGAAGGAGGGGAGGGCCCATGGCGAAAAAGTTCTAAGTCTTTTAAGACGCGGGCGAGTTGAGAGAGAAGAAAAAGAACGGGTTCGGGGGCTAGATAGCTCGATAAAAAGAGGAAAACCAACCGGAAGGATAAAAGATTCGGGAGCATAGCAAAAAAACCAATCTATCATACCCCGTAAGAGAGAAAGGGAAAAAACAAAAAGTCCATTTTTGTGAACGAGGGAAGGGAGGGAAATGCATTACGGATCAAGGGGGTCGGGCATCTCTACTCAAAAAACAAATTTGAGCAATATAGAATGAGAACCCCGACTAACTGAAGAAGCAAAAAAATCGTGCAAGGAATTGCAAAAAGGAACGGCTTGGGGGGGAATACATTTTGCAAGGAGGGGGAGGGTTTGGTTTTCAAGGGGCCATAAACGTAGAAAGTACGCGGGATGGGGGGAAGACGCGATGTAAAAGAATCGCCACTCAATAAAGAGGTTTCAGCAAAGGAAAAGAAGGAAATAGTATCCTGGGAAAAAAAAAAAAAGTTGTTCCTTCGACATTATAAAAAAGGGGGAAAGAAAACGCGACAGAGGAAGGAGGAAAAGAATGGCACGATGGACGTGAATGGGAAAAAAAGGAAAAGCAAAGACGGGGGGACGTACGGCGGGAAAAAGGAGGAAACAAGAAAGCGAAAAAAAAAAAAAGAGTCGCGTGCGTATTCTCTTGGGCGTGGAGTCGGAAGGGAATTTTGGCAAACTCAGGGTTTCGGAGAGAAAATCGAAGAAAGTCATAAAAAGCTGTTGGGCCAGCAGGGAGGGAGGAAAATCTCGCGTCTGCAAAAAAGACTTGTTGAGCCCTTGATACAAAAACGGACGGGTTAGCTTCAGGACAAGTAGGAAGAGGAAGAACGGAGAGGTGGCAATCGGGTGAGGGGAAGGAAGCGGGGGGGAGGGAGACGAGAAAAAAGGAGAGTGGGAGGAGGAGGAAAAAGATGTTTTGGGTGAACCCTCAAGGTATGCGGCGGGTCAAGGATGCAGTGAAGAGCCTAAAAACGAGAGAGGGGAGAAGGCTCGATGGATGGTGAAGAGATAAAAAAAAAGGGCGAAGGAGCCGCGGGAAAGCTCGCTAGCACAGGGAGGAAAGGAAGGGGGAGAGCTGTGCGAAGTTAAGGACAAGGGATTTGCTGTATGAAAGGAGGAAACACAACAGATTTCGACAGAGAAGTGGCGATACTGCCATATAGCCTATGCAAGGCGGAAGCTGAAACTGGGAGGAAGGGAAAGGGTCGTCATAAACAAGCCTATCAGAAGAGGGAGACGAAAGAAAGGCTCGCTGTTTCTGCGGACAAAAAGCAATGACACCTTTTCGAAACATGGATAAACGAATATCCGAGGACGCGAGAAAAGGAGGGGTCGGGACTGGGCGCTGGGGGAAAAAAAAAATGTGGCAGGTCAGAATATATCCATTCGGGAAGGGGGAGGAATCAAGGACGGGAATGGAATAGAACCCAACATCCGTTGGATGATAGGCGAAACACAACAAACAAACAACCGACCCTCCTAAAGCGCGGGGGGAAGGGGGGAAGAATGGGGCTGAGAGTAAGAGCACAGCACCTGTCCCTGAAAAAAAAACGAGAAGACAGGAAGCTTCAAATTGAAAATGGAAGGGACGATATTACCAGAAGAAAAGGTAAAGATGCGTCGGCGCTCGTGAGTTAGGAAAAAGGGGGGAGCCGGAACGTCAAAGAAACAGGAAGCGGGGAAGGAGTGAATAGAACGATCTCCTTCTGTCTAAAGAAGGGGCTGAATTTCCGATGGAGTCGAATCTGGGAAAAATGAGGACAGTCTCTTAGGGGGAGAAGAAAGACGGGTGAGACAAACTGCGACGAGGGGAGGGGACAAGAAGCGGGAAAGGCCGAGAAGATCCGTTCGTGTAGGGGAAAAAAAAGAAGAAATCCGAGTATTTCTCAGAGGGAAAACAACTCATATTCGAAGTGAGCTCTAGGCATGCCATCGGAGGGAAAAGACGAGGACGTGAAAACCCGTAGACCACACTAGGGGGGACGGCGAAAACAAAGGGGCTGGGCCATGAGATTCATTCAATGGGAAGGCAAAAGAGATAGTTTTCACGGAAAGGAGAAGGCGCGGATCGCATAGGTTCAGGGAAAGACAGAAAAAGACAATCGGAGCTATCCCCCAGGAGAGAAACTGATCAGACCACGAGGCACTTAAAAAGGGAGGAAGCTGACGGCCGGGGGCCAAGCTCAAAGGCAAATTTCGAGGAGGGGGGGGAGAGGGGCATCGACTATGTCACTGAAGAAACATCGCGGGCGCGGATAGAGCTCTGATGAAAAGGAGGAGGGAAGATCACAAACGCCATAAGCAGTTGAAAGGATCCAAACGTTCAAAACTGAGGTGCTAGAAGAATGAAGAAAGAATTTAAAATAAAGAAGGGGGGTGGACAAATGTTAACGGATGAAAGGGGGGGGAAGAGCCTTGCGAACGAGAAAAAGGAGGGAAAAGGGGATTGAATAGAGGGGAATCGTTCAGGGAGTGCATGGGTCCTGAAAGGGGTCAATCGCGAAAAGGTCAGCAAAAAAACACAACGGAGGAGGGAAGAAAAAGATATAAAATAGGGGGGAAATGAAACATCTCGCCTCTGGGAAAAAAAACATGGGACCCGGAAGAAAAAAAACAAGAGAGAATAAAGGGGAGCGGAAGGGGGAATCTAAAGGATCAGACGGAACAAGGGTCCACTCGATCAAAAGGGAGATTACTTCTCTCTCGATCGGGTCATGGGGGAACGAAGGAGGAAAGGGGAAAAACTCCTCACCGGGAGGAAGGCGGAGTGGATTAAGACTCATCTGGGGGACAGAAGGGAAGAGATAGAGAGAAAAAAGTGGAAATATACCAGATTCGTCCGGGCGAAAAAAATAATCTACAAGCAGAGGAGAAAAAGAGCACCCCAAAAGGAAGAAGAGAAGCGTCTAACTGATTTAAGGGGAAAATGAAGGGAACGATTAACGGATCTGCTGGGAAAACCTGAACGGGTGTCCGATCAGAGGTAGACAAAAAAGGCACAGAGTGATGGCCGTCGTACCCCCTATCTGGGCGGGAAAGGGGTCCAGAAAATCCAGAAGGAACGAATCTGTTTGTGGGCAAAAGATCTCCACTATACGTTGATAAAGCACGAAGGCGTCGCAGGGGAGAGAGGGAAATGAAACGATATCTGACTTCGCAAGGGGGGGGACCGATACAAAGAACTTTCAATGTGGGGGGGGGAGGAGGGCAGTGTACTAAAAAACACGATTAATCCTCCGGCAGGAAGTCAACACGTCAGAAGAAACGAAGAGCATTTCAACCCCGCAGGGGAGAAAAGATCTACTCATAGGGGGGGGAGGGTGGCAGAACAGTCGATGAGGTGACCAAGAAAAAGCCGCAAAGATACTAATGCAAGCGTGAACCGAAGAAAAAAGCACTCTGCCTGGGGAACTTTAACAGGTTCAAGGGGGAGAGAAAGGACACAGGAGAACTCGACGAAGCTCCGGGGGGGACTCAGGTAGAAGCTGGACCTCCAGCGCGCCGAAATCATAAAAGAAGCAAGCAATGTCTCGCAGAGACGGAAAGAAGGGAAGGGACGTTGGCGACGTCGAAAAGACTGGAAAAAGAAAGAGACTTCCAGGTGTCGAGCATAAACGAGCGTTTTCAGCGCACCTGAAGTCGCAGCGTCGAAGAAAAGCCGCCTGGGATATAGTCGACCTGAAAAAGAGAAAGAAAAAAAAAGACTGCGTAAGGGGACCAGCCATCGCTAGGAAAAAGGGGGAGGACATAGAGTAGCCGTTGAGGTGATGGACGAACATAAAGAAACAGCTGGTCCCCGCTATAACCTCGCAGGCATTCGGCGAACAGCTGGTTACATAAAATAGCTTGTCGCATCCTACCTCTGGGGGAAGGCGAAACAAAATCACGGACTTCCGGAAAGAAAAGGGAAGAGGGCTTCGTACATGATAAGCAAATCTGCGCCCAATACGGATTACTTCGAACGTAAAGAAAGCAACTCCTCCAGTTTGCAAGTAAATGAGCAAAAAAAAATCCAATGGACGCAGCCTTCCTCTCGAACGAGAGGAGGATGCGTCGGCCGGCAAAAAGAAAAAGGAAAGCCCAAACAGCCATCGATCTTAGAATGAGAAAGGTTCTTGCGGCAGAAGGGAACAAAGAATCCGGACGCGGGGAAGATAAAACGGAATGGGGGAGGAAAGGTTCGCGCAGCGCCCTAAAATCTGAGGAAGACTCATGAAAACGAGAAGGAAAAGAAAAAGGGGGGGATAGGGCCACTCGGACGTGACGTATTGATAAAGGTTCGCAGAGAAACAGAGTGCGTATCAAGGTATGAAACAAAACATGAGAAAAGCGGCAGACATGCTCGCAAGCAATCCGAAGGGAAAAGAGAAAAAGAATCACAGGAAGAAAGTATGACGAGTAGCAAGAAACCATTCAGGAAAAACCAGAAAATTACATACAATCTCCAACGAGGCGAACTGACTCCGGAGAGGGGTTCTTCTTTCGAGGGGAGGGTTAGACGCGGGGTCTCAAAAGGGCAGTCTCTAAAAAGGGGGGATATTTGCCCAGCAGTATCCGAGCCAAAAAAAAGGGGCCACTTATCTTTCCAATTATAAAGGCGGAGAAAAAGAGGGTCAAAAATGGAGTCTCCGTGCGGCAGGAACAGTGGGAAAAGGAAATAGGAAGAGGGGGAGCTTCCAGAAACCTCCCGGGGGGGGCGGGGCAGAGGGATCGGAAGAGTTCCTAGAAAACCCTCAAGGACGGGAGAACACGCTGCTGCGGGGAGAAACACAAAGGACTATCAGTGAAACCTGGATCTAAAATTCTAAGACCACGTGGGTGGAAACGGAGGGGAATTCTCGCTCGGACGTGAGAGGTGGGATGGGGTAAGAAAGAGAGAAAAAATGAGAGGATAAACGGGCTAGAACCACCATGAGCAAGGTAAGAGCAGCGAAATCGTAAAAAGAAAGTCAAAACGTGATCAACTTAGGCGTAGGTCAGTGTGTCCCTTGATAAATTGTTTTCGAGGAAAGAGCAGCGTTTTATCAAGGGACGGGGGCGTTTGTCGCTGGACTATGCTGACCGGGTCATCGCCAAGAACCAGTCTTTCTCGGACCGCGGTGCCCGGTCTAGGGAAAAAGGCAATGCGCAATGAGACGCATGGGAAGAAAAAGATAAGAAAGGATAGGGAAAAAGGAAGGGGGTGGGGGGGAAAAGGGCTCGATAAGGGAGAAGATCCTTTGGGAGAGGGCTGAAACCGCGAGAACATAAAAAAGCTAAGGAAAAAAAAGGAAGATACGCGTCGTAATGCTGGGAGGGAAAAAGGAGTGGAAGGGTTCCTCATGGGGGATGGGAGAAGAAAAAAAAAATAGCATCCCCGGATAAAACGAGGGGGGGGGCCACGACTTTCTTCCGCGGAGCAAAAAAACGCGCTCCTTGTGTTGCTAACTTTATAAGAGGGAGGGGAAGAACAAACTTCTGAGAACAAGGAAGAGGGGCATAAAAAGAAGGGGAAAGGAGTGGGGTCAAGAAAGAGGAAAAAGGAGTGTACGAGGGCGGAGACTAACCAGGAGCCACGGTAGGGCGACGGAGAGATATGGGCCGACTCAAACTAAGCGAAACAGAGACATGGCTGGTGTAGCGTCGTAGAAATAAAAAGACAAGCTAATCAGCTCACTCGCTCTGCGAGAAACGACGATGTGAGGCAGCTGGAGGGGAATTACGGCAACCTTGATATTGGGGAGAAGAACGGAAGACCTGGGGCGAAGAAAGTGCCGGTTCGATCAGTACAGGGACGGATCCGAATGCTCATAGAAAGGGTATTGCATTATTAGAAGGGGGACGCGACAATCCTATCATCACTAACGGCAAGAAAGAGCAGGGAGGGTACGAGAACGCAGAAAGGGAAAGGGAGAACACGCACTGGATGAAGATTAAAAAAAAGAAAGACTATCGATCAATCGGGCGACGGGCCGCTGGAACCTCGAGGGACGGTGAGGATATATCATCCAGGGCTTTAAAAAGGGAAACGGGGGATATTAATTTAGAGAAAAAAAAGGGAGAGGGTGGATATCTACCCATAAAGAAAGAGGTAGAGACGGTATTGGAACCGACGGCAGCCCCGCAAAAAGCCCTGGAATGCTGCAGAGGAGACGAGAAGACATTGCGCGGGACGTTGCCGATTTCAGGCAAAGGAGAAAAAAGAAGGAAGAGAATACGTCCTGCAGTCTCTTGAGTTGAGAGTGCCAGAGACTGCACGTCACGCGACCCCAAAAAAAACGAGAGAACGTTAGGAAGGAGTCGAATGAAAGGGCACGGAGAGAAGGGGGGGAGAAGAAGGCTCGTATCTTCTCATCGCGGGCAGGGAAAAAAGAGAGTCTGAGTAAGGGGCTTTCAAACGGGAATGACTGCTAATATCAATAGGAGTTCGGAAAGAACGCACCCATCCTAACTGTGGCTCAAGAACGAGGCATGCTCAAAACAATAGAGAGGTCCGCAACTCTAGCGCATAAGAAAAGAAAAAGGTGGCAAACGGGGAAACTTATCCTCGCTGAGAGAGCCAAAAAAAGGGAGGGTCATCGAGTCCTGAAAAACATAAAAAAAATCAACAGAAATTCGTGTCTACGTCGCCAGCGAGCGCATGAGTGCTGCACCAGGGTCGAAAGTTAAAGGGAAGGAGTCAGAAGATCCAAACGCGCGCCGCCGGAGGAAAGAGGGAAGGAAAGTCGAGCGAGGACAAGGGAAAATGCGGGGGGGGGGGGAAGGAGAGCCTTGGACTAGGTCGAAGCAAAGGGGAATTCCCTCGGGACGAATGTCCTGCTGCGTTGTCACAGGCGTCGCGAGGACTCTCCTGATGCGGGAGGGAGGGAAGGACGGGATTAAGCAAGAAAGAGGGGGGAAGGGGGGGACTAAAAGGGGAAAGCAGAAGTTCCGTTAAAGAGTAGAAGAAAAAAATGCCTGTCATACCTCATTTGGACGCGGGTGGACACCTTTGACAAGTGAGGACGCCGCGCCTTGCAACTAAGAGGGAAAAGGAAATGGAGATAAAAATCAGGAGCATGGGGTGGAGGACCTTACATTTGTGGTGGGGAAAGAGGCGAATACCGATGAATCATATCAGAAAACACAAGGGAGGAAAGTCTGGGAGGGGGTAACTGAAAGGGTCTCGAACTAAGGGGGGGTGGAACAAAAGGGAAGGAAAGCCAATCACGAGAAAAAGAAAGGGGAGACAAGAAAGAAAAATGCGCGCTCAAGAAAGGAGGGGCCATAACGTGGAACAATGTGGACCAAACGCTATCAAAAACAGAGGTAAAGGACTTAATCTTAGAATGACGCCATTGCCATTGAACTTAAAGGAGGGGAAAGTGCGACAAAGAAAAAGGGAGAGCGAAAGTTGCCGGGCGAAAGATTCCTACCAGGGATAAGAAAAAGAGAACCGACTCAAAAAGGGAAGAAATCTTCAGGCCGGGAACACGAGAAACGAGATGCGACCTCTCCCCACCAATGAAAAAGCGGGCTGGCCGAGACAAGGGGGAAGGTTTTCATAGGGGGAGAAAAAAGCAAAAGGAAGGGAGACTGTCGTATCGATTCGAACGAAAGGACGTTAAACTCCTCCTGGAAAAACCAAATATAGAGGGGGGGGGAGGAACTTTTCGGACGTCGTAAACAAAAGGAGGTGTAGTTCGGCAAAGGGGAAATGAAGAGGAGGGAAAAGAAAGGGTTGGAGACTTCAATCAAAGATCTGGAGGGTTATCGCACTAGGCTGCCGGCGCTATGCCGCGCTCGAGATCTAAGGAAATATATTTTGGACTTGGGCAACCTCTAGACAAGCAAGGCCATGAGGGGGGGGGCGCTCAGAACCTTCACTCTATGAAATACGGCAGCTCGCCTAGGGAACGAAGAAAAAGGCTCCCCCAAAAGATGCAAGATGAAAAGAGAAGGGAAACCATTCGAGAAGGGGTTCCCTGGGAAGGGAGCCGGGATACGGAAGTAGGTGTTCTGAGCCTCAGGACCAGAGAGGGGGAGAAGTGAACGTGCCGCGAATTCAAATTAGGAAGAATACGAGCAGCCGGGAAGCATTTTCGTTAAAAAGTGGGTCGTGGGGCATCAGAAAAAATAGGGACAACGGGCTCATCCAATTTCTAGAAGCGAAAAAAAATCAATCAAGGTGGCATGGGGAGTGCATCCCGATCGCACAAGAAAAGAAAAAGAAAGCGATCCTGTTCGGAAGACAAAAGAGATTTGTTCAGCAAAAAAAGGGGGAAACGCTCTCTCCGGACATTCCCAGGAGTTCTACCGTGAACAAGAGCAGCGGGCCAATCGCAAAGAAAAAAAACCAGAGATCGGGGAGTAAAGAGACAGAGGGAAAAGGAAGGAGGGTCCGTGACTTGAGGGCAAAGAAGCGTCGGCGGTCCGCTATAACAGACAGGCGTTTCTGAAACGGAAGGCTGTCTGGGTGAGGGGAACGAAGCGAAGGAGGCATAAAAAAGGGAACGCGGCGCCGCCAAAAATATTTAGAGAGGGTCGGCGTAATGACGAAACGTCAAAGAGGGGACAACATCCTTTCGTGAGGAGAAGGGGAAAAGCGCAGTTCAGAGGAGCCCCTCCTCGATAAAAGAGAGGAACTAAGACCTCTCGCGAGCTCGAGGGAAAGGGCAAGACAACGGAGAAGACTCTCCCCCATCCCATCGAGCTGAGAAGGCTCTTTCTGGGGGTGAGAGAGGGAAACGACCACAATCCTGACCAAAGAATAAAAGGGGCGCAACGAGATCTAATCACAGAAGGAATCAGGGGTCAATTCTCGTTCCAAAACCGAATCAAGAAAGGGGGGTGAGTCAAAAGGCCGGTCGACAGGGCAAAGTGAGAGGTAAACGACCTTGCGTATAGGGAGAAAAAGGAAAAGAAGGGAAACAGAGAAAAGCCGAATGCAAAAAGAGGAAGACTAAGGAAAAAAAAAAAGATACCAAAACCCTTGAGGCACAATTGACAAAGAATGGAAAAAGAACGCCCAAGCGTACTACAAAGGAAAGGAGCTTTCGGGAAGGAAAGTCGTGAGGGGGCTCGCGGTTTCTCCAAGGAAAAGCTGCGATGGGCAAACTCAGTAATCAGAGAAGTCAAACCCATTCACTTCATCGTGTCGGAGAGACCGAGGGGGCCACTGATCAAGGGGGGGTCAGAGGGAAGGGAAAAAAAAGACGCAGTCAAAAAAGGGGTCCCGTCTAACTCCCCTGGGCGGGCCGAGAAGAGGAACACGTAATCCTTCTAAAAAGAAAACCGTAAGATGAACTCTGACTGGAGGGGAGAAGGCAACCAACGCTATCAGTACAACCCACTTTCAAGAAGAAATACTTTACGATCCCTTGTGGGGGAAGTGTCAGGGACGGGATGGACAATGAGAACGGGGAAGAAGGGGT
>Ga0179591_1341756_pt1 | contig 13480 bp, 9 predicted proteins | sample CZOMad2_1_08_16f_FD_182891 | JGI IMG/M metagenome (GOLD analysis project Ga0179591, IMG submission 182891) | Vadose zone soil fungal communities from Angelo Coast Range Reserve, California, USA - CZOMad2_1_08_16fungal (PacBio error correction) | ecosystem: Environmental > Terrestrial > Soil >...
CACGCTAATAAGATCGGTGGCAACCAGCGCGGGACCGGACATTCGGGGGGTCTGTCGAAAGACAAAGGGAAACCGAGAAGAGATAACCGGTCTTCTAGGGTTCGAGTGGAAAAGGTCGACGTGAACAGGGGACAGCGGCGACGGGGCACCAGAGAAATTGTCAGGGAGATCGGTAGAACTTCCGGGAGTTGAAGGGGTTCAAAGCGACCGATCTCCGGCTGAATATCTGGACCCAACCGATCGCTCGGCGGGATCGGAAATTTTCTATCGCAGAGAAAAGAAAGCTAGAAGGAAAAGAGGACCGTGTTGAGGCTCGAAGAATGGGCGGGGATGGACACGCCATTGGTCGCCTCGCGGAACCGGGGGTAGCCGAGAAACGTCTTAAACGAAGGCACCTAATCCCTCTGGCGGGACACTCTCGCCAGAGCCTCTTAAGACGGTCTATAATGGACCATTCGCTTTCGGAGACGCTATAAAGATTGGAACGAACGGGGAAGGAAGGACTGAGAGCAGGAAAAAGAATGGTGCAGACCCGAAGGTGCATCAATCTACAGAGCGAACAGGTTCAGCTCCGTCCAGCAGCACTCGGAGAAAAGAACAGTACTAGATCCTATTTGACGAGATTGGAAAAAAGAAGAGGCGGGAATAGTATTACAGGGGGAGTATTGCATGCACTGAGTCGAGGGCAAGTAGCAAAGGCTTTTAAGATGAGATATGGGGGGTTAGCCTGGGGGCGCGGACCTTCGAATTCTTCTTGTCCTTGGGGGAGGGAATTTCACCTAGAGGTGGACCTAAACACTACAGGGGCGTCCAGTGGGAAGGGTAGTTGGTCGTACCAGTGTGGATCTTGCGGACGAGCTGGGAAGAGTTCTTCAGAGGGGACGTCATCGGGGGGGGCTGAGGTCAGGAGTGTTCACCGATCCACAAGGCGCCCATCGTCGGACCCGGCTGGGGATCGGGAGCCACCGTGCGAAATCATCAGCAGATTCTAAGGCCGCCACTCAAGAAGCTCAGGAAAGCCTCTCGCAATCATCTCTACTTGCGGAGTCGCCGACGGGGACGATGACCGGTGGGGAGAGACTCAAGGGGGCAGTTGTGGGTGCGCAAGAGATACCGAAAGGGAAAAGTCGATACCGCGCAAGCTCTAAGAAAAAGAAAAAACAACTGCAGAGAGGAATTGAAAGGCGCATAAAAGCTCACTACCTTAGGAGTACCCTTTCTATTTCGCAGGGAAGAAAAAAAAAGAGTTCGGCTGACCCGCTCTCGAAGGTAGAAGACAAGAGCGGGAGAGAAGATGACTCCGCGATCGAAGACCTGGATCTGAGGGCGAGGCACGCGCCGGTGATCAGACGAGACAGGGCCAGCAGATAGTTAAAAGCGCAGTAGGGCAGAGGGATGAAACAGTGAAGGGGTCGAGAAGAATTACTTGCAACTTGCGTCCGGACAGAGCGAAAAAAAAAAAAGGGGCACACACTTCCTGTGGCAGGGAGAAGGGGTAACTTTAGTGGTTGCCGGGTACAAAACGTACAGGGTTCAGTGCAGTCTTCTGGAGACAAATGAACGGTAAACTTGTGGCGCCTGCCGCGGGAAAAAACCCACCACCGGGGGGAGGGAGATATAGTAAATCTGGTCGAAGATAAAAATATCGCGGGAAGAAAAAACGTTCAAAGGTAAGGGTGGACATCTGACCCGCCAGGATCGCTCTCAACAACAACACTAGAGGAATTTGACATTCCCTAGGCGTTGCGGGGAGAAGACTGACGGTAAGGGGGGAAGAATCAGCGAAAAAGGACGGAGAACGGGGATGTGAAATCGACAACCGGGAGAGTGGAAAGAGATCTGCCGCGGCAGGACGACAGACTCCAGTGATCTGATCAGCAGATAAATTGGGAACTGAAAAAGGAGGGGGGTAAATTCAAAGGGGCAACGGTTCGGCACGAAAAGAATCGAAAAGGGGTGGGCTGACCTACGATCTGCGTAAGCCATTTTTCCCACCAGGAAGCGAATAAAAGGAACAATCTCAGGCGCTGAGATTTTCATCTCAATAAAGGAGAAGAAAAAAGATAGAGGTACAGAATTAAGGAGCCATCAAAGACAGGTCTGCGGGGAGTCGGAAGGTCTCATATCTCGCCTTAGGACTTACTGAGGAGGGGGGGACGGCGAGTTTAGCAGGTCGGCGTTAAGGAGGTGGGCGACCCGCTACAGTGGACCTCGAGAGAATTTAGTTATCTGCAAAGTACAAGAAGAACAGGAATGTAGCTCTGGTCGAGCGCGGTTTTCTTCTACTGTCGCGCCCGGCTGAGAGGAGCACCTAACTTCTTCCCAAAAAGGGAGAGAAAAGTGAAATCCACCGAGGTCTCGGGGAAATGAGGCTAACGCCCGTCTCTGGGAGGACTAGAGGCGGGTAAAGGTAAACCGCTTTCGGGGGAGCATGGGGCGCATGTTCAGGACCGTCTCGAAGGTGTTGATCACACGAGAAAAATTCTTTCTAGGTACCTTTCGAGAGGTTACCAGAAGAAGTCGCCGAGGATCAAGAGGAAGAAAACTCACGAGTGAAATGTACGAAGATCCAACCTGGACTAAACAATACATTTACGACAGGGCTGGGGGGGGGTTAGGTCACTAGGTGAAAGATACCGGTCAATGAACCATTGGTCTTCCCCCCGGGGGGGGGCCTTTATAGTAGAACAAAAAGCATACAAAGGAGCACGGAAGAGATCTAGCGTCCTTTGCGAAGGATACTGCATCAATCAAAGAAACTAGATAAGTAGAAGTTATCGCCGTCCAAGAACGGTCGCCGGCCTTAAATCAGAAACAACATAGGTAGGCCTATAATTCTTCGCCGCGTGGGGACGCGAGAAATGAAAAGTGCGAGCGAGGAGGTTGAAAAGGGCTAAGCACTTGTCTAAAAGCGCGAGTCACACTCGTGTTGACTAGGAAATGATAGCGATGAAGAAAAAAGATAGAAAAAGGACTCGCTGAGTCAAAAAAAAGGAACGCTTACGGGGTGGACCGATTAAGAGGGTCAGAGAACTGTGGAAAACTAAATGGGGGAACTTAGGATTAAGTGTCGGGAGGATGCCGTTCTGGTGTGTTCAGAGGCCGAAGGGAAAGGGGGCGTATTGGCGGGAGTAATCGGCGACAAACTCCAAATGACTAGGGTTCTTACACAATTCGTACGAAATACTGAGAGCGTGGAAAGGGTGTCGATATGCGCCAGAGAGATCGGTTAGGGATCCGCACAGGAGAGATGTTCTTTGAGGTCTCACACTACGGAACTTAGGCGTCCTTTCATGAGTAGAAGACGTCCTGGGACGAGGTATCCCAAACTGACAATAGACGGGTCCCTTAAGCGAGGGGCAAGCAAATCTGTGATAATACATCGGTAAGAGAAACTCGCTTGCAAGACTGGCAACATGGACATACATCTCACAGAACCTCATATTTTGAAATCCTGCTGGAAAAAAGAGCCAACTTCGAGGGACTAGGCCGGCGTCTTCATCCGGGTGTAAGGTTTCGGAGATAGAGTATTTCATAGTCAGAACTGCGGCTATTCGTCGAATCGTCAGGCCCGTATGAAAGGGCTGATTCACTGCCCGGTCTCGTCAGAGAGATAGAGTGGAAAGATGAAGAGAGCACTGACAGGGCTATCGAAGCTGTACTAGATGGATCAGGAGTACCAAAACTTTTATCGACATAAGCTAAGACAGAGGGGGGAGGCAGAAATATGGTAATTCTGGCTGACCTAATCATCGTACAGACTACCCTGATCTATGAGCAAACAGAGGGGCAATGTAGAGCAGATGTCTAAGAAACCATGTCAAATATACAATGGCAATGGCCGATGAGCGCATAGTGCAGGTCGCCCGGAGCTCGCAAATTCATGAAGACGAGGGTCAGTAGCCGAGCGGAGTCATCCTGGTCGGAAAAAAGCAAGGGTGCGAGTCGAAAGAGGCGGACGTGGTTATGGAAAAAAAGACGCTAGGGACTACTGATTCAGCTCAGAACGTGTGAGTCCGAAATAGGAAAGCGGCCCAGTAAACGGGCCCGTTCTGGTCTTTCAGCAACTTCCCAAAGGAAAGATGGTTCAAAAAAAACTAACGTCGAGCGGACTCGATGAGCGGTAAGGACCCTGACAGGGGAACGAAGGAGCGGGTGGGTACGTGCTCGACGAGAGCACAAAAACATGCGGGCTCCTGGGGGTCCGGACGTCCGTATGAGTGATGGGGGAAAGGGCACCGCATCCTCATGAAACATCCCGCGCCGCTATCGCGAGGCAGAGGTGGACCGCGGGCCGGGACAAGGAGGAATAGACAACACAAAAAGGGTCTCAGAACGCGCTTTTGAAGAGGGCTCAGGAGAGGGAGCGCAGGTGTCTCAGGTGCCAGGGTAACCGGGATAGAAATCGGAGGATCGGGGAAAAGGCGCGCTAGAAAAAGTTCGGAATGCTCGTCTTACTCCGCCTTCTCAAAAGAAAGGGAGACAAAAAACCTGAAAAACTAGCGGTCACACGGTGGACCTTATAAAGGGCGTACCGCAGTTGAAATGCCTGCACATCAGAAGAACTCAACTCCACGAAGGGGTTCTCAAAAAAGGAGATAAAGGCTATGTAAAAGCGAAACAGAAATCTCTAGATGGTCCAATAAACAAAAATATCACAACAACTTATAGATTAAAGAGAGATTGGTTTGAGGAGAAAGAGAGTAGTCGTTTCGGCAGTTTAAGATAGTAGGGACTTCGGAACAGAGGTGAAAGGTAGAGCCTGAACCCGACGTCGTCGAGGGTCATCAGCCAGAAGGGGCGTACAAGCATTGCAAACGGTTCGGGCCGGGGGGGCTCGAAAAGTCTGGGACAGGAAGGCAAAGAGTAGAGACTAAATTATCTAGGAGTAGAAGACCTCAGTGGGGACACGAGAAAGGTCCATCTTTTTCCTAGCTTTGGGGGAAAAAAGCCTAAATAGCACACACCGCCCCAAGAATGAAAGTGAACGGTCAGGGGTCTAAGGAAAATCGCGCGGTGAATGTTTGAGAAACGACGCCACGGTTAAAAGATCATAGGCGTAGCGGCGCTGATCACGATAGGAGTATCAAGTTTCCAGCAAAAAGAACTTCGAGCCGTCAAGGCATAAAAAAAGCGGGGGTTTTGGAACAGAGACCCAACCGTAAAAAAGGGCTTGGGCAGACGAGAATAAAAAACGCGCCCCTTAAAAAAGGGACGGGACTCTTTGTTTACATCGCCGGAAGGGACTCGCTTGGTTTTGAGGGGGTCTGCACTAAAGCATCAGATCGTCCAGGGGGAATAGACACGTGGTGGAAGAGGGTCTATGAAAAAGAAACAACTCACAAAGCCAAGACACCAAACACCAAAAAAAAAAAAAACAAAAAAAAAAACCAAAACACAGCTGTGGGGGATGGAAAATAGGTAGTGTGGGGTCTAAGTAGAGGGGGGGGGGGAGGGGGAGGGAGCGGGCGGCGCCCCCTCTTTCCCCTTCTGCCGTGCGTGCATGCTTCTTTAGGACTCGCCGCCGAGGGCTCGAGAAACATCTGAAAAACTATAGTCGAGAAAAGGCACAGAACTAAAACGGGAACAAGGCACTGTGGGACCCCGGGACATCTGCTGACCGGCTCGCGCGGCTAGACAGATGGGCCCTCGGGGCTCATAGGGTCTCCTACGATGAATACTACGCCTTGGAAAGGTGTGTGCAGAGGAATTAATCTAAAGGGGCGCAACCTAGATCACTAGTGAAAGTGGCAAGACGACAGAGGGGGGCGGAGGAGTCGAGTTCGGCTCGATGGAGAAAAGACCTCTCCTCAGGAACGGAAGACTGAAATGGGATCCCTTTAGTAATGAGAGGCGACGAATCGCTGGTCGCAGGTACGGACTGACATCTCTGAGGATAACAAACCAAAAGGAATGGGCCAGAGCTAAGCGGGTCACTCAAGGCTTTTGACAGGGACGGGACGAATTCGGGCCGGAGGGATGAACAGGTTGCCGGCTGAAATGCAGAGGTCTCTCGTCGAGGGGTACTTTAAGACAGCTTACAGCTGAGAAAGGGGAAAACTAATCAGGTGCAGCTTCTAGTCTGAAACCAGTACTTAGGTATCTGTAGAGAAAGGGATGCACTTTCGTGTGGGGAATCCCATCACCAATCGAAGAGGGAGCCTCTCCGAAGGGCAGTCAGCGACGAAAGGCACTCTCAGACTCGACTTCAAGAAAAAATAGTTCGTTGGAGGACGATCCGCCCTTCCCGCTAGAGAAGAAAGGCTGGAACCGGCAAGGCAAAGAGATGAATCATAGACTAGAGCCGACACTTTAGCTTGAACAAAAGAATCGAAGGCAAATTAAAAGAGGTAAAAAATTAATTAGGTGCAGCGAGAATCATTAGAGCGCGGAAACGTGACTTCGAGAGGGAATGCTCGGAAAAAGGCAGGGGGCGGGGGCTCCAGAACACAGGGGGATGCTCGTCAAAATCAAGGTCACAAGCTCGGGAAAAGAAGATGGGTTTGAGGAGTGACGGCCGATGGGGGTGACGGGCTCGCTCTGATCGTAGTCATGGTAGGAGGGGAAACTAGAGGGGAACCATACGATAAAGCCGTTCGAATGGAGAAAATATGGAGGATGGGTGAGACCGGTCGAGAAAACCAGGAGATACTCGGAGAAAACGACCATGGGACTGTAGGGGGTCCGGGTCGGGTTACATCGAGCGAGAAGACATTTGGGGAATGGATTTTTACTTATCTTGGATGACAAGTGGGCTTTGCAGGAGTTCACTGGAATTGATCCCTGAGGGGGAAAAAGGCTCATCTGCAAGGCTTGGAAAAGGATGAAGACATAAAATGAGGACTGGGGTGCTTTATTCACCTTTCAGATCAATCGGGATACGACTCGATCGGCGTAGGCCGAAAATTGAAGCTTCGAGGCAGCCTCGCGAGGTCAAATCATCAATTGGTAGAGACGGAGGGGTGGCTAGATTCCAAACGGTATGGAGGAGAGATAGCCGGGCTCTTATGCAAATCTCCGATCGAACAAGAGCTCAACTTCCATGTCAAGGATTATTTCTGCGAATCCCCGGGAGAGAGGGGGGGCCTGGACGGGAAGAGGGTAGGGGAAGAGAGGACAAGCAGCGGACCGGGTCCGCAACCGGCACTTAATACAGCGGAGATCAGACGCTCGGGAAGTCGACTGGGGGTGCTCCTTAAGACTTCACAGCGCGGAAGAAGAAGAGAACGGAGGGAAGAGACGATTAAAATGCGAATCGCCGGTCCTTGGGGATCTACGACCTTTTCGCGAGTAAGGGGGAACGGATTCCAAGAGAAGGGAGGTAATCCCACCGACTTCGCACCTAAAAAAACGTTTTCGGGGAAATTACCACTGCTGGGGGTGCCTCTCGGAGAATCAGGGGTCTCGTCAGGGAAGGCCAGCCCACCAATAGAGCATGATCTGAAGGGTCTCGAGGAGAAATGAGCTCGAAGTTGAAGAGCTGGAGCGGCTGTCCTGATTTCCGACTAAAAAAACCCGAGATTGGTGAAAGAGAACAAAAAACCAGAAGGAGGGATGGACTCGGCGGAGGGGAAACGACTGAGAGTTAACGGGGGACGGAGGGGACAAAATAAAGTAGAGCGAAGAATGTTCTATCGACAAAGAACCGGGATTTCGAGACTGGGAGAAAAGGGGTGGTTCCGCGTCATGTCAGACATATAAATGGCCTGTAGGAAGGAGACCATAAGGGGCAACTTAAAACATTCATGTGTAAAACTGGCGTAGAAAGGGTGGGTAGGGGGAAGCCGGAAAAACAGGGGGGCTGAAACCGCTCGTCTTAAGCATGAAGGTACGAGCGCGTAAACGGGTTTACCCAGGACTACTAACATTACCTTCGGCTTGATCGAGGAGAGTGCGCGTAGGGGAAGGCGATCGGCACAAAAGTGCAGAGCCATAAAGAGAAAGGCTAGATCGATTGAAAATATATGGAGATCCGTAAGGATCCGAGTGTTTGAAGCAAGCTGTTAGGATGCGATGGACTAAAAATCCGGACCGGGGGCGACAGGATCGGGGAGTAAAAGGCAAGACTCCTTTTACATTACTTGTGGGAGGGCACAGGACGGCTCTGGAGTAGACGTCTCTCACGCTCTTAAGAAAAAAAATTTCCAGAGGTCCCGAAAAAAAGGAACAACCGCTGGAGATCTTCGGCAAGACGCAACTGCCTCTAGGCTAGAGTGAAAGACTCCTCGAAAGAGGAGCAGGAAAAGGTCTCTTCTAGGTTAGAAAGTGGGCTCCCGGTATCACCAGTCAGCGTAGATACTATGTTAGATGTCAGAAGGTTGGTGAACGTCGTTACATCAAAGTCCTATGCAGAGTAAGATACTCACCGTGATGCGGAACCGGAAGAAAGAATGAAAAATGAAAGAAAATCCTAAATCCGAGGGAAATTTGAGGGGGAAGACGTAAGAGACCGGTCAAAACCATGGTCATTGTCGCTCCCGGGTCTAATCTCGCACAAGGAGCACATCAAAAAAAAAACCTGACGCGGAATCTTGCTACTCGAATGGGAAGAGCTCGTTCAGCATCCGAAAGCACATATAGATGGCGAGGAAAACCAAACCATCGCGGAAGCAACAAACCTAGCCTAAGCGGTGGAGCTAGGGCTGTTCTGCTGAGAATCTTAACAATTTTTTTAGACGCTGGGTTAGTATTCACCTGCTGCCTAGCATGACGCAGGGTGTGGCGAGCAGCAGGCCGCCGTGTCCATCAAATTATGGAAAGCGCATTCAAAGAGAGATCGACAAATAGGAACGGGTGAACTTTTCCTGGAGCACGGTCGAGCGTGTTAGCTAAAAGATTTCTGGGCTGAGTAGGAAGTGGTGATCGAAGGGGTTAAGGCAGGTTTCACGGGAATTCACGCGCGTGCGGCTTAGGGAATCGCTAAATCGCGAACGAGGATGACCAAGTAGAAATAGAAGAAGGCTAGCGTGAAGCGCGAGAGGCGAATCGCGAGACCCCTTTTACTATCCGAGAGGGGATCGGGGGACGGTAGTTAGCAAAAGAAAAGTCGTAAAGGAAGGTCGCCGGCTAAAGAAAAAAACTCACTTGGAAAGGATAAAGAGAATCTGCACATGGAGCAGGTGTAAAATACTGAACAGAAGAAGGAGGGGCTGGGACTCTACCTGAGAAATAGTAGTGTAGAAAAAGAGATGGCAAAAACATTTCACATTACCGCGCAACGTCGATTAAAGGGGGCCTCTGTGGGAAGAAAAACCGGGGGCTGACGGCAGGCAAAGAAGCCATAGGTGGCTGTTCTCGCTCGGGTGGTAACTGGAAGCTGATTCTCTCCGAGAAAGCCAGGGATAAAGGGCAGACGAGCTGCTCAATCTTTCTGGGCCGATCATTCCGAGAGGAACTCGGAAAGGCCTCCATCTACGGTCGAAGAACGCTTTACGGCTAACGCCATCTCCAGGGTCATTCGAGATGTGAGAGGAAAGGCGAGAACTTCTTCCACCAGATACAAGGGAGGGTATCATAGAGGGCCTATCTTTAGAAGAAGAGTGTCCCTGATACCGAGGGGGGTATCATCATGGGGAACTCTTTTCCAAGCAGGGGGGCATGGTATTCAGATGTCATGAGGGGGGGGGCCTGGGTTAGGAGCTCCCTCGGTCTCTCTTAGAAAGGTTCGAATAAGTAGTCGGCTATATTGAAAACTGTCGACATGTAATCTTTTGAGGACGTCGAGAGGAACTACGTTGGTAAGGGACATATAAAGAGAGGAGGATACATTGACTCAGATCCTAAACTTTGAGTCACTAACATACATACATCGGAGAGAGGCACGCTGGGTCACCGGGAGAACTTGGTGGAGATTTGCCTCATTGGGGAAGCAAAGAAAACATATTACAAGAAAGTTCCGAACACTCGGTGGGTCTCAGGGGGGGAGAAGAGAAACGGATGCACCTACACAGGTGCAAAGATAGTTTTTCTTTCTATAAGAGCACATCCATGTTAGGTGAAGGGCGCTTCTTAAGGTAGGGCTGATCTCAATTTCCCGCAAACTCGTCCGGTGAGTCGCATGGAAAGGGCTATTAGAGGTCAACTTGTGACCGCTGGAGGTAAAGGTATCTGAGAAAAATCTTAAGATCGCCAAAAAAGGCCGATGGGAAAGGTCAGACAGAGCACAAGGTATCTGGGAGCTTAGCTTTTCATGGAATTGGGGTGGCAATAACGTGGGGCTCGTTCCAAGGCGATCGGGGCAGAACTAGCGTACGTTGCTATACTAAAGGCAAAGAACCACCAGAAGAAATGATCGAGGGGGGGGACGAGAAAACCACCGGGCATAGAGTCGCCCTTCAGACCACGTGGAAACCTGCTGCCCTGCTTACCGCAGGGAACTGAATAGGAGACGTCGGGGGCAAAGAAAGGGTGAATGGCTGGGATAGCAAGGAGGAACTATTCGCGAGACTAAAAAAGGAGGAAAGCGCTCGATGGGAAAAAAAAATCTTCAACAAAAAAAGGTTATAAAAGAGGGTGAAAAGAGGAGTACTTAATCGCGTGGGTCTAAGTAAGGTAATTCGGGCGAGCACCCATCGGTGATGCCTCCCCTTCGTCGGGGGGAGCCTTTGCAGGCGAAGAAAATCCTAGGTGCCAAAACACGGAGCTCTCAGACCTTGTCTCGGAGAGTGAAGAAAAGCTGAAGGAGGATTAAATCCCACTTCCCGGCGGATAAAAAGCCTGAAACTAGATAAGGGGACAGCAGGGTCTTTCGACGTTAAAAGCTTTAGCGAGGTAAAGTCCTCGGCCCCCGAGAAGCCATTTCTCGTTGAGAGGGGGAGTTCCGCGAAAATCGGATCGGTCGAGAAGGGTGTTTGTCTAGAAAGGTCGTCGAGGTAAATAGGCAGGGCGATAGACGCTGGAGTCAAGTCCGAGGGTGGACTTGAGAAAAGAAGATCCAGGCAAGGAATTCAAACAGCGGTTTTGCTCGGAAACGAGAACGGAAGGCACCGTAGGATGTCTAGGGGAAAGAGAAAGTTCGAAACGCTAACTCCCAGGAGGATTAAAGGAAGTACGGGGAGTTTTGGAAAAGGGGGACTGACAAAAGGGCACTTGAAAACGTGGGATGCTAGGGAAATTATGTAGCCTCCCAGATGCTCGAGGACCCTGGGGGTATTAGTACTCAAATCGAGTTCTATGAACACCCTTCATCATCAGAAGAAGAAGAGAGCGGAAAAGAAAGCTTAGGTCCGGGGAGCACTACTTCTCGGCCGAGCTGCAAAAATCAAGTCGAGACAGCTTGAGAGAGGGGCGGGCCGTCACAAAAGAAAAGATTAGCGAAACAAATTAGAACAAAAGGTTTAATGATGGATGAACTGCTCGAACGACGGCGTCAGAGGGGTGAAACCCTCGTATAGAGGAATAGGAAGCCTAAAACGAGTATGCGACTGGTACTCCGATCAGACCATCTCATGCTTGGGGGGGGGAGGACGCAGCGCCTGTACGAGTCAAATAGGGTGAGAAAGAAAGGGTAGAGGAAGTACAGAGAAGTGAAATTCGTCGCCTAAAGTCAGGGAGAAAAACTTAGTATTCTTAAAAGACTGCTCGGAAAACAAGAAGACGGGGGCGCAGATCTTCGCCCTTGATCAGGCTGCGAAGGAAAAAAAGGAATGAAGAAAAGAAGCAATTGAGGACCTCTTACATTCGAGATAGAGAAGCCCCACCATCTAGCCAGAGGGGGGGAATAAGAACGTGGAAAACCATAGCTCGAACGAATAGAATCTAGGGCTGAATTATAACGGACGTCGGTATATTCGATTTCCGGGGCAGAAAGGTGAACCGGTCATCGGAAGCTTGACGAAAGAAGGGAAAAGGGTGCAGCTGATCCGACACTAGGAAGGGACTTAGAGGAGAGGGAACTTATCGACTTGAGTAATGAGGTTTGAACCTCCAAAGAAGATCTCAACTGCAGCAGAGGACCATTTAGCGAGCGTGGCGCCCTCGCTGCAGAGAACTAAAGGTGGCTCATATAGGTGGCAGCCGACGCGCGCATCTGTTCGGGGGTTCGAAGGATAGAGAGGCCGTAATTAGGCGAGGGGACCTGCCTATGAACATCCTTGGACATAGAGTCGGAGAAAAAAGAGACCCGCAGAGAACTCTTCTATCAAACGAGGAGGCAGACCAACAGGGTCAAGGGGATCAGGATAACTGGGGCAAGTAGATCGTGTCCACAAGCGCGTACAGAAAGAGAGAAGGGCGAAGTGACTGCTCGCTTAGCGGGTCATCGGTTTCCTTATGTGCACTGTAAAAAAAACATCAAGGGGAAAAAAAAACAAAGCAGCCGTCACACACTAGAAAGGAGAGGAACGGGTAGATGAAGGGCGATTTTCAGAAATTCTCTCAAAGGCGGAGATAGTATCTTATGCAGTGGTCTGGGGGGCATGCCTATAACCTAAAGACTAGAACTTTCGAAAGGGTGGTGGGGATTGGCGGCTATTATCCTTGTGAAGAGATAACGTCGCTACATGAGAATACGGGGGTTGTTTCGCTTGGGAAAAAACCCGGCGATGAGCTCAACAGACCAGTACTGAAATGTACTTCGGTGGGGAGATGTATACTTGCGGGGGTCTTTCTACGTAAGAAATCGTGCGAGGGAAGGCATCTATTCCGGGATGGTCAAGGAAGAAGGCCGAAACCTCCTGCTGGGTGGAAGTTGCAAGGTAACCGATCAAAGGGGGGGAAGCAGTTCGTACCTGAGACCTATCCTCTCTTCAGTGAAATCCTTCGCTAAAAAAAAAATCGGCAGCAAGGAATTATAGGAGACCGGCTGAAAATGACGAGCTTCCGGGGCCTCTTGAGTTGGCATATATAAAACGAACGAGAACGGGGTTCAGAAAGACGTGAAAGAATCCCAAAGCGGAACAACGCAGGAGAGAAATTAGTGCCTAAGGTAAAAAAAGAAAAAAAAAAAAAAGAAAGATAAAAGAAAAAAAAAAAAAAAAAAAGAAGGAAAAAAATTGACCCGATAAGGAAAGAGGATCTGTCATACGTTAGACAGGACAGCGCAGACCGGCGTGTTCGATGCCCAAATCTTCAGGTTACTGGCAGCAAAGGAGCAGAGAGACTAGCGCATTTGACTTGGGAGGACGCCTGTCTGAAACGTCAGGCCGGTGGAAACAGGCGGGAATCTTAAAACAGAGGCGGGAATGAAATGCAGCGCCGATAGGGTTATGGGAAAGGTTCCCCCTGTGAGAGGAATTACGGGACAAGGGTCTGCTACAGGCTAGGTTCAGACAGAGCCTTTCAAGAAGGGGCCGGCTTAACGGGGTTCAATGAACCCGTTGACACTGGATTGCGATGGAAAAAAAATGAATTTCAAGTCGCCTGCCAGCACAAAAACAATTAAAAAAAGGCGAAATATGAAAAAAGTTTTCGGGGTAGGTAACAGAGAAAAAAGAATGCGGGGAGATAGGGTTCCCGTGACGTGGATAGCGCAAGGCATTAA
>Ga0179591_1268064_pt1 | contig 13479 bp, 17 predicted proteins | sample CZOMad2_1_08_16f_FD_182891 | JGI IMG/M metagenome (GOLD analysis project Ga0179591, IMG submission 182891) | Vadose zone soil fungal communities from Angelo Coast Range Reserve, California, USA - CZOMad2_1_08_16fungal (PacBio error correction) | ecosystem: Environmental > Terrestrial > Soil >...
TTCTTATACGTGGTCCTTTGCTAAAAAAGTAAGGGTGTCGATGGGTGGAAACGGTTTGGGGGGAAATTGAAGCCATTGAATGGCTTAATGCAGGGGATTAATTAAGAACCCAAAAAAGGAAATCTCCACAGGTACCCTGTTCGAAGGCAGACACCTCCGAAAGGCGGGAGTAACCGAAAAAACAGACCATGAATGCAACACGGAGAACTCATAGATCCTTTTAAGCACGTGGGGGAAACGGGGAAAAAGTGGAAATCGACTCGATATCTACCATAAGGAAAGCAAGGAAGGCGGTCCAGGAACCTATTCGGGTAAAAGGGAAACGAGTCAGAACTAACGACGAAAAAGGGGGTGAAGTGGAAAGAGGGGAAGTCTAAAGCTTCCAGGTAAAAAAACTGTTCTAGATCACGGGGGGTGGAGAGGGGAAACGGTCCCACAGGAAAACCTACCGTTCCTCCTCAGATGTTTAGGGAGGTTTGAAAGGAAACATTGGGGGCAGGGAAAGAAAGACACAACTTAAAAGGGAGGAAGTCCTCAAAAGCTTCAGAATGACACAGAAAACCCTCCCCTGGAAGAAGTGATCAAAATTGGTCCCTTAAAACCCTAGGTGCGTATAGGATCTGGGGGGGACCAAGAAAAGGAAGGGAAGCAAGCAAAAGGGGAAAATGGCCACTACCTAACAAGGCCCCTTAAGAAAGGCGGGGAAAGGAGGTATAAGACTACAAATGAAAATTTCCAAAGCAGAAGTTGGTCACTCATAAAACTCAAAAAAAAGATCAAGACACAAAAGGGGGGGGAAAGAAAAAGAGCTTTATAAAGCGGTTCTAGATTACTTAATAAGCTAAAGAAAAAAGGAAGGAAGAACACTCCTACAAAGAAAGAAATCCATCGGTATCCTTTACAACTACGTAAGGGGGTAAGGAAGAAAACGACCCAAGAAAAAGGGGGGTGGGAATCAAGAAAATCAATTCTGGGGACATGAAACGGATGCAGAGGTCGCCTTCTCTCGGCAGAACGAAAACAAATCAGCCAAAGTGTCTAGGAAAGATCAAGGTTCAGAAAGGAAAACTTCCCGAACACCACCAAAAAAAAAACAAAACCCCCCAACCAACAAAAAAACCCCCCCCCTACAAACCCCCCCCCCCCAGAAAAAGGAACCTAAAAAAAAAAACCACCCAAAAAAAAAAGGACAAAAAAGACTCCCCCCCCAACAGCGAGAAGGGGGAAAAAAATGCTGGGACTTATTCTCTCTACCAATTTTTACCATCCAAAAAACCTAAAAAATGGTTGGACCAACAAGGAAAAAACTTGCCTAAAAAAAGAAGAAGGAGGACAAGTTTTGAGGGAAAATCCAAAAATTCTATCCTTAAAAGGAGGGGGGAAAATAGAAAGAGGAAGTAAACTAATTCTCTTCAAGCGCTCAAATACACTTCTATGAGTCAAAAAAAGGCGAGTATGTAAGAAGGGCCTCAGCGAGGAAAAAAGGGACAAGATCAAATCTCCTACATACCCAATTTGCCAAAGCACTCCGCAAAGGGAGGGGGAAAAAGGCAAAACTCGCTTCAGGTCCCCGGGAAAAAAAAAGAATCGATCAACGCAGCCGAAAACTCCCGTTCATTTTGGTAAACCCATCAAACAAACAAGGGTATTAAGGAGGGAGGGAAACAGGAACGGATGAAGGGGGAGGAGGGGGCGTTAAGGTGTAGGATTCCCACCAGGGAAGGGCTCGGGATGGGAATGCTCCTCTCGGGGGCGGCGGACGGGGCCAACGTGTTTTTTCGGGGGGGTTACTTCTCGAGGGTTTTGTAAGGAGGGAGGGCAAGGCCGAAGGGGAAAGAATTCTGGAGGGAATTCAAGAGGTAAGTGCGCAGGTGAAGGGCAAAACTTAGTTTTCCTGGACATGGGCTTTAATTACCTCGCATCATCCAGATTGCAGGAGGGGGGGGAAACCTACAAAGGGAAAAATCATAATTTTTCGAGAAGAGGACTGGGAGGGGGTCAACGAAAAATCGGCAGTTATGGGGGAAAAGGGGTTAACTAAAAAGAATTCGAAGTGAAGCGCTCGGAGAAGGGAAGGGACCTGAAGTGGGGGAAACTTGGCTCTTCTTTGCAAGAGGGAGATTTCGGTTGGTACTGAGGATTGGGGGACGAAATTTGAGGGAAGAAAGGAGAAAGGGGAACATTAAATAAGGGAAAGGTGCTTTTTCCTGACCAACGGTGATTGGGAAGGAGGAAAGGAAAAGGCCTTCTCGTAACGGCAGTAACCTGTCGCTCTTGGGAATTGGGGTCTGCGTTGGAAGTTAAAATCCAGGAGAGCTGAGAGTATAAATACTCTTGGGAAAAAGGGGTATTACACAAAGAGGGGGGGAAGGGGATCTTTTCTGATCGTGTCGAGGGAGTGGTAAAGCACAATCGAAAACAGAAAAGGAAAACGCAGGGAAGGGGGGGGGACGGGGGGGGAATTGTTTAGGGTCAACGAAGGGGGAGTGAAAAATTGGAGAAAATATGGGCGAGTACTACTGTGATTCAAAAATAGAGCAATCAGAGGGACGTAACATGGGAGAAATGAGGAAAGGAATAAACGATGAAAGAAGTGGAGGCCATCCTAAGGGTTACTCTTTCTTGAACCCCCGAGGTACCAAGACCGAGATAAAGCCCTTGTCACTGGGGGAATTGGGAAAGAACTTGTACAACTCTCGGCCCAAATCTCGTTGATATTTACTGGGGGGGAACTGAAGACATTAGATTTAAAAACTTTAAAAAAGGACTAACTCGACGTCATGAGGGAGGGAAAGGACGGGGAGAACTGAAATTCCGATGGAGAGGGAGAGAGCGGGGGGGGAGGAAAACGAGGCTGTACGGAGACAAGGGGAGGCGGATTGTGATGAAAATAATGAAGGGAGGGGGGGGGGGGGGAGCCGGGAAAGAAAAACGGGAGATCATGGGGAAAAATTGGAGGGGAGAGACAAGGTCTTCTGTGTCGATTGGGGGTCGAAGTAAACTTCCGACAAGGTTTGGGGAGGCACGGGGGGGAGGGAACGGCCAGGAAAACGTGCAAATCAACAACATCAGGGCGAGAACACACTAAAGGACAGTCTACCTTCTGAAAGTGACTGGAGGGAAGTGCTGTCAATCACAGCGGCTTGGAAAGGGGAAAAGGGGGGGGGGGGGAACCGAAAAAAGGGAATGCTAGATCTGCTGACGGGAGGGGAGGGGGCGGGGGGCAGGGCAGGATAGGGGACTGTCGCAAACTTTTTTAATACCAGGAAAAACAAAAAGGGAAACAAGAGGGGGTGGAGACTCATCTAAAACAAGAAGGGGGATTTCTGTTCGTCGCAAAGAAAGAGGGGGAAAAAAAAGATAGGAGGGGGGGTGGGATGTCGCCGAAAAACTAACCTGGAGGAGGGGGGGAAAATCATAACGTCTCGAAACCGGAAACAATGAATGAGATTTACGAGCATAGGAAATCTAGGGAAAGGATATCAAAAAGTCGGTTTAATAGCAGTATCGAAAAAGGAAGAGGGACAAATATTTCAAGATCGGGTTATCTCCCAAGGAAGTTTTAGGTCTCTCAAAACAAGTCGAAGGCCGAAGAACAAGAGGCTCGAGAGGGGGAGGGGGGGAATGGGGAGTTCCCATTTGCCGGGATTGAGTGAAGGGAGAGGGAGGGAGGAGATCGGAAACAGGAAATGGAAACCCAAAACAAAGCCAAGGAAAGAAGTGAAAGGAGAAAAAGAATCTAATAATTGTAGGAAAAAGAGCAACGAGTCTAGGAAAGTAATCAAATAAAATCGAGATAAAAAACAACAACGGAGAGGAGGAAAAAAAAGAGAGTATTATCATCATCTGTCAAACGGCTCCTCTGATGGGGGAGAACGCAAAATGGGAAGGAAAAAAACCTCACTGAAGGAGAAGAGAAAGGCATATTAGCCTTTTCGAAGAACCCAGAATCTCGCTTCCACCAAAAAAAAACGAAGTGGAAAGAGAAGGAAAAAGGAAAGAACCCTAATATTTTCTAGAGGAAGGCGGGGCCATTCGGGGGGGGTAGTGAAAGACGGTGGGCTGGGGAGAAGAACTCTACAAAAGGCCACTAAAAGAAGCAGCCGGGAATCGGGGGGTTTCATCGGGCGGGGGTATGGTAAAAAGGTCAATGGGACTGAGGAGGGGGGGGAAGAGGCTGACGGAGGAGTGAGGGCGAAGGGGGGGTGAGCGTTGAACAATTGGGGAGAAAGGAAGGGGGGAGGAAGACGGGGAAAGGGGGAAATTAAACTCGAGCGACGGGAAGAAAAAACTAAAATGATCGGATCCGAGACGAATGAGAAAAAAACAAATCCTCGATTAAAGAAGGCAGAGTAAAGGGAGAGGGGTAAGTGGGGGGAGGGGAGAAGTTCAGTAAGTTTGAAAGAAAGGGGAGAGGAAATCACCCAAGAAGGACACGACAAGAAAAACTCCATCACCCTGAAAGAGCTAAGATATCCTCAGTGGGTACAAACGGGTAAGTCCGGGGAGAGAAAGGAGGGGGGGAAAAGCTTACCCTCAAACACTCAATAATAGGAGGTGAGGAGCTTTGGTGTTGGGGGGCTCCGGGAATTTTGGGAAGAACAAATTTTGAGGACCGTTCTCAAAGGACTCAAAGGAGACTGTAAGAGGAAAAAAAAACCGACCCACAAAAAAGGCACCAGTAAAAGTGAGGACCAGAAGGAGTTCTCGGACAAGCAACCGAGGACCAAAAAGGGTTTAGACCACTATCCAGAAAAGAAAGGAAAAAAGTCAAAAGTAAGAAGAGAGTCCAGTTAAAAGAGAATGGAAGGAGAAAAAGGGGAGATCTCAACAATCCTGGACATTCGGAAAACTGCCCATATCAAACGGTAAGGTTACCTCCACCGATAAGTAGGCGAACAAGGGGGGGAAAGAGAAGCTCAGGAAGGGGCCACTGACAAAGGTCAAAAAGAAAAGGGTGCTCAAGCATCCAAACAAAGGGTTAGGTTCCAAAAGAAAAAGGGAGGGGGGGCCAGGAGGGGGGCGGTGGGAGGTCGTTGGACTGCCCATGGAAGTAAAGGAAACAAACACAGTAAAAGGGGGACGCCAAGGCTTTTACAAGGGGACATTCAAGTAATCCCTTTCGACTAAAGCAGGGTAAAAAACAGAAAGATGTCGGGAGGGAGGAGGCTATGGGGGAAAGACCACGGAGTACCCTAACAACTAGGGAAAGTTGGAAAAAAAAAAAGGCTATCTAAAAAGGGACATGGTCATCAACTGCTTGCAAGAGGGACCCCGACCCTTGACAAAAAACAAAAGGGAATTGAAAGAGAAAGATAAAAACAGATCAAATAAAAGAAGGGGGGTCAAACAATTCAGTCTAGTCGACAGAGGGAGAAAAGAGAGACGTACGACAAAAAACTAACCCTCCCAGCTAAACAATTAAACAGTTCTAGGGAAGGAAAAGAGTTAAACTGGACTAACGAACCAATAGGCGAAAAATCCGGGTGAAAGGGGGTGGAGGGTGGCTTCCCTTCGAAAGACGGGAACACGTTCGCGAAAAATCAATATACCACTCATAGATAGCCGTAGGGAAGACTCCCAAAGAATAGTCAGAGAAATCAAGGAAAGAAGAGGGCGGGGGAAAAAGGCTGTGCCTTCAAAAGGGTCAATGAAAGGATCTATGGTAGGTACGCACGACCCCTAAAGGGCCTCAAAAACCAAAAGCCAGGGGGGGGAAAGTGGGGGCAGTCTAGACAACTCGAAAGCTTAGGATCTTGGAGGACGTCATCCAATCCTCCTATCCAGTCAGGACCCATCTAGGGAAAAAATGGCGTCCGCAAAAAGAAAGGGGGGTAAACAGGAGGAGTTAAAAGGGGGTTAGGGAAGTTTGGAACAGAAATAGGCAAGACCAGCCAAGGGAAACGAGAAAAGTCAATTTCACCCAATGGGGTAAGTAACCTCCCGCGATCAGGACCCAGTTGGAAGGACACCTCTCTCTAAAAGAAAGGAAGAAAGAGAACTTGGGAGAGAGATCAACAAAAGATTAGGGGGACATAGGTAGGAAAAAGGACGAAGAGTTTGGAGTGACTGACTTTTTAGGCTTCTCAAGGTTGCTGTTATAACAACGCCATGAATCGCGGTTAACCAAAAAAATAGCTTTGGGCAAACGCTGCACGGGGGGAGCAGGGTTTAACTATCGGTTTCAGTGGGTATATTTCAAAAATTGGTGGGAGGTAAAATTAAGGGAAGGGAAAAGTAAGGGAATTGGAAAAAGAGGGGTCAAAGGGTGTCCCAGTCAGCCGGAGGGAGAGGACTGGGAGTAGCGGTCTTTTAGTAAGGCTTAGGGGTATTACCAAGAGCCACTAAAGACGGGGGCGAGGAGGGGTGGGGGAGCAGAAGAAAAAAGGGTACAGAATAAAGTGCCTGCGGGGGGGGGAGGAGACAGGGGTCTGGGGGTCTTTTTCAAAAAAGAAGACTGCTGTGGATTGGGAACACTTTTCTTCTATGCATAACTAAAACTAGGTGAAGGGGAGGGGAGAGGGAACGGATCAGAAGGGGGGACTCTTTAATCGCGTGAAGACTGGAAAAGCATAAGAAAGAGGTGAGGGGGGTAGACGAAAGGCGTGTTATCGCACGTTGAGACGGAGGGGAACTAAACGGGCGGAAAAAAAAAGTGAATCGGGCAGGTGGGAAAAAAAAAGGGGGGGGAGTTTAGGCAAGGGGATGCACCGTTCACAGGAAGGATCGGAAAGGGGAAAGGAAACGGGGTGAATAGTCTTGGTTAGGGGCTGTGGGGGAGGAAGTTTTTTCAGGCCTGATTAAAAAGGAGCATTAAAAAAAGGAACGAACAGGAAAAGAGAATGGGAGGGAAAAAACTTGGGTGGGGGGGAGGGGGACTTTTTATCTTTTCTATGCGGGGGCACATCCCGGCCAGAAACTGCTTGACGTGAACTGTCTTCTGGGAAAAGAAAAAGAGGGGTTATGAAAGGGGGCGGTGGGTGAAACTCTCGTAAAAGAGAATCTGGTTGAGACCATACGGTTTGAGGCAAACCCCCAGAATAAAATCAGAAAATAAATGGTGCAACGGGACGTAGGGTAGGAAGGGGTGCGGGAGGTAAAACGGGAAGTTGGAGGCCAGGAGACTTGGTATGGTGTAATGGGAAATTAACAAAACTGGGGGTTACCAAGACCCTCTTACAATCTCGGCCATGGAACGGAGAGGGAATGGTGGAAGGGGGGAAGGGGGAAACTGGATAGAAAAAAAAGTATCTGTGGGGGGGAACTTGTACCTGTTCAAATGAGAAAAAATAATGAGAGTAACGGGAACAAATGGTTGCAGTCCATCAGGGATCATTAGGTTACGACGAGTGACGAAGGGCGAGTCCTATTTCTTCTTGAAACAAATATACTGAAAGAGGAAAAAAGGAGACAGAAGGAAAGCTTCTGAGGGAGGGGCATAGAACTGGAATGGTCCTTGGCACAGGGGGAGAAGGGACCTGTAGGACTTTTCCTTCGAGAGAAAAAAGGAGGGAAAAAGGATTGCCGGCGGGGGGGGAATTTTGGGGTTTGAACCTGGGCCCGCAAGACTGGGGAGAAAGGTGAGACAGGAAAGGGGAACACTTTCAAATCTACTGGAAAAAAAAAGACTAAGGGCAAACGCAACCGCGCCTACAATCGGAAATTCGTAGGAAACTGGGAAAAAAATGCGAAAAAAAAAGAGGGGAGGTCGTACTTCAAAAGGGGGGGGGAGATGGGAACAACCACTAGGCGGAGGCGAGAAGCTTAGAAGGGGGGACTGCAGGTGCTCTTAGGGGGATGTGGGGAGGTCAATATCCCGTTTCTGGGATTTAAAATTCCCAAAAAAGAGAGAGACTGGGATAAAAGGCAGGTCGCAAGGCCGGAGGGGGAAAAAAAGGGCAATGTGGGATACAAGAGGGTGAAAAAAAGAAGCACGATTTATGAGGGGGTGATTGCTCAAAAAACGGGAGGAAAGGGGGGAATCAAGTCAGGATCCTGACGAGAACTTGGAAGAACTTACTAATGAAAAGGACGAAGGAAGACTCTCACCGGGGGGAAAGAAAGAGGTACTTGAAGAAGTTCAAATCTATACCCCTGAGAAGAACATACACAGAGGGAGGAGAAAGAAAGCGGAAAAGGGGGGGGGGGATTATCTATCCCAGCCAAGGGCGAAAGTAGGTCAAACTGAAGGGAAGAACTAGCGATTGGGGGGAGGGGTACTGGGTCATTCAGTCGGACCTTTCAGGCGAGAGGAGGAAATCCTCAAGGAGAAGGCGCTAAATCAAGAGAAGGGTTAAGGTACCTGATGGAAATATCAGATGCGAGGACGATTAAGGATGATCAGACAGCAAAAAAAAAGGTTATGAGGAGAGAAAGCTTAATCTGAAGAAGAGGAGAAGAGGGGGGGGGAAGGAAAACTATTCCAAAAGGAACAAAAGGGAGCGGACAGGACGCGGAAGGAAAGTAAAGGGGTCCTGACGACCGAAACTAAAAAAAAGACGCCAGAAAAACCACGAACGCCTAGAAAAGGAAAAAGGATCAAGGGGAAAAAGGGACTCAGACCCCAAGTTTCGGTAAAAGAAGGGGGGATCATGGCGGAGGAAGGGGGGGGAGAAAGAGCAACCCAACTACAAATTATCGGGGGGAAGGCAAAGACAGGATCGTTCATGAATGAAGAGGAAAAGTAAAATATCTTGGAAGGGAAACTGAATGGAAGGCATGGTGGAGGAGGAAATTCATTTCTACAAGTCCTAGAACATGATCCTGATTAGGGAACATTAAGAACTCGGGGGCTCTTGGGAAAAAAAAAAGACAAAAGAAGATGAGTATTACCGGGAAGTATCAAAAAAAGAAGGAAATCAGAGATCATTCAGCAGGTCTTAAACCGAGAGGAGGACTTTTTTTTGTGTAAAAGAGAGTTGGAAGAAAAAGGGTGGAGTAGGCTCAAAGGGCAACACAAGGCAATCCCCGACAACCTGAATAAAAAGAGGGAAGGAAGGGGAGGATTGACCCCGTCCCAGGTTGAAGGAAAGCGAACTCCCTCATGTTGGGGGTGCCAGGTAAAAAAAATGCTCGGTAAAGGCCGTCGGGTTGAGGGCGAACGTAGGGGGATTAGTGGTGGGGAAAGACAGGCTCCATTGGAAAAGGAGGAGGGAATTCTACACCCCAAAAAATTCCCGCCCCAAAAAAGTCCCAAGTATGGGCAAAAGAGGGGAAAAATAAATACAAGAACAGAAAAAGGGGGTGGACGCCAATTCCAAAGCAAAACATACCCATTCCAGTACCCTTCTAACTCCTTCTACAAGTGGGAAACTATACCTGGGAAAAAGGCTTGAAGAACTTAAGGGCGAAAAAGAATCAAATTCTTAAAAAAAACGTGAAAAAGGACACAGAATTAAGAATAAGTCGGCACCATTTGGAAATTCCAGATCATTATGGAAAGAAAAAAGGGAAGAAAAAGATTCCAAAGGGAAAGGTATCTCCGTGAGGAGGTGGGGAATGAGGGGTGTGTCCCTTTCCACGGGTCAAAAATGGAAAAAAAGAGAGACTGTAAGGGGAGGGACAGTTGCGAAAAAAGTGTGATTATACGAAAGCCCACGTCCCCGTTAATGCCAATTGGAAAAAAGAACAGGAAGAAAAAGAGGAAAAGTTTGAAGAGGAAAGAGGGGTGATATGGCTAGGGACCCACAACCTGTAACGGGGGGCCCCCCATAGGGCTCCATTTGGGCAAAAAAAAAAAACACCTGGCCGGCAGAAAAAGATAAAGGAGGGAGAACCAACCCGGGGAAAACAACCCTCTTTTCCGTTGGGGTAAAGAAGCTGGAGGCTCCCCATAAAAAAGAAAAACCACCGTGAAAGAAAAGGCTTGGCCAATATGATGTAGGGAGGGGGCAGAAGCCTATATGAAAAAAGGAAAAAGACTAACACGCTAAACCAAAAAAAAACTCTAAAAAGGGAAGGAAGGAAAATGAGCTCAGAAGGGAGGGGGGTCCGCCTCACCAATCAACAGGGGGGGGCCTCAAAGGCTGAAAATTATTGGAAAAAGACCGGAGGAATGGAGTAGCGAAAGTCCCTCAGGGAGAAAGAAACTGCAAGAAATAGGGTTCCTTTCTCGTCGAATGAGCCGACCTCAATTTCCTAATAGCCCTGAAAAAGAAAAAGAAAATGAAAGGCGGGAGGAAGAGGGGGAGAAAATTTTTCACTGAAAACGGGAGGGTGCCAACGACCCCAGCAAGATATCCTAACCCAAACGGACTCGGAATGGGAAGTTTTGAAAGTAAAAAAGAGAAAAAAGACAAAGGCTTGAAGGGGGAGAGGAGGAGGGTTAATCCTTCATACAAAAAAAAAGAAAAGATCAACTGCCCATGGCGAACGTACCAAGGGCGTTTAGGTCCAAAAAGAAAAGAAAAAAAGGCCATTCGAAAGGGAAAACAGCGAAAATTGTGGGAAAACAAAAAACCAGGGCCAAGAACAAGAGAAGAAAAGCACCTACAGGGGACTCTCACCTCGTGGGACAGTAGGGGGTCAACAATCTCTAATTACCTGAACGAAAGTGGGGAGAAGAAGCAATTCAGAAGAAGAAGACAAGACTCAAGCCAAACATCAGGAGGGGGGAAAGCTCAATATACACAAACAAAGGAGATGAGAGATATGGAAAAGGGAAAAGGATGTTGGTATCACTGGTTTACCAGGCTTTTATTCCAAAAAGATAGAGAGAGTGCGGGAGAGAAGAATGAAATTCTTGGAAATTAAAAAAGTTGGTGGAAGAGAGGAGTCTGCTAGTGGTTATCTGTCACAAAGGGGGGGGGGGGGGTCCCATGTAGATAGGTACTGGGGTTACCGAAATAGGGAAGGGGGGACTAATGAAGGAGGTTATAAGCTGGAGAGGGCAGGGACTTAATCGTCTGAGGGGGTACTCGAGGCCATAGTCGTAAAAAGATAGGTTCAGGGGGGAGAGAAAAGGAACCCAGGGAAGAATCGTCGTGCGGAATAAGTCGGGGGGGGGGAGGGGTGACGTGTTCAGAAAAGACAGAGGAAGGGTTTATTTTTGAAAACTGGTCGCGATTCACGACTTAAAAGAAAGTACTGCTAAAAGGGGGACGGAAGGAACTATCGAAAGGAAGTGGAATTTTGAAACTTGAAACGAGCGTAAATATCTGTGGTGGGTCTTGGTTGGTTCGGGGGTTTTTGGGGTTTGATAAGGGAAAAGATTATGGGGTCGGGACGCGAAACTGATAACTGGGTCTTAGGGCCTTCAAAGGGAACGGGGGTCTGGCCGTGCTCAACCAAAGGGGGGGGGGGTAGCTGTATTTAAGAAACTAAACCGTCGGGAACCAAACAAATTAAAAGTGGACGGGAAGTGGGGGGGTCTGCCTAAGGAGAGGGGGGGGCATGACTACATCAACAAAGGGGGGGGGGGACGGCAGCCTTTCTTTACCCAAAACGGGATTAGGTGTGTATGTGGGCGGATCTTTTAAAAAAAACACCCCCAGTAGGGGACAAAGGGGGTAACTGGCTAGGGGGGGGAGGGAACATATTTTTCGGCATATTAAACTGTGCGTTGGGGGGGGGAGGAATAGGGAGGTCAGGGTCCCATTACTAAGCGTGTGTCTGGACAATTTACGGTGCTGTAAGCATACTACCATATCAAGATGGGGGACGGGGGACCAGGGGGGGAGAACTTTTCGCTTAGGAAAGGAGAGAACTATTTAAAAAAAGGGGTTGGCTCAAAGAAAATATGGTAGGGTGAGGGAAAGGAAAAAATTGGGGGTCAGACCTGAAGAAGGAAGCGCGTGGGACTGAAGGGTAACTTTTCCCTTGTTGAACTTACAAGGGAAAAACAACCACGTTGAAAAGGGAATGGGGGGGGGGACTCTGGGGGGGAGGGAGAAAAAAATCACTGGAGACCCGGGCAAATCTCTCATCGTCAGTCTTTGGGAACGTCTCTCTAATGTATGGGTATAGGGAGGGGAAGAGGAAGGGCGGAGGGAGATGAAAGCCAAAAGCGGAGGTTGTTGAAGGGGCATCCTGCATTGGGAGAAGGGTGTAAATAAGGGAGCAATTTTATTCTCTTGCCACTAAAAAGTCGGCGCAACTAGGGGGAGAAAAGGGAATTGGGGGGGGGGGGGTGGCTTAAGAAACTTCCTCCTGAAGGGGAAGTCAGGGGGGGATCGGTCGACAAACTCAACGTCTCTGGGCACCTGAGGAGAAACAAAGCCACCTACGGGTACATCTGACTACAAGTAGGAAGGGGGGGATGGAAATGGGCTGTGGGGGATTGGACAAAGTATTCGCGGTTCAAGGGAACGGTGAAATCTCACCCATAGGGAGGGGAAAGGGAGAGACATTGTTATATGCTTGGGCTTTGGAAGGTCTCATATCACCTTGGGCTTTAATACATACCTCATGTCAGAATCGAAAAAATATAGGATAAAAGGATAAAAGGAAGTCAGGAACCGGGGGGGAAGGATGAGTGGAAAGTAAGTTTTGATAAGCTAGAGGAGAAAAAAAGAGATTGAGTCGGGTGGGATGTCGCCGTAGAAAGACCGCGGTGTTTGAAAATATAAGGGAGAAAGTGACGGAAGGGGGAATGGTCAAGTGGGGAAAACGACTTGAGCCGAGGGAGGAAGGGGAAAAAAAAGCATATCTGGGACGTGAAAGAAAACTTTAATACAAACATTGACAAACTATAAGAAGGATGGGAAGCAGCAAAAGAAAAGGTTTCTGGGTAACCTACACAAGTCGACTTTAACCAGGACAATATGAAGAAGAAAAGCTAAAATGAGGGTGTGGCGGATCACGGGAAAGGGGCTGCGTGGGTTGAGTCAGAAAAGGGGGGGGGACGAGGGATTGAAGGAAATTCTCCACAAAAAAGAATGCTCTAAAGAGCAAGAGAGGGAAGGGACTGCTGCCGGGGGGGGAAGGGAAAATTGGCTAACAATATGCTCACTCTGTAGGAAAGGGGTAAGGGATCAATCATCTCGAAACAAGTATTGGGAGGTAAATATTACAATCTTACTCTAGCGCTGACAATGGAGAAAAGAGACAATTAGAAAAGAAATGCGCGGGGGGGAGATAAGAAAGATCACGGTTAGAGCATTTTCGACAGGAAAAGCCTCTAGCGATCCGGAGGAAAAAATCAGCTAAAGGGGGAAAAGAGTCAAGTACTCCAGGAAAGGGAATCGTTCAGTATTCTTCTCGTGTCGGGCGGTTGGCAAAGAAGGGAGAAAGGACCCAAGGAAGGGGGGGACGGGGTCTCCAATACCGGCGAAGGGGGGGAAATAGGAGAAGTAAAAGACCAGGGGGGGGTGAGGGAAAAAAGGAAAAAGATCTGAGTATAACAAAGACGCTAGGAAAAAAAAGGTAAAAGGAAGGATGGGAGGTAAACCATTCCTGTTCGCGTCTGGATCATAGTAGATGTGACAATGAGTCAAGAGGGACGGCTAAAGGAGCACATATATTATGGAGGACCGTACTCCT
>Ga0179591_1363130_pt1 | contig 13478 bp, 16 predicted proteins | sample CZOMad2_1_08_16f_FD_182891 | JGI IMG/M metagenome (GOLD analysis project Ga0179591, IMG submission 182891) | Vadose zone soil fungal communities from Angelo Coast Range Reserve, California, USA - CZOMad2_1_08_16fungal (PacBio error correction) | ecosystem: Environmental > Terrestrial > Soil >...
AAGGGGAAAGACCCAAAAGGCTGAGACTACGGGGCTTCGAAAGTCGGCGCAGAATTGCGGATCGGGGGGGGGGGGGGGGGGGGGGGGGGAGAAAAGGGTGGCAGGCGCGAGATGACTGGGGGAGCTGACTCGGGGAACAAACCGATGGGGAGGGCCGGCTCGGAGTCATATCAGCGGAACGTGTAGGTACTAACTCCCAAGCTCTGTTGGGGCAACGAAAAAGTAATTGTGAAGTGGCCTGGGTTCATAAAAGGACAAATTCGTCAGTGGCCGGAAGCGCGGTTCAAGATCGGGTAAAAACAAGTTACTGGGGGCTTGGGGGTCGCAGGGGGGACACCCAGGGAAAAGGTGAAAGCAAGCGAAGAAAAAGCCGGGCGTGCGATTACGTATGACGATCTGGGAAATGAGAGAAAGGGTCCTGGACCTGGGGGGGAATGAGGAAAAGAACTTCGCTTGAAGGACTCACGGAACACTTAATCTCTGCAGGGGAAAAAACGACGCACGATGGGGGGAAAGATTCACGGCGGAAGAGAAATGGTACAAGTGGGGCGCGTTCCAACCTGGGAAAAAAAGCAGGAAAAATGGATGAGGGACCAGGGTGAAAAAAGGAGGGGAAGTAATCGGAAAGAGCAAGAAATGGAAGCTGTGGCAATCATGAGGCAAAAGACCAGCTTACATGGAATACTCTATTAGAGGTGTACGGGGGGGAAAGTCTAAAAAAAAAGGGGGCCAAAAACGATAAAATGGATCGATGACAGAAAATAAAAAAAAAAAAAAAGGGGAGGACTGGAGGGGGTAGTGTGAGGAGGGATGACTTTACATGACAAAAGAGCGTGGACTGGGAGCAAAAAGAAATCAAAGAGATAGTCCTGCGAGGACTGCCGCGATCATATGGGTGGGGGGGGTACTACCATACAAGACCGCTCTGCTTGAGATTTCCAGCCGAGCGAGGGTCGAAGGAAGGTGCGAGATGTAACAGTACTCTGACGCTGGACAGATTTTAAAGCAACCCACCGGCAACTCTGGCCCTGCACGGACAGAAGGTCATCGAGCCCAAAAGCGGCAATTAACTGCAAATAAGAAAATCACGATGACCATCGCCTGCAATGGACTAAAAACGGAAAGCTTAGGGGAGCGCCCAGGAAAGCAGCACTCAAAGAGAAAGCACACAAGTCAAAAAAACAAGACCAAAAACAATTGCAACTCGGGCAGATCTCCGGCCGAGACCTTTGCAGCGGGAACAAATCAGGGGGGGAGCGACCAGGTAGCTCAGACAAGAAAAATAGTTGGATAGGTAAGACTCCGCAGGACTGGATACTGCGGAAAGAGGGGGGGGTCAGTTCTGGCCTGATCATTGGAAAAGTTAGTTTCGGGAACGGCGTCGAAGTGCCGGAAAGCGGGCTATGGGGGGTTCAATGCGCGCGGAAAAAATTGCGTATAATCTGTGAGAAAAGGAATCCGCACACAGAAGAAATGAAGATTCGTTGGAGAAAGCAAAGTGGAAATCGAGAAATAAGGCCAACACTGTAAACGGCACGATAGAAAAACACCTAGAAACCAGCCACGAAGGTGGTGGGATTAATCGACGACGGGCACGACCCCAGCCGGGTGAAAAAAAAAGATCAGCTAACTGCCATCTCTAACAACTTGGAAACAACAAAGGATAGGGCGGGGTGAAGAGGGCATGAATGAATGGTAATACGTGATTGCGTGTCAAGGAAAGGGGGCACAACAATAATGACAGGATGGACCACGCACGTTGCCAAGTTAGTTAAACTAAAAAAAAACTACGTTTGTTTTACTCAATCAGGGGGCGGAGGGAAATGTAGCGGCAAGGTGGGGGGAGTGTACAAAGCTCAGGGTACATAATACGACTGTCCTTGGGCCCGGGGTCCTAACAGTGAAAGACGGGCGGGTTCCCGGGGGGCAGCAAACAGGAAAAACAAGTACAACGTGGGAGAATAACCTCGGACTGAAGCTTCGTGATACTCTGCAGAATGCATGTAGACGCGTACTTTGCATACGCGGGGGGAGAGAACGATAAGAGGGAAGCAGCGTCTCACACCAAAAAGAAAAACCGCGCGCACGCTGGACCCGTTTGGAAAGACTTATGGGGGGACGGTTGGAAGGATGGGAGGACATGAAAGGAACAGTCAGAATCCCAAAGCGTGTGTGTCCTTCAGGGTGACAGAAGGAGAGGGTGCCGCGACGGGGGGCGTGGAAACGAACGGAGGGGAAAACAGAAGCCCATTTGCCAAGGATCACCAGGAGAGAAGCGTGCCTTGTTGGGGGGCAAAGAGAAACACAGGGGGAAATCGAACGGGAAATGCTCGAGGCACACCTGCCCGGACCCTTCTCAGACGTAATGAAGGCAAGGAGACTTCTCGCGGACGTGCTTCGCTAGTGAGGGGTACGAAAAGTCAATCGGGCTGGGGGATTCCTCCAAGAATTACTGCTCCCTACAGCACAACTGCAGATCACAAAATTTCGAACGCCTAGAAAAGACCTTGGTTGAAATAAAGTTCCGCGAGAAAAAAAATCACTGAGCCTGGACAAAAAGAAATTAGGAACATGAATTACTGAGCTCCTGGCAAACGCAACAAGGATTGAAGAAAAGGGGACTTTTTTTGAACAGTGCGCGGCGCGTCGAAAAACGAGGGCGCAGGCGAAACGTAGCATTGACGGAATACGCAGGGGGTCACCGGTAAATCGCGGGGAAAAAACTATACGCCACAAAATCGTCACGAGCGATTCCGTGTTCCTCGCAGGAGAATTGTGGCACCTTGCCCCTCAATAAGCCTCTGCAGCCAAAGGGGGTCAGTACGTTTGTTGGGCGCAGGGGCCGTTGCAAAAAATGAAGCAAACCGTTGGTCAGGAGAAGCTAAGAGGCGAGGTTGATTTTTCGAAAATGCGCCGCCGTGAAGGGGACTGAGGAGTGGGAATAAATGGAGGAGCGCGCAGCTCAATTGCAGTCAGGAAGCACATTGTCGGGCGCGTCGGCAAAGGGAGGTTCGGGGCCAGAGAAAGTCAGCAGCTGCGGAAAGTGGGACGATCGAAAACAGTGTCTCGTTCAGTCAATGATCCTAGCCTGTAACAAACTAGGGGGGGCACAGTGAAGGTCTTCACGGGGAATAATTAGAAATAAAAGAAGTTGGTTGGCAATACGAGAGATAGGTCATAGGGGTTAGGGTTTTATTTAAGCCGGCTCCTGTGCTGTTTAAGATCCCCAAACGCCGTGAGTAGAGCAAGCCGCGGGATTTAAGATCACAAGTTTTGGGGTCGCAGTAAGTCTCCTCATCAAAAACCCGTCCTCGCAACGCAAGTTTGGGGTGACGGACACGTTCACTGGCTCCGGCAAAAAATCGTAGCGTAACGGGATGAGGAAAAAAAAGAACACAACGGCGCGGGGACGGTATCGGGCATAAAAGGCCAGTGGTCTGGCCAGGGAAAATGCGCGGGAGCATGTCACGCGTGACACGAGCAGGGGAAAAAGTGGGGGGGCCGCTCGGGGGGCTTCGTTGCGGTCCGAGCGGCCACGCACCTCATTTTCGAAAAGACACAACACTGAGCTCGATTCCTGTAGACTTGACTCGGGCCGGTGGGGGCGTTCGTGTCCGGGCGCAGAAATGTCAGAGGGGTGGGCTCTCTACGGCTTGAGTGCGGGTTAGGGACTTGCACCGACGCAACGTCTTCTACGCTGCTGTGGTAAGAAAACTATTCGAAAAACTCTTCCAAAGAAAAAAAAATAACTTGTAGGTTTATTGTCCCTCCAAAACTTTGTTGCGCACGCCGTGAGGAGAAAGCCGTCCAATGGCAGATCATACGGTGAGGGACCGCGGCTGGAACGGGCAGACTTGGAAAGGGGCCGGAGTGACAAAACGGAAGAAGAAGAAATGGGGGGCGACGAGTCAGAGGGGACGATTGATCGAGCAAGCATTCACTCTGGTCGGGGGGGGGGGTGTGGGGGGAGGGTGAGGGGGGAGGCGGGGGGGGTGGTAAGGGGGTGGGGGGGGGGGGGGGGGAGGTCAATTAATGCACGCCAGAGTACAATGACTGGGCAGCCATACATCAATGAGATCAGGTAGTACAACGGTTTTCGGCGCAAAACTGGAGAACCGCGAAGTACAAATAGTGGGACCCTAAAATGAATTTCTCTTGATAAACGGGCTTGGCAGGCACAAATTTTTCCTACTCAATAGTACTCTCCCAAGAAACTGTCCCGTGCTGTTCAAATGGTGTCAACGGCAACAAAATTGGCGAATGTGGTTTCCAGTCCAGCGCAGCTAGCAGACACGAAACAGAACAGGAGGAAGGACTTTGCCCGGGAAAAACACTGCTGCTAGGGGCATGTCGCGGACATAGCGCTATGACGGATGAGAGGGGGGCGCGCTTGGGAAATTACCGGATTGGCGAGGACAATCAAAAAGGCTCCAAATGACGCGCGGTCTCACCCACACCCGACTTTTCAGGTGGGCACAATTATCTATGGAGGGATACTAAGTAGTCAGTAAGACCCGTGGGGAGGAGACACTGGACTTGGTACGGGCGTAGAACCATCAACGGCGACGTGGGGGGAGAGGTTCCTGACTGCGGCAGTCAGAAAACCAAAAGTGGGGTGATAAGGGAGTGGATCGAGGTGCGTAACAAGCAGAGATCAGACGGTCAGCGGACTGAGGGAGGGTCGCTAAACAGCTGAGCCAAACCCTCCAACAGACCACACTCGAAAAAACGATATTCGCACAAAATAAAAGACCTCAGATGATGCAGCACCGGATATTCGGAAAACAAAATCGCTACGGAGTGCAGTGAGAGAGCGGAATGTGAGAATCGCAAAAAAAAGACCGCCATCTGGAGGAGGGAAAGGGGGGATAGATACTGAAAAAAACGAGTTAAGCGTAAAACACAAGTGCAGGGGGGAAAATTCCGTGGAAAGGGCATTTGTCGCACCAAAAGGCCGGAAGTCTCCTTGATGGTGCTCGCGGGCCAGGCCATGAAGGTAGAGTTGTCGAAAAACCCAAGACCGAAAGGTTAGAAACGCTACAGCGACGGATGTATCGGGTTCCTGAAGCTACAAAAACTCATCGTATTTGTGAGCCGGAAATGACAGAAGTGGGGGACTGCTATGTTCACAAGGGGGCCCAATATGGGGGGGGGTACCTTTGGGACCAAAAGTAGGGGGGGGGGAAAAAAAAGGAAACCAGACGGGAAGGAACCAATGGTATACAATGGGGACGCACTGAACCCTGCAGGAATATCCTGCAAGCGAGAATGGGGGGGGGAAGGACCACAGGTTAAAAATCTCTAATTTAGAGCCAAAACGACAAGCACTGTGTGAAAAAACTGGGGTAGGACTGGGAGTGGGGGCAAAAACATGTCTGCTAGGTCTTAAGAACCAAGATCAGGTGTGTGGGTAAGAACGGGATCCAAATACAAATACCGGATGGGACGCGCGGAGAAGGGAAAACCAAAAGTCACCCGGAAAAACATAAAAGACAAGACGCCAGGACAGGTTGGGGGGGTAAAAAATAAGGGGGCAAAGGAAAAGACGACATCTAAAGTTGACAGGACACAAAAAGAGGGATCAGCAAAAAAAAAAGTGGAGCGTAACTCCAGAAGGGGAAAGCAACCATGGTTGTCTCACGGGGCACAATCGGCGCGAAAAACAAACGGTCAACAAGAAAGGGAAAACGGCAAGGGCGCCAAAAAAAGGGCACACAAGAGTAATACCAAACGTCCGTAGGAGGTGTTCGCGTAGTGTCTCAGGGGGCAAGGGGGGACCCAGGTCAAATAAAGTGGAAAGGGAAACGGGGGCAAAAAAAAAAAAAGGATAGAAAACACCGGCCACGTGCTGCAACGGGCAAGACAGTAGACCTGTTGTAGATATCAGATAAAGGATGGGTACGACACCCAGAAATATGCTCAAATAGGGTTCGCATGAAAGGGACCGGAAGGGAAGACCAAGGGAACCCCGGGTAACTAAGCGAAGGAAAAATTGTGCTTGCGAGAAAAAAAGCCCAAAATGGGCCCGTGCCTGGGAAGACGGAAGGCAGACGCCCCCAAATTCACAGGGTCAGGCCCCGCACCTGGACGAACATCGGGCACTGGGGAACACGAAGTGGACTGCGTGGCAACGGGGTGGGGAGCCGGAAGAAAATTGTAGAAATGGCCGGTAGGAAATAGATCCCGGGAAAGTCGGGGAATCATCCATGGGAAAAACCACCCTACAGGGCTGTCGACGTGGTAAAAGTTAGAAAAAAATAAAAAGAAAAGGGGACGCCCAAAGATCTGGCGGGAGGCCGGGGGGGAAAATTGGGGAGATGGAAAACATCAAAACAAGCTCTACGCTGGGGGAACCAAAGTCTAAAAACTGCAAGAGCCCACACACTACATCAGGCAACAACGTGGGGGGGCGTGGAACGGACGGACTTAGCTACTAGCAACAGTCAGGGGTCCATAGGTCTAAAAGATCGCGGAAGGGAACCCAATGCGGCAAAAAAAACGAAGAGGGGAGGGGGGGGGGGAAACAAATCGTCAGCAAAAAAAGGTCGGGGTGTAAAAATATAAAATTGCATCAGGAAAAAAGGTAGCTTACAAACCGCCGCCCTTGGGTCATTAACTGGCGGGGATAAAAGTGTAATAAAAAGGGATGAACTACCCAGGGGAGGGAAAGTGAGGGAAAAAGGAGTGGCCCAATTGCAGTGCAGGGGAAGTGCCACGTAATTGGGAAAAAGCGAAGAAGAGGGGCCGGAAAAAGGGGACTAGAAGGCGGGGGAAGAAGTGTCGCAAAAAAAAATGCAGAGGACAAAATTGGGGGGTCACATCTTCCCGAAAGTCCCGAAGCACATCGCAAGCGGCAGGGGGGAAGGTCAAGTTAATCGTAAATGCAAAAACGATCAAATAGCACAAGCTGCAGTCTAAAGGATACGGTCGGGGTGCGGTCGGGGAGGGGGACTCCATCACGAGACCTCTAACAGCTGGGTAAACATAGACAGGGGAAAAAACCAAACAAGAGTAGGACAACGGGAAATTATCACAAATGCCAAACACCGAGGTGAACAAGACTCATGGGAAAAACCGAGGAATCAACACAGCGTGGGTGAAGCACGTAATATGGGGGAAGCGCATACAGCTCCACCAAGCAGACGACGGTCATCGTAGAGGGGGAGCGGAGGAAACTCAATCAGGGAAAAAACTGAAAGGCTAGCGCGGGAGAAAATCAGGAGACGCGTGATGGAGGGGGGGAAGAACTGGGGGGGAGGGGGGGAAAACCTGATGTGCGGCCTCCAACAAAAAAACTACGTTTGGAAAACAAAAAAACCTGGGGAATATCCCAGACGGAGGGGGTCCGTGGAAAAACACACAGCCGAAACGAAGTAACGTCAACTAAAGGCGGGAAAAGGGGGTAGAACAGAGATGGGAAAAACCAAAATTTGGGGATCACTAATTTTGGGGCAACAATGCGGGATACGAGAGAGCCCTATCATTGAAAGACGTCTAAACATCAAGGACTCGGGAAAAATTTATGAACGAAACTGGTCAAAACCTAATAAAGGAGTTGCTCTGGCGTAAAAAAGGAACAGTCAATCATGTAGACCGATCGAATATTACACGATCGCAGCTTGGGTGGGGGGGGTAGAATTACATGGCGGATAAACTGCACAAGACAGTGGGAATGTTGTAATGAAAAAACGGGAATCGTAGGCACAGGTAAACAGACAGCTGAGGCGCTGCGACCTGCATAGAAAACAATGAAAATGAGGGATGGATGAGGGGGGGCCATCCAAGAGGGTCAGAACGGTCCATGGACTAACTTACGCTAGGGGGATACGACGATGGCTTGAAAAAACACAGGGGGAGGGGCAAGTGGACAAGTCTGTGACAAGCCTCAAAAAGGTTACGGTTATCGGCAATATAGTTTCAAAGGCCAGGGGGGGAAAATGAGGCCCAGACCAACAGCACAGCGACATATAGGGTTCGAAAATGCAGGGTCGGAAGCACGCCGGTGCCACGCCAAAAAAATGCAATAAAGCTAAGGAAAAATAGGTATCTTCCACATGGCCGTACGAACTTCGCACGGGGCTGAAACACCTCGGGGGGATAAAGATATAGGGCGACGAAAGCTAAGGGACGAGAAAAAAAGAGTAAGAGGTATCGTCCCAAGACCTCACTCAATCAGGTCCGAGGGGGTGTCTCCACGACGTGGAGAGGCATGTCGAGTAAATGATTGACTCAGCGGGGATGCATCCGAGGGCACACAACCAATGACGTGAAGGGGGGGTCAGTCGGGACGCTGGGGAGGCAAAAACGTGACATTGCGCACGCGGCGAGAGGCGGACGCCGACAGGTAAGAAAGACTTGCGCAATGAAATGAGGGCAGGACCATGAAAAAAGCCGGGTGAAAAAAGAAGACACAAGGTACAAGAGGGGAATAATAACAAAACAAAGGGAAGCACTGGGTAAGTGTACTGTGAGACTGCGTAGGGGACTGTAACGCCGGTAGGATTCAGAGGGGAAAACAGGGACAGGGGGGAGGGGGGACGATCAGGAAAGAATGAGCAAACAAAACCAACTGAGGCGCAAGAAAACACAAAAAGAGACGAGGTCAACAGGAGGACAGTGCGGGGAGAATACAGTCCGAAATGACTCAAGGAGACCAAGGAAAAGCAAAGGCAATAGCAAAGGCGGTAGGTGGATGCGAAGAAAATCAAAAGGCTGTTGGGGAGCAGCACATGGGGGGTAGGGGGGAGGGGTTCGATCAAGTGGGGGTGCGGGGGGGGGGGTGGGGGGGCGGGGCGGCAGGGGGGGGTGTGGCCGTGGGGGGGGGGGGGGGCATGTGACTGAGGTCAAAAACGCGGGAGGAAAGTTCCATAAGACAAGTCCTGGACAAGGACGGCAATCAGACTGAGGGGGAAAACAACAATAACGGGGACGCAATGGGTTGGAAATACGAAAAAAGCAAGTCAAAAAGAAAAAAATCATCGCACCTTCATCCAGGACACGGAAACACGGAATCTACTCCAAAGAAAACTACTCCACTCCGAATTAACGCCAAGGGACGGGGTGGGAGACGGAAGCATGGAGCGGGGGAGAGTTCTCCGGGCAAGCTTGAGTACCGAGAGGGCGGGCGAAAGGGGTCGGGTCAGGCAGGGTCACGCGGTGAGGGAAACTTCGGGTACGAAAACGATAAGAAGGAAGGACGAGAAATCAAAATAAAATAACAATCCAGAGGGAAAAAGAAAAGGGTCGAGAATTAAAGTCACAGGGGAAAAGAAAACTAAGGGGAGAGGGGGGGGTCCCGAGCGGTTGTGGGCAGGGACACCGAAAGCCGATCAGCCGGCGGGGTGTGGGAAGGCAAAAAGAAAAATCCTCTATGGCCGCAGAAAAAAAAAAGTCGAAAAGGAAAAGTGAGGTACTAGGGAAAACCTCGGAAGTTACACAGGAAGTGGAACCGACCGAGTAGTTGGTCTAAGGCGGAAAAAAACCTTGCAGCGATTCCGAAAGAGACAAGGGGAGAAAATGGGCCAATGATCCATCTCAAACGAGAGCCGTCCGGTGGGGGCGAAGGGGACCTCAAAATAGAAAAAAGGGAAAAGGGAAAAGGTAAAAAACTAGATTGGGGGGGGCAAACATTAACGTCAAAATCAAAAAAAAAAAAAGAAGCGCATGATTGGGGCGCAAAAAAAAAAAAGGTTCAACCAGTGAGCGGAAAAGGGTAGGTGTGGGGGAACAGGACATTGCTGGTGGCGGAAGGGAAAAAAAAAAAAATCGCAGTGGAGCAGAGCGTAAAAAAATGAAATGTGAAGGAGTACCAGATGGGAACACCGAACGCCAAACAGGTGTTTGCCGATAAAAGCAGGAAAAAAACTCATTTCGATAAGGGAACCGGGAAATTATTTACTAAGGAGCCAGCGTGTATAATGTCATCAATTGTAGGGGGCCGACCACAAAAAAAGAGCGGGGAGGGAATAACCTATTTTCACCGGCGTACAGACGCCTGTGGCCCAGGGCCACCTAATTTCGTATACTATCCTGGGTTCGCACTGAAACCGGCAAAAGGGAAGTTTTCAACTCGGGGTTCAGTATGCCATACTTTGGCGGGGGGTGGGGGGGGGGGGTTAAATCGGATACTGGGGGTATAAACCTAAAAAGGGATGGAAATTTTTTGTGTATAAGGTGTAGAGGAACAGATTAACAACATGGTATCGGGAAAAGAGAATGCCCCCATGGGTGATCCGGGGGTTTAGCCCTGGCAGGGGTTAGGAACGGGGTCTCGGTCAATACTCCTTTAAGGGGGTCACCGAACCAAAATAGTTTGGGGGGGAAGGGAAAGTCTTAAGAAACGGTCCATACTCATCGTTTTGGCGTGAGCAAAGAATAAAACTGAAGAAAAGGGAGGAAGGGGACCTCTGCGCATCTCGGAAACGTCGGGGGGGGGTAGGAAAAAAAAAACAAAGGGGAAATGAGACTACTTGGGGGAGGCGGGGAGAACCTGCGAACTCATTGCTGACAAATAAGGCTTGAAACGGGTGAAAAGACGCAATGTAAACATCTGTAGAGCACCCTGTGAAAACCGAACATGGAAAAGGTAAAAAGGGCGAGAGTCCGTGGATTAACATTCGCAACATGAGTACCGTTTTCTGCACACAAATGGCCTTAACACGCAGGCCGAAAAGAAAACCGGGAATACACTGTTAGGGCGGACACGCAACCAGCAACGCTGCAGGGGGGGAAAAATACTGTAAGCTATGTCGGAAAAGAAGGGTCGAAAAAAAGGTCCAAGATGGCCCAGGGGAAAAACGAATTGGTGGGAAACTTTGGTGTACACCCGGGCAGCAAGAGGCTAACCGGGTCATGGGGGGGAAAAAAGGCGGGGAAAAAGGCGTTCGGCGTGACGAACGACCTTCCCTTGAATAAACCAGAAAAGCCGAAACTGGGGGTCCAACAAGGGATCACATTCACAACGTAGACTGAACCGAAAAATCGGGCCCGTCGAGTTTCTCGGAAAAGAAAGTTGAGTCGTAGGGAAACAAAAAGAATTAACAGGGGGATGGGAGAAAAACCAACTTCGAAATAGAAAGAAAAACCTGAAACCGTTCTAAGGTTACTTTGAAGAAAAAAGAAGGAGACGGTCCGGGGTTACGAGTGGTTGAAAAGGCAAAAATCTATCAGAACAAAAACAGGGGTTAAAAAAAAAGATAATGGAAAATGCCGGTAACAAGTCGTGAAAAAAAAAGCCAGACAAGGAACTGTGGAAGGACACACGGTATCGCCCTTCGGACAGGGAAAAAAGGAGGCCGAGCTTGGGTGGTGCTAACACGGCCGCTGAGGGAAGCCAAGAAAGAGGAAAAAGCTGACTACGGGGGGGACGATGGTCGTGCGGTCCCAGCAAAAGACAGATGACATTGTTATCGAATAGGAGTATTGAGTAGAAATGATGAAAGGGGCAAGGGGTTCTTGTGTTACGAGGACCCTCCCGGTGCCAAGAAAACCCAAGATACGCGGTCGGCGGAACAGGGGGGGTTTGTGCTTTAATTGGTACCAAAAAGTTTAGACAGATTCTGACAGGGTCAATGTCAACAAATGTAATTTGTTCAGAAAAAAAAAAAAACCGCTCTTCAGCATCTCCTTGTGAAAACTTCAAATGGGAGAGCCGGGGCAAAAAAGGTACACCACTTTTGACGTCTGGGGGGGTCCGATTGCGCCCTAAGGGGACATTCCGGGCCAAAAGTGAAACCTTTGTTCTTACAAAAAGGTAAGGACTCCAGCGACCATGTCCATCACGAAAGGCTTCAGGGGAAGTCAAGGCCAATGGCTTCCCCACGGTCAGTCTTCGAAGCTTTAAAAAATTGCAGGGATACCCTTGCAACCCGGGAAATGGAAAGAAAGCCACAAAATTGAGTCTCAGTGCGCTCAACAAGCAAAGGGCTCTGGGACCGCTTGTCTCAACCGTCCTCAACCGGTCAACGAAAGGGTGGGAAAGATTGCACTGACGGGCTGCGAAGAAAAAAGACGTCAGATTCCGGAAAAAAACCGCTAGGTGTCTCCAAAGGAACGGGACCTGCTTGAAAAGTAGACGCACTCACCACCTCACTCCCAGGTTAGGGAAAAAACGTGGGGTGCAGCGAGACACTCGGCATGCAAATTCTCGGCTGGACAAAAAAATCCGCCGTTTGGGTCATGAGACTCAATCAGAAGAATCCATTATATAATCAGGGTAGGGGAACAGGAAACAAAAAAAGCCTAGAAGAGTTATTAAATGAAAACGGAAAAGGGAAAAAACACACATTAGAAAGTACAGGGAAGAACGACAGCCCGGGCAACTTGTCCAACGTTAAGGGGCCCTTACGGGAAATACAAGACAGAAAAAAAAAGGGATGGGCCAAAAAAGGTTTGGACCGCATGGAGTTTTGTAAAAGCAGGCTACCATCCGAGAGGTCATCGAAAAAACAGAGCGCGTGATCAATCGAATGAACAATCAGACATCGGCGGAGTATCGAATAAAGTCGGAGAGAAGGTTATCGAAAATCATACAAACCTTGCAAAATTGCCCACGCCTGGGAAAAGGAAAACCCTTGGGGGAGGAGGGTCACCAGCAGTAAGAAGGGAAAAAAACCAAAGCCAGAAGTTGAGATCCTTCTGACAAGACAAGCGAGGACAGACCCAGAGAACATGTGTTTCTCAAAACAAAAAAATACTTGGAAGCAAGCCTACGGTCCGAGTTTAGAAATCATGTAAAAAAAAAACTTATTGGAAGGGAAGAAGAACTTCAAAAAACATGGGGGTGGGGGGCAACAAACAGGGGGATTGGGGGGGCTACCAGGATTACGCCCGCGCATGGCAACAAGGGGAAAAAAACCAAAAAAAAAGTTCAAGGAGGCCTGTGTGGGGGCGCCGATATTTCGCGTGGCAACATCGAGAATCGGGGTGTGGGGGAATCTCTGATTATGATCCTTGGTAAGAAAACAATACTAAACTTGGGGGAGAATCAAACACAGGGGGGGGATCAAGTAGTAAGGCAAAAAGTGTAACGAGATAAGTCTGGAGTTATAGGGGGGGGACCTAGGAACCAACCGGAGGCCTTGGCACAGGGAGACCAACCCACGGAACACTGAAAAGTCTAAAGGTGCCACGAAAAAGGGACAACCGGAGCAGTTTAACCTAAAGACCAAGTTGAAGAGTTCGGCCATACAGGAAAGAAAACCAAAAAAGAACAATTGAAAAAAACAAGGGGGGATACAGAAGAAAGCTAGAATTCCCCGACAGAAAAACATCCCAAAAACAAGTGCAAGAAAAATTGCGGCCAGTATCAACGACCAGGTTGCGCAGTTCAAATGCCCCCCCCCGAAAACCTTTAAAAAAAAAGGGGGGATGAGACACTCTCGAGTTACGGCTTGCTTTCCGGCAACAGTACCTGTTCGTGGGCCTCTAAAAAGGCCGGAACGCACTGGACCCTTGTTAGGGGCGCCGTTGGAAGATGG
>Ga0179591_1304798_pt1 | contig 13477 bp, 8 predicted proteins | sample CZOMad2_1_08_16f_FD_182891 | JGI IMG/M metagenome (GOLD analysis project Ga0179591, IMG submission 182891) | Vadose zone soil fungal communities from Angelo Coast Range Reserve, California, USA - CZOMad2_1_08_16fungal (PacBio error correction) | ecosystem: Environmental > Terrestrial > Soil >...
GCCAGGAAGCAGCGTCACCTTGGCCCCGGACCCCCAGGAAAAAAAAGATCAGGGGTCACGAGGAGCGGAGGACGAAGTCGGGGCCGCAAACTGCTCCCTGTCAGACCTGCTGGAACCGCCTCAGAGGAAAGAAACAAAACGGAAGGGGGACCTCGGGCCGTCCGTGGGAAAGGATGGGGGAAAGAATGGAAAAAGGCCAACTAAGTTACGAGGGACACCGTTGGGGCCAGGAACCAAGGGGACAACAACGGCGGCTTGGGGGGGAGAGTTTGCCCAAAAGGGACCGGGATGGTCGACAGAAAGGGAGGGTCGCTCGAGGGCCAAGGGACGTGACGGTGGATTGGGTCGCTCAAGAAAAACCAATCAACCGGGCACCAGGGGGTCGCGGAAAAAAAAGCGTAAAAGAAAGACGGACACGGTCAAAAGCCGACGCGAAAAACCGGGGGCCGTGGGGGAAGTCCTTCGCCAACCAACGGAAGCCGGCGGGTGTGACAATAGAGTAAACTCTCTCGCGCAGGGAAAGAAGGGCGGGCAGCCAAAACACGGGGTCGTGTGAAAGTCTAGCTTCCGTCACACAGAATAACTCTCCACCCAAGGAAAGAAAAAACCCGCAACCCGGCAGAATCTGCAAGCGTGAAAGATGAATAGGCGTTACGAGCGGCCTTCACCAGCTCCAGTCTCCGGGGGGGGAAAACTTCCTCAGCCGAAGAAAACCGAAGAAGGGAAATAACCGCAAGAAGAACGACCCAAATTGGAGCAGGGCGTGTCGTCCAAAAACGGAGAAAAGGGAAGCTGACCGGGGGGAATCCTCTTCTGGCCAACGAACCGGACCGACAATCGTCGCCGCTGTAAAGTGGGCTAAAAGGTCGACGGGCGAAAACGGCGACCCGCAAAGTCCCCCCTGGCCCGTTCAGCGGTTCGACACAGGGGCCGAGAAGCTACCACGGGGTAATCCAAACGGCGGCGAAGACAAGTCCTGAATGGCCAGCAAGCTGGGAACCCTGGCTGGAAGGGGGCCGGGGGTTTTAAAAAACTGCTGCGTCAGGCACGGAGGGGGGGGGAACAGGCCTGACGGTGCTCCGTCCCGAACCAGCCGTTAACACAGAAAGGGGACCGCCTCCCAACTTGTGCTGCCGCAAAAAACAAAAAAACCGGCTGGTGGGGACGCCGGCCGGTCAGAAAGGGGCATTCGATAGCACCTAGGCGGCGGTTGTGAAGGAGTTGAATGGCAATTTCGGTTAAGAAGAGTAGATGGTCCAAGAGGTGGTGCCGGGTTTCGCCCGGCAAAGTTACAAAGAGGGAAGGAAGGTGACATGAATCTGACAGACGTCCAGGAAGTTAGATAGCATCGGAGGTCGTACAAAGGAGAACGATCTGGGGACCGTACATGAGAAAGTTCGTGAAAACCCGAAAAAAAAACGTTTGTTCGGGGGTGTAACTGGGGGTAGGGGAGTAGCCCTGCCAGAAAAAGCTCGAAGGAGACTCACCGTTTGTCCTTTGAGACAAAGGCCCGACGAAGGAGGAATCCTTGCAAAAAAAAATTTACCGCCTGCGACAAGAGCCCATAACCCCGGCTAAGGGGCAACGGCTGAGAGTGAAACCCTTCTTTCGGAAAGGTGAATCCACAGCTGGGGGAGACTCTGTTAAAAAGGCTTAAAACTGGACGAGAAGATAATTCGGCAAAACGCAGTCGCCAGGGAGAAAAAAAAAAAAAAAAAAAAAATAGAGGCAGGGCATCTAGAATTTCATGCGGGTGGGAAAAGGAAAGAAGCGTCCAACTGAACCATTGACCGACATACGCGCTGAAGCAGCTCCTAGGAAGGAGGAAGCGAAAACCCAGAAGGCAAGAATGACGCACATGGCGCAAACCGGGCAGAATTGAAAAAAAAAGCCAGGCGGTTCGAAAGGCAGGAGGAGGGAAGGTCTCCGCGCGAGCCTCCAAAAAGGAGAAAAAAAAAAAGCAAGGAAGGGACAAGCGACACGAGTCAGGAAATGGCCGAAGGCCAAGGAAAGAAAGAAATACCATGCAAAAGGGAAGGACCGCCGCTTAAACAACCGAGGGCCAAAAACCAAATGCCCGCACCGTCGAGAGCGGGGAGAAGAAGACCGGGAAAAAAAAAAAAGAACCGGAGGGCGGGCCGGAGAGAAATATACGCCGAAAAAAAAAAAAAAACAAGGCACCTTTCAGAAACGCGCTATCGTGCCCGAGCGGGAGCCGTAAACCACCCCAGAAGTAACCGGGGGCCAGATAAAAACTAAAGGCTCGATCCGTTGCGTCCCCACGCCAAAGAAAAGATAAGAGATAAAGACAAAACAAGAGGAGAAGGCTGGTGGAACGCCCTGAAGCGGGAAACGCGCGGCCCGAAGCCGTGGACATCACGAAGGGGTATCCTGTCCGCCGACCGGATCCGGCTCCAAAAAAAAGCCGAAAAAAGAAAAACGGAACCCGATTTAAGACTCAAACAACAACAAACAAAAAGATAGAAAATCAAAAACAAAAAAAAAAAAACAAAAAAAAACAGGAAAAAAACACCAAAACAAGGAAAAAAAAAGAGAAAAAAAAAAAACAAAAGAAAAGAAAAAAAAAAAAAAAAAAGAGAAAAAAAAACCCAGATCAGAGAAAAAACAACAAAACCAAAAAAAAAAACCACAAAAAAAAAGAAAAGAAAAAAAAAAAAGAAAAAAAAAAAATTGGCGGGGGAACAAATAACCCTAATAAGCGGGCAAGTGTGGAAAGAAGGTTGAGGCATACAAAAAGGTACACAGACAGACCAGGAAAAACTGGAGAATGAACGGGAACGGGTCCGAGACCTCCCGGACAGAAACGAAAAAAAAGACAAACAACGTACGTAGCTCTTCGGAAAAGAAAACTGGGAAAAAAAAGAACGCCAGCTCGCCTCAGCTCCAGCAAACAAGCCTCCCGGTCGCCTGGAACCAGAAGCCTGTGGCCGACCACGCGGCCAAGAGAAGCGAAAAAAAAAGGGGGGAAACATCGGCGTCAGGAAAAATCTGGAGGGAAGACAGACTACAGAGGGGGTCGGTCCCGGACGAAAAAATGGCACGACAAAAAAAAGGGTTGATGGACATGGGTGACCGCCTTTCGCAGGGACCTGCAAACGAAAAAGGAAAGCTCGGGAGATTCCGCGGCGCACGTCACCGCGGCCGTAAAAAATCGGGAAGAATAAAGCGGGGAGGGTGTTGATGCCCCTGCGGAGGAGCCGAAGGAAGTGCCCCCCTCAAGAAAGTGGTACCAGCAAACCCAGCATGAAAAGACGGGACGGCCGCGGGTCCTTAGGGGGCCAAGAAAGGGGTAACGTTCTTCTTGGCCTCGGGAACGACGAACCCAAACCTCGAGTCGACCAAAAAAGAACGAACAGCGGGGCGAATACATCTGCCGACCCGCCCAGAATGACACTTGAGAAACGAGGGCCCCGAGCCGTCCGACGGGGGAGGACAACCTTCCACTGAAACCTTCCGCGAACCAAAAGCAAGAGGAAAAGAAGCGAAGAGAGCAAAATGCTTCAAAAAAAAACGAACACAACAAAAGTCCGAAGATCGCTCCAGCGCGCCAGACTCCGACCTAAGTAAAATGGCGAAAAGGACTGAAGGGAAGGGTAGCCAGAAAGGCGACGTGACGGGAACCAGGGACTGTACGGAAATGGGGGGTCCCCGCCAAAAGATCGGGGACTAAAGGATTCTTGAGAAGTGTCAGAAAAAGACCCCCACAGAAGAAACATGCCCAAAAAGCCCACCGACGGGGTTGAAAAAAACCGAATTAAAACGCGCAGAAAAGGACCAGAACCGTCAAAAAAGAAAAATAAGACAGTGAACTCGGAAAGCTGCCAAAAATCGGGAACACAGAGAGGAAAAGCATCCACCGGCGTCCGTAAAGCGGCGGACAAGGATGAAAAAGAAAAAGGGAAGAAAAACCCAGCCCCCAAAAACGGGGGGGACGCCGAAACCCGAAAAAACCCATAAAAACTCCGGGGTTCACCCAAAACAAAAACAAACACAAAAAGAGAAATATCCCCGTTAACGGAAAAAGAACCTACGGCCCAACGCTCAAAACAGCCAAAAAAGCGCAAAGGGTTGGACGAAAAAAAAAAAAGCAAACGAGGCGTCCGCCGGCCTGGTCCCGGGGGAAAAAAAAGGGGTCAAAACAACAACGCCAATCCGAGCCGTGACACAAGAAAAAAGAAAAATCATCAAAAAAACCAGGAACCCACCGCTATCCGGCACAAAAGAAACATAATGCTGGGGCCAAAAAAAATGAGGAATAAGAAGGTGAAAAGAAAAACCCGCACCAAGGCTTTCCTCCTAGGGAACGGGACCAGCAAGTGGAAAAAAAGTAAATCGGAGGTCAGGCCGTTCCGTTCGGAAGCAAAACAAATCGCCGTCCTGCGGCGGGACCAAGGCCGCAAGAGATGGCCCAAAAGTCGTTGTGCGGGAAGCGAGCTCCTCGTCAAGACGAAAAGAGGAACCGCGTGAAAGGGCAACGTTGACCACGGGAAAAGCCGAGCAAAAAAAGGGCAGAAACCAGGGGGGCAAGAAGTGAGCGCCCCGCGGACCAGGTGTCGAAAGGGAAGAAATTGAAGACAAAGAAAAGCCCGGAGCGGGAAGACTCAAGAAGAGGAGAAGATTCAAAAAGAGGTCTGAACACGCTGGACGGCCCGGGGAGTGACAGGTCGCCGGGCCAATAAAGTGGTAGGCGGGGGGGACAAAACGGCCAGCGTATCCGAGCCTGGGGACACGAGCTAAAAAACCGGCTGAACTAACAACTCGGAGCCTCGAACAAAGTTGTCCAGCCCGATTGCCGTGTCACAAAACAACAAACAAGCCGTGGTTGGAGGGAGACGAGAATCAAAAAAGAGAACAAACGGGTCCTGGCGGGGTGTGGCCCGGAACCTCATGCGCTTGCCGCAATACACCGCCAGGAAGGAAGACTCTCCACCGGACACTCTCACAAACTACTCACGGCCGCCTCCTGGCTACACTACAAAGGAGAGAGAACCCTGTACTCGTAACCATAGAAAGACCTAAGACAAAAAGGGGTTTAAACCAACCTCCCACCGAAGGAGGTGGGGCAAAAAACAAAAACCACCGACAAAAAAAACGAACAAGTTTTGGCCAAGGTCAAGAAAAAGAAAAATTAACGGTCCAAGAGGGGTTACCCAACCCTTACCGGAGGGAGCAGCAGGAAGAAAAAACCACCTCTTGAAGAAAAGTCGACCCCCGAGGCCTTACCAGCCCTTTAAGGAAATGGGGGGGTAAAGAAAGACCCCCTAGGGCGAATGCCGGAGACGGACCATCGCCTCCTGAGAGCTCACGCACCTGAAAAAAACGAAAAACCCGGAAAAACTGGAAAAGGGCCATTCCAACTTGAGTCACGTCGAGGGGGACTGAAAAGAAGCAAACAAACACGTAGGATTGGAGAAAAGATATATAAAAAAGGCCAAAAGAGAATGAGCCTTGGCCTCCTGACCCCACCCCTGGAGGGTAAGGGTCACCGGGTCTAGCAAACGGAGCGAGAGTGCAAGGCGAAGACACAAATACGAAGCCGTCGGGGGAAAGACATGAGAACCACCGGCCGGGCCCAACTTTGACGAATGAAGAGGCATTGTCAGCCACGTTGGCCTCCGGGGTGGCACAACGGAAAAAGGAGGTTTCGAAGGTAGACCTAAAAAAAAAAGACGCGCCAAGTTGAAATGGGGAACAGCGTTGAAAAGACGTCCGGTGGAGACAAAAAAAAAAAGTGTCGAAAACAAAAAAGGAGCTTGGCTGTAGCGTACACAATCATGGTGGGGGTGTGTGTGTTGGGGGAGGGTAGAAACCGGAGGAAAAAAGTCGCTCATATTGTCCAAACGTAAGGGGGGAGACGCTCAAGGGGAAAGGCCCGTCCGGCGGCAACAAGGGACGCGAATGATCAAAAAAAGGTGACCACGGTCCGCAGAAAAAACCGACAATTGGAAGGAAGAGAGAAATAAGAACACGGAAGGCCTAGGGTTGGGACCAAAACGGAAAAAAGGCAGCGGTGACAAAAAAATCGAGCCAAAAAGGGCAAGGGCAGCCAGTTCGTGGTGGGCCTACCGGCAAGAAAAAACCTGGCTGGCCCAGGCCTGACAACTGCAGAAACCACCACGCAAAACCCACAGCAAGGGGACGGGGCCATCTGGGGGAAGGGAGACCAAGGTTAAGACTGGAAGGAGCTGTCAGGCCGAAACATTAGCTCACACAGACTAAACCTGGAAGCCGCTCAGGAAAATGGACCAACGCCAACAAACCCGATGACTCCGGGGAGAAAAGGCGTCTTCCCCCGCAAAAAAGAAACGACAGATCGACGAAGGAGATCCCGCTGGCGGGTAAAAACACGACGGCACACTCGCCAACGCAAATCCGCGGCCAGCTAACAAGTGCTGCTTCTCCGAAAAGAGGAAGGACGACGGCACAAAAACTTGCCCTGCCTTGGTCACCAAAGGGGAGAGCGAGACGAAAGCCGGGGGAGGGCCGCGAGGTCAAAGAAGCAAAAAAAAATAGAAGGCAAAAAGGGGGCAGGAGGGAACCCAGACAAAGATGTAAAATGCACAAAAGGCCTAGTGCCGGGTGCGGATGGAGTACAACAGGGAAGTCCTTCCTGCTCAGGACGGGGGGCCAAAACCGCGAAGGAGAAGAGCAGGGAAAATTACAACACCGGGTTCTGGATGACGGTAAAAGAAAACAACCAAAAATAAGGGGAAAGCCTGGTAGGAAATCCAGGCGCCGGGGGGAGGGTACTGTCGAGTCGACGAAAAGTGAGGCCGGGTGGTGGAAGGAGTGGGGAACGACCCCGGTGGAGAAGATGGTCCGAAAGACGTGGCCGGTCCCAAAAAAGGGAGGGCCGGAACGAAGCCCGCCGAAGAATCCGGCCGACTATGTAGCTGACAGGGATCACCAAAAGGAGTCGGCAAACCGGAGTAAAAAATGGTTCCTCTGCGTTTTAAAAAGGACCAAATGCGGTGGAGGAAGGGGTGTCGGGATTGGACGCACTGCAAAACAGAAGCAAAAGGAAGGTCAAGAAAAAACAGGATCCCTGTGGACACTCAGGACCCGAAAGAAAAAAGATTCCCGTCGACGGGAAAATTGGCGTGGGAGACGGAAAGCGAAAATGGACGAAAAAAGAGAGCCTCGACCAGCACGAAAGTCGAAAGGGAACGGAAGGAGGAAAGCGTGAACGTGTCGAGCAGGAGCGGGAGACGCGGTTTTCGAGGATGACCCGGAAGTGCCCAGAGGAACAAAAAGGTCCCGAGATGGGAGGTCCGAAGACGGGTCGGGCGCAGGGATCGAAAAAAGTAAGGAGGAGACCTAATCGCCGGTTCAAGAAACTACAGAGGGCAAAAACGCTCCCTAACCCCAAGAATAAAAGGTCAGACTGCAGAACCAAAGGGGATGCCGCCCGAAAGAAGGCCCGCGGACAAAAGAAAAAATTTGCAGGCAAATTGCAAAAAACAGATCGGCCAGGTCCTGACCGCGAACACGCAGAAAAAAACAAAACGACAGAAAACCACCTTCTGTATTCCACGGGACCGGGCAAAAAGTAAAAGGCCGCAGGGCAGGAAAAAACCAAGAAAAGAGCCCGAAGCCAACAGGACAACGCACCACCGAGGGCCGGAGCGGAGGGGAAGTATCGTTCGCAACCTAAGAAAAAAGCTTGCTGGCCCTATTCGGGGGGAAGATTCGCCAAAAAAAAAAAAAAAAAAACTCCGAAAAAACATTAACAAGAAAGGCCGCACAAATCGGCCGAGCGGGTCCATCCGAGGCCGGGCCCCAGTCAAAGACGATAGATTAAAGAACGCTGGCTTGAGAGGGTCCAAGCACGGAAAGATAAAAAAAACTCACGAGAAGCTTGAAGCTACCGCGGAACGGAGCGGTCCCCCTGAGCACACCGGAGCAAAAAAGGAAGACCCGAAAGAGCAAACCCTCTCTAAACAGACCTAAAAAAAACCCCGCCCAAGAGAACCGGAGCCGGAGGAAAAAGAACGGAGGGAAAAGAGAAAGATCCACCGGTTCACGAAGACTATCCGGGACGTAAACCCATTTGGGTCAACGACAAAAAGAAAAAGTCGGAGAAGAAAACGAGAAGAACAAGGCTCCGGTCCCGGACTAAAAAAGTCCCGCCGGTCACGTGAGCAAATCGCGGAGACACTTAAAGGTCGTGATCGTTCGAAAAGGAGCTCGAACGCAGAAAAAAACGCAGCTTCCAGAGGGCGGCACGGAAGGAAGGGTCACTAAGCGGAAAAATAAGGCCCGACTTGGGGCGGCCACAGGAACAACGAAATCCTGGGAAAGAAAAAAAAAAAAACAGCAAGCGCATGGACGACGCTCGTCCCGCCCAAAGCATGGTTTTACAAAAAAGGGAAAAAAGGCCAGCTTCCCTAGGCCTCCAGGTAGGTGGAAAGGGAAAAAGGGAACTGCCAAAAGGCGCTTGGCCCAGGGAAAATTAAGGTCCAGGCAATCCGCCCGCATTGGAACCAAAGACGTACTCAGTGAAAAGAAGCCTGTCCTCCCAGCTGTGGGGCGGCCAGAAGCGAAAAAAAAAAAGCCCAGAAAGTCCTTGACGACGACTGGCCTAATGAACCGGAAGAAGTTTCGAGAAAAGCGTCTTCAGGGACGCACTCCGGTCAGGGAGTGACGTAAAAGGGGGGAGCGCTCTCGCTCGAGAAGAAACTGTGGTCAAGAGCGGCAAAGCAGAAAAGCAACGCGTTCTCGTGCAACCCGCCAGAAAAAAGAACACAAAAGCTAGAAAAAAACACAACGAACGCGGAACCGACGGAGCGGAACAGGGAGCTTACGACTCAAGTCAGCTCCTACACGAAAAAGTTACTCAAAAAACCCAGGAAAACGGACTCGACCTCAAACAAAAATCGCCGGACTGAACGCAAAAAGACAGAGCTGAGGTCGAAAGCGTCTACCTTCAAAAAAGACGCAAGAGAAAAAACGGCAAAGATTCCAGGAAAGGGCCATGGCTTTGGCCCCAGAAGGAAAAAAAAAAAGGAATGTGAACCTTTCTGGTCAGGGTGAGCCAAGACCGGGCAAACCAAAAAAAAGACGGGAATGAAAAAAAGTCAACCCAAAACCACGGCCGGTCCCAGAAGGAGGGAGAAAAAGGACAGAAAAAAGGTAAAAAGACCCCAACGTCGGATCCAGGATAAGGAGAACACAAAGAGACCGGCCCGATCCGAGCGGGCAGATCAACCCCCCCCAGGCCGAAAAAAACAGGCAACCCAAAATCCGGTCAGGATAAACCAGCCTCGAACGGTTCGCCAGAAAACCAAGAGCGGACCACTGAAGAACCCAACGAAATGAAAGCAGCGACGTTCCGGGTACAAAGTACTAAGGAAAAAACCGATCCCTTCGTGTCCATCACAAAAAAAGGCGGGGGGGGGTCCGTGCCTCACAGAACAAGCCGTGCAGGTGAAAACGGGGATGTCAAACGTCTTGTGCAAAGGAAGCCCAAACAAAAAGCTCCAAAGCCAGAACATGCTCGGCCGACGCCAGCAAACGCAACCCCGCCCCCCGACAGGAGGCCGGAAAGAAAACCTCTTGTTCTGGAATGAGCCCCAAAAGGGAAGAAAACGCCAGGACGGGTGACGTCCCCCAGAACAGGTTTCAGCGCCGCCAACCCATCGGGGGGAAAAAAAGAAAGGGGCCATGTCCAGGGGGGCCCAAGCTTCCACCAGGGTAGAAGGTGCCGGAAGACCCTGAAGCAGACCGGCGGGGGGCCGCCGGCTAAATAATTAGCGACAAAAATATACCGCGGACAAGAGGCTTTCCAGGGGAACTCTAACTTACAAAAAAGAAAGACCAAGGAACAAACAGATTCTCTGGAAGACCACGGGTTTACGACTCCTAGCAACTAGCAGAAGCACTAAAAGCAAGGTTGGCGTTTCGGTAGTGGGATGCGGAAAAACAAAGTGAAGACGGGGCGTGGCAGGGGGGTCCAGGAAAAGAAGAGAGGAACGACCGGGCGCAGACTCAGTACGAGAAGCACAAGAGCAGAGAATCTGTTCCCACGTCCCTGGAATTCAAAAAGTGTGAAAGGTCGCGGGCCGGGCGGCACAAATAGAAAAGAGGGACTGTGGCACAACCAATAAGCGCGGAGAACACCGAAAGGACCTGGCATAAAAAAAAAAAAAAGACGGCTGGCAGAGCCGAGTGAGACACTTTGTCACTGAAAAAGATGCGGGTCCAAACAACCGCACAAAGGGACCGTGGGGAGAAAAAGAAACAAACCACCAAAAAAGGTTGCTCGTAAAGAAGGGCGAAAAAAAGTACGCCCCGCTTACCAAGCAAACGCGGAAAAACGAGGAAACCGAAAACGTGCCGCCGCGAGACTAAACCTTAAATTGGCGGGGGATAGAAAAACCCTCGGATCCTGGTCATTCCGGGTCGACACTAAACGTGCAAGGAATCAAGAAAAGAAAAATCAACTAAAACTGCGGCACTAAACACCGGGTGGGGGGAAAACACAACACCAAAGGGGTTGCACGCACCAAGAAAAAACAATAGGGCCCGCTTGAAAACAAAAAAGCGTTCCGGCTACCAGAAAATGAACCATGGGAAACCCGAGAGTAAACCAAGAGAAGGAAAATCGCCTGAAAACTGGTAAAATCAGCACTCAAACAAAAGAAAAAAAAAGGGTTAAAACCAAGGGGGTAGCCAAACGGGCCCTCGGAGGGACAAGGAGAAGGCCTACAAAGCGCAAAAAGGAAGCTCAACCCCTTACAGACGTACTATAAAAGGGGCCCTCGGGTCACTGCAGCCCCCCCCAAAGTGAAGCAAGAAGGCATCTAAAAAGCGAAAAGAAACAACAAACAACGGGAGAGGAAAAAAAAAAGATCGAAAACTTCACGAAAAAAAAAAGGTGACCCAGGCGAAAACGAGGGGCTTCCGTGAAGGGGCAGAGAGGAAGGAGTCAACTAAACCGACTTCGTCAAGAAGCCAGGAAGAAATTTCCCAAGTCCCTGGCCCCCGCCGCTTCTAAGGACCAAAACTTGTGAAGGCGGGGGTGCCCACTCCGGGAGACGCGGGGAAAAAGAAAAATGTCGATTGAGAACAAGCCACCCGCCTGCGGGGAAAAAGTTAGGAAATGGGACGAAACCCCGGGTCACGGGGTGGATACCCAACGAAGTCGCCGCCCGGAGAGGCTGAAGAACCTAAAAGGAGTTACTGAAGTACGCTCCGAGGGTCCTACAACGGAAAAGGTGGGGAGAGAGAAACCGCACCCGAGGCCGGGGGAAGAAGACGGTAAAGACACGGAAGCGACGCGGACAAATGTTTAAGTAGGCGTTCACCTCAAAACAAGACCAGGGGAAAACGCATGCTGGACAAGCTGTGCTCAGCTCTCCGAAGCAGGGCCGCTTGACAGGGTTCAAAGAGGCCTCACCAGAAAAAAAAGAAAGAACTGGCCGGCCCCGCTCGGGCTGCCCGCAAGGAAAACGCGGCAACTACGAAGAACCATCAAAGCCCCGCGAAAAAAAAAGCGGTGACATAGCTTTCAGGAGGTAAAGAAGGGACCTTCCGAAACCTCCTCCAAGCGGAGAAAGGGACAAAGTGTTCCCCCTGTCACCAACGGGACGACCTGGGTTGAAAGCCGAAAAACAAGACTAAAAAACGGCACGACCTGTATCTGCCATACAGCAGAGGGAGTGGGGGGGTAAAAGACTACGCGGATCCGAACAAGGGAACAACTACGGTCTGAAACGAAAGGAGGGTCGCCGAATCGCGCAACATGAAGAGGGCACCGGGGGAAGAAGCACAGGTGGGAAAATCTCGGAAGACTTCTGGCCATGGAAAAAAGCGGAACACGACCCGGTCCCATGATTGTCAATAAGGGGTGGAGGAAAACGGAGGGTGCACCGGCCCTTACCCAGCCCTCAGGGCTCAAGCAACCAGAAATGGTCCCAAAAGGTTCGCAAAAAAATAAAGAACGGGGGGGCCGGACTTCACTGCGGAGGGCCACAAAAAAAAAAAGACAAGGTTGTTCCGGACTCGGGACTTTGGAAAAGGTGTAGGGATGCGGGTCCCAGAAAAAGGCGACCAAAAGACCAAAAGGGCTGTTCTGGCTTCACCAAGTCAAAGTCCCAAAAACAGAAAAGGGAAGTGTCAATGGAAAGGCGACCGGTTCAGGGCAGTCGGAAGGCCCGAAAGGTCATGCTTTCGAGGGGGTGGAAAAGGGGAGGGAGAAGGGGGAGCAAAGCAGTGAAAAGGGGGCTTGGGGGAGACCTGAGGTGTGATAAAGGAAGCCACTCAAGGACGGGAAGAATACAGGGGGAGCTGCCCCGATCTGCAACATGAACGGGAGAAAGAAGGGAAGGGAAATAATTCAACGAGGTAAGTTTCGTCACCCCTGAACTATTCTGGAAAACTTCTGGGGAATAAAAAACAAGCATCCTTGTGAGGGGGTGAAGGGACACGTGGGGGATGGGGGGTCAGGCGGGGAGAGCCAAGGAATCCCGAATTCATCCTTTTTTGGTAGGGAAATGGAAACAGCGACGAGGAAAAATTCGGGAAAACGCGCCCTTGAAGGACGAACCGAAAACCGCGACCAACGCGCCATAAAACGCCGACGATCGGAAGCGCGCTGAGCGAGCGGAAGCCCTGTGGAAGAAATCGGGGGGGGGGAGAAGAAAAGAAAAATTAGGCGGCGAGGGAAAGGCCGGACATTCGGTCTCAGACGCTTTAACCAAGGGATCGAAAAAGGGAAGCGGGTGGCAAAAACATAAGGACCCCGCCCGAAAAGGAAAAACAAGTCCTAAAAGAAAAGCGCACGGGAAAGACCAGCCAGGATACCTCCTAACCACAGGGACAGAAAAAGAAGACAAACCGGCGAAGCACGGGGTAAAGAAAAAGGGAAAAAAGCGTTCCCTGTAAACAAAAGGGCAACCGTCCAGAGATGCCCAAGGGGGGGGCCGCAGGAAAAAAAAAAAAAGGCCGCCACCAACCGCGATTATCCAGCCAGACGAGTGGAAAAAAAAAAAAAAGAACTAGAACGCAGCTGCCGCGGAACGGAAGATAACTCGGCTGAACCAAGCCGCAGGAAAAAGAAAAGATCGACCAACGACAAGACGGCCTATCGGTATCTAAATACGCGTCGCAAAAAAAAAGACCAGAGAGGAACGAGGAAAAAGGGCCACCGACCGCCCGAGCAAACTCCCACAGGAGATTCTGCAGCGCAGAAAGAGAATAAACGCCAAGATGGAAAAAAAAGAAGAACGGCCCCAGGCACGGGAAGCGCAAAAATAGCGCCAAAAAAGGCGTAAAAAAAGAAATCTGAGACCGCCATCTACGCAACGAAAGAGATGCTGAACGCTGGAAAAGAGGGACGTTATACGTCCGAAGAGACGGATCATCCAACAACGCTGAGAAACCGTCCGGAAAGGAACGGAGCCGCCGAAAAAAAAATAAAAAGGAACGCCGCTATCAGTCCAAAGGGGAAGCCCGG
>Ga0179591_1292346_pt1 | contig 13475 bp, 9 predicted proteins | sample CZOMad2_1_08_16f_FD_182891 | JGI IMG/M metagenome (GOLD analysis project Ga0179591, IMG submission 182891) | Vadose zone soil fungal communities from Angelo Coast Range Reserve, California, USA - CZOMad2_1_08_16fungal (PacBio error correction) | ecosystem: Environmental > Terrestrial > Soil >...
GTGTAAGGTGAGTATAGTCAGAGGGACAGTTGCGTTGCCTTGTGGAGAGACTATCAGGTGTTTGGCCTATCTGGATCAGAAAAATGATTATTATGAACGACGGGGGGCACGGGTCCTGAGGGTGTCGGCGCCGTTGGAACGTTGGGGGCTAGAGACCGCTGCCGGACATAGAGCAAAGTAAGTTGGTCGCGGAAGAATTGGAATCTTTACCGATTCTATGCCGGCAAGGAAACCAGCGGTTCCCCGGATTGCAAATTGCCGAAGTTAGATCGTGTGGGTGACTCCAGTAAGTAGCTTTACACGACCTCTCAATGCATACTTCGATACATTAACTATTATAGTGATCTATGAACTGTCTAGGTGTGCAGCCTCACTTGGGTCATCAAATTACAGATAGACCTGAAAGAGGACCAAGATGGGAATTTCACAAGGCAACTGGAAGGTAAAGCCTTGGGCCGCCTTCAAAAATTGTGGGGGGAGAAAGAGTTTGCGATTCAAGGGGTTGGCTATTTATAAAGGGGAAAACAGATATAAACAGAAGAACTAAACTCAGCCCGTTTCGCCCAAGGGAGAAAAAAAGCAAAAATAAGGGGGGAACTCGGGCTTTTTTCGGAACGAAACGGAGGAAAGGAGCCAAACTGTAGGAGGCAAAGGAAGCGTATCAATGGAAAGCCGTGCAAGAATGGTTTTGCATCTTGAAACCGGGAGGGAGGGAATACGAAGACGGTAAGCGTCCTCGAGAGAATTTGCTGATGCGCGTTGGGACATTGCGCGCAAATGCAAGTGCAAGATAGTAGTAGGGGCAGTATCGTTATGAAAGAAGTGGGCAGGGACTCAGAATCTGGAAAAGGGAAAAGGGAGTCATCGGAACTTATGGATAGAGAATTCGAAAGGGGACCAGGTTGACAAAAATCTGGGTCATTTTCAATGGAGATTTGGAACCTAAGAAAAAACTTCGGGGACTTCTACCGTATGCCGGCCTGTTTTCGCCAAAAAAAAAAAAAGCGAAGGTGGGATGCTGCGAATCCAAAAAGGCAAACGGCGCCCGGTCTGGAAATCTGAAAGTAGTTATTTTTGTGATGGAAGCACGCGTCAAAGGGAGACACAAAAGTTACAACCGGGGACAAAAGGTTTCTCAAAAACGTTGGAAGTAACTATGATGGTGGGTAATAAGAAAGGAAGGGACGAGGCAAAGTTTACACATAAAAAGTTGAATCTAGTGTGCGTTTCCTCGATAATTAAGGAAAAAAAACGAAAGGGCTGTTACTCGCGAAAGAAACAAAAGTGCGAGCAGCGACCGTACTCCCTCTTAGACGGGGGACACCAAGCGCCCGCAAAGAACGAGTTTACGAAAGGAAAACGGACGTCCGCGGAAAACATCGAAAAGCAGAGAAAGCCGGTACTCGCTGAGATGTAGGTTACGTCGTAGAAGAGAGTGCGCTGGCTCCACTCCGGCCAAAAATAAGGCGCATACCAAAAAAGGCGCGAATCGCGGAGGTAGGACACCATAATCCGAAAACAATCTCGGAGTAAGGTCGGAAGTTGGTCACGGATCAATTCACTCGGCGGGCGGGTTGCGGGGAACGTCGAGAGCTCGAAGAAAGGCAAAAGACCGACTCCTAAACGCGATGGTAACATTCTGCTGGGGACAGGGTGTCGCGAATCGAGATCAGCGCTCCGGTACTCTGGAAGGGGCTGGGACGCAAGAAGTCGTGAAGACGAATCGGCCTGAGCTGCTTCGCTCGAGGTCGAGATCCGGAAGGGGCCTGGACAGCGCCAGGTTGGAAGAGCGAGAAAGTATACGTCCCGGAAAGCGACCACGCGGTGGAACGTAAAGCCGCCAGACCCCGATGAAAGGCCCAAAAAGAAGGCCAAAACCGTACCAAGCGTGACCAACCTGTTGGGCATTTTCGGAGTCGTGGAGGGATCAAGGGGCGTCACGATCCGAGGGCTAGCGGAGCCCCTAGCCCCATCACGATCGCAAGTGTCTCCGGCAGGGGGTGGTAGTCCCTCGGGGAAAGAAAACTGGGGGTGGGGCTCCTGGGCCTGACTGACTAGGCCGACCTCGTCCGTCGGCTTGGGAGTCTTAAAGGAAAACATGTCATACTCGCTAGTCTGCGGTCGGAAAGACTCAGGGGCTCTTGATGTCAGGGCAAATTCTCAGACATATTTGGGGATCGCTACTCTGTAAGAATTAGTGGTCGGCTGGGAATGTTGACCCGGCGGTGATTGAGAGGGACAACTAGCCTGGCCCATGGGCGGGCGCGCCCAGACGAAAATGGGACACGAAAAGATTGCCCTTCCTGAGGTACGGAAGAGTTTCAAAGACTAAGGAGAGCCCACAGTCCTAGGGTAAGACTGGGTACTCGGAGGAGGGATAATACGAGGCCGGGGGACTAAGCGTAAATGCGTTGTATGCCCAGCGTTTCACGGTCTGTCAGGAAAAGTGCGCGTTTTCGCGATACTTTTCCAAGGGAACGTAAGAACATAGTGGCAAACGAGGGGAACGGAGGCGTAAATAAACACTGTCTACTTATAGCTTTCAGAGGTAAAACTAGAACTTGTCCCTTCACTACAAGGAGTAGAAAGGTAGATCAATCGTGTCCACTGACTGTGGGTAAGGTGGTCAGATAGGGGACAGCGTTCCAAGGCGTTTGGGATGGCTTCCGGTTAACTCTTTCGGCTCAAAAACAACGCGCACCACAAAAAACAATCGTACTGGTCGAAAACGGTGGCTCGAACGCCCTGAGGCAAGCCCTGCAGGAACAAAATAAGACAAGAAGGAACACGGAGCTGCATGAAAGCCGCCGGAGATCAGTGTCATCAAGCAAAACGGCTGTAGCCCACTCAGACTACTCAACAAGAGCGAAGGATCCACAGACAAGATTACTGCCTCGCGTGCTGAGCGCGGGCGGTGGTCGCGATCGGGGATCGAGTGCGGTGGGAGGGAGGAGAGGGGAGGGGAGTGTGGGCGGGGAGGAGGGTGAGGGGGGGGGGGAGGAGGGGGTAGGGTGGGGGGGGGAGGCGGGGGAGTGGCGGGGAGTGAGGTGATGGTGCCGAGGGGAAGCGGCATAAGTACCGTCAGAGGGAGTCCGGTACAGCTCAGGGACGAGCCGTTGGAAGCCTTGCTAGTACCAAGGGAAGATGGCGGCGTGGCAAGCGGAAAGGGCTGCTAGCGACTCAACGGTCTTGACCGGCGGACTTCTCATCCAGAGTATCTCGGCTCGCCTGCGTGTCCGACCAACAGGGAGGATTGAAGGCGTGTAAACATAGGAAAAAAAAAGGAGGGACCGCCGACCACCGACGAAGGGAGGTCCGTGGAGGGTATCGAGTTCAGGGAAGAAGCGTTCCGGTGGAGGAACTGGATGGCCATGTAAGAGAAAATCAGTCACAGGAATAGATTGACCGGGAGAATAGAGACTGAGCGGAGCCTACCTCGTCTCGGGGAAAAACGTCGTCCTGGCGATGCCGAAAGAGCGCAACCAGGGCGCACACGATGAAAAAAGAGGAAGAAGCGTGAAGCCGATGCGTTGATCGTCACTCGCAGAACGAGAATGTCCCACACGTCAGAGGGCCGGCGGGCTCGAGCGCACAAACAACAACGAGAGAGTAAAGATAGCCAGTCATTGCTGAAATTTCTGAATCATGGAAGAAAAAGTTAGGGGCGACCAATAACACGCCGTAGGGGAGACTTAATCGGTGAAAAAAGATGGGAAATCGCAAGCGACGAATGGCCGAAAAAGCACAGGATCTCATATCTAGAGAAGGGCAAGACAGTCTCAACGCACGAGTAAGAGTTCAAAATAAGTGCCTCCAGCCTCAGTCATAGGGGAAAAAAATCGCGCCTGGGCACCTTGAATCAAAACGCGACCGCCAAGATGACAAGGACAATACCCTCCTGCTCCGACCTCCCTGCGCGGGTCGTTCGGTAGTCTGAACCCTGCCCATCCGGAACAATCGTACCATAACGAAAAACCTGCTCCGACCAGCCCGTCGCGAGCCACCGCGAAGAGTGATAAGTCGAAAATAGGGGGGAGGCTCAAACAAGCGGAGACAGAAGACAGGGCTAACTTCCGCATTTCTTCGGGAGAGGGGTAACAGGTCAGAGCTTCCACGCGGAAAAACTGGGTCCGGAAACTGGGGAAGAAACTAGGCAGGGTCGCTTACTGCTCCGGGACGTCCAACCCTCAAAAAGAGGAAAAACTATCCCTCTACGACCCTCCGACCAAAAGAGAATAGGACTCAAACTCCCTGATAGGGGGGAGGGATGCGCCTGAAAGGGTTTACGCGGAACGGCAGAGACTAATGAGCTCCACGAGCGACGAAAGCTCTTCGAGCGAGTGTCACTGCGCTTGTCCTGTGAGTCGGAACTTCAGGAAAAGTGGAAGAAAGGTCGCAACACAAGTATCCTGGAGCCCATCTGAAAAATCGTCCCTATGACTGGAGATTGTCAACGTTTTCAGCAAATCAAAAAAGCCCTTCAGTCAAACCTCTACTGGAGGGAACCATCCCTTTCCCGAAAAGACTACCTTCCCAAGATGGAAAAAAAGTCGAAGGAGGATTGAGGACAATTACTCTAGGGAGGGGCCTGTGCGACGCATGTACTTCCTGGGGGGAGGGTAGGGTTCGCGACCGGGCTAGAGGGTTACGGGAAAGCTCGCGACTCCGTCGACGGAAAGGGAGTGGAGCCATGGGCCGATAAATATGTCATGAAGACCAGTCCGACGCAGAATGAAATCTAAACAGCACAGCGAAGGGAGCCCGTCAAGGCCCGAGAGGGAAGCACGTGTAGGTCTCAGAGAATCTCTGAAGAAGGCGAAGGCTGTGGAGCGAGAGTCGGGGGGGGGCAAACGGACATTGAGACTAGCAGGGTTCGCGTTATTGCAAAGGTCGAGGACCAATCAGTAGTTCAAAATCCTACGAGAAAAACCTTCCATCTTTGACAACAAGACTTTTGTGATCTATGGGATTTCGCTCATCACGGGGTCCGGCTCCTTTCTCATAGTATATCCCACTTCACGAAAGCTGTACTAAAAGGAAACAACAAAACAGACATAGAAAGAAGGGAGAGAAAAAAAAAGAAGCGCGATACAACAACAAAGATTACACACAAACATACACAAACAAACCCCCTTAATAAAAAAACCAGGAGAAAAGATTTGCCGGTGAAAGAACAACTACTTTCACGAGAAAAAGGACAGTACGAATAGGGGGTGCACCGGGGGCCCTGGCGCCGATGGTAGAGGGCAACTCGAAAAAAACAAAGTTAATGATTCTTCCAGAGGGCGGCGTCCGAGGGATATACGCAACACTCCCCCTTTGTAAAAGAGGGAGGCAAAAAGGCCCCCTGGCAAGCATACCTTAAGCGTCGGGGGCTAAGTTGTCCTGACGAGCTCTAAAGTGGGGGGGCCGGATTGTACGGGGGGGGGTGATTCGAGGTGTGATGAACTCCGTTTCTACAAAGAGACTCCGGAAAGGGATCGAAGGAAGGATGCGTAAGAAGTTCTTTTCCCGTGCGAACGTGGAGGGAAGCGGTTCGTTATCCTTTGACGGTGAACTGTTCGTATGGTCACGGGATATGGCACTCTTAGCCGGAAAAAGGTTGACGCTCCGGTAACCGTGTCCGATCGCTCTCAAAGAGGAACCTGTATGGAGGGCGAACCTAAACCGTCTATCTCGACCTAGCTGGATCTCAGGAGGGTGCGTACGCCGATGCCGAAAGCACTTCGACGGAGGCCTAAGCCGAAGCTCGGAGAGGAGGAATGAATCGGCACAAGATATACTAGCACAGCGCAAGATAGGGACCAGAGCTTTTGACTACGATTTTTCGATGGTCCTTTTGAAGAGATTGTCGGCAGGAAGCTCAACAGTACAAAAGCCCGGAGACGTTGCGCTCACCCTGTAGCTTCCATCCGGGTAGGCTCCTGAGGGACAGAATAAACTCGTCCTAGGAAAAGGATTCTAACTTGAGGTAATGTAGTCAATTTAAGTCTTCATTTTAAAAAGGTCCTCTTCATAGTGCTCCAAATGGGGTAGGTCGCTCTTTTAAGTGTCTATCTGAAGACGCTAAAATATCTCTAATGGGAGAGACTACTCTACAAGATCGTCTGGCGTAGGGAGGAGCTTTCAATAGCTAACTTCTTGCCGTTACAGTGACAACAGCGGTGTCGGGAGTGCGGATTGACACCAAGCGGAAATAGTCGGGGCGAGCCTTCGAAAGAAAGGGGTGTTGTATGGGAGACTCAGTAAAATGCCCGATTGTGTTGTTCTTTTTCGAATAACAGATTACTATAACAACGAACACCAATAAGAAGGCGAGATCTTTGGCAGTTAAAATTCGTCCCGTACTTTGGAAAAAAGAAAAAATAGTCTTTGTTGGGAAAATACCTACAGGGAAAAGGGACGGCGTAACTTATTTGGAAATCATCACGGACCAAGTGAAGGCGCAGCACAAGTAAAGCGATCATCAGGGAAAATTGGCGACTTTTCAAGCAGGATGCATAGGATCGTCTCCAGCAAGAGGACTATTCTCCTTCTTGGAAAAAATCCGATGAAAAGCACTGAATACGTTGTAAACTAAGAAAAGAGGCAATGAAATGCTCCATCGATGAAACGCCACTTGCGCCTTTATGCGAGGTTAGCGAATGACCAGGGCGCTGTTTGTCGAGGGGTCCGAGTACGGGGAAGCGTATCCGCCGAGAAGAGGGGGCCAGAAAGATCCCCAATGAGTTTTAAAAAAAGCTGGCTGAAAAATTAAGCGCGGCAAGTAACCATTACCGCAAAATGGGACTCGGAAAAGGAACCATTAACGTAAAGCATCCAGTAAGCGGTGACACAAGAGACGACTCTGCCACCGGAGACAAATTCCACCGTAAGCAGTATGAGGAGGACATCCCACTACTTGATCAAAGGGGTACGAAAAGGACAAAGCAATCTCGTATGTGCTGGTTCGCTGCCCCTGTGGCTGGCCGTCTTTCAAAATCGTTCCACTATGGGATGCTGACTCCTTCATGAATTGAACCCAAGAAAAAACTAATCGCAAAAAGAGGGGCGAAAAAAGGGTTGGAAGGTTGGCGCCGTGGGACTGCTACAATATCCTTGAAACCATTGGGGGAGTTTTCCACTTGGGAAAAAAGAAACAGCCCACTAAACCCGGGGAACAGCAAGAGCGCTCCAAAGGATACACCATGCCGCAGTCAAAGTGGTCAAAATGAAGAATGGTTCAGAGGGGTTGATATCGGGAGGGAGGCGGGGAGAGCGATACGCAAACTCTCATAACATAGAACCCATCGGCGAGGAGGTAAAAAAACCGGCGCTGTAGGGAATAAACAGAGGGGACGTTTAAAAGCAGTACTTAAAGGGAATGTAAATAGCATTCAAGGGGGGGGCGATCATAACTGGTGGGAAATCGGAAGGACTGGGCTAATAGTGCAGGTAAGGAGCCCCGAATGAAAAACGGTCCAACTGCGAAATAAGCGCTGACCTCATTATCTTGAAGAAGAAACAGGTGGGGGAGGAGATAACAGCCGAGAACTTTCATCTCACAAAAAACACCCAGCGACCAAAGCAGCGGGGAAAACAGGTCGGGATCAGGAGGGCTAATCAACAAAAGACTTACTTCAAAAGCCAATGAAAATCTTTAAGGGCAATTTACTGGCCTTTCATTCGGGAGAATGGAAACGGGAGGTCTGTATCATCGAAACTTCCTTTTTAGATCTAAGCCAATCGAGCAGGGGCGTAAAAGCGGCACATCCAAAGAAAGATAAAATTGCTCATCCGGAGGAAGAAGAATCAATCCAGAAAAAGCAAAGGCCGGCTGTACAAAAGCAGGAAACACGGGGGTAATCCGCAAGTAGGAAATTATCCGCGCACTAAGGCGCGTTGTGAAGTGGAAGGACGCACTCACAATACACAGGGAAATAAGCCTCGTGAGGATAAGAACGTGGCACCTGGGAAAACTGTAATCGTTTGAGGCAGAATAATCCAAAATAAAAGTAAGAGCGCAATCTCGTCACATTTCGATCCAACTTCAAGGATGCTTGTAAGTGGCAAAAGGGGAAACGTTTCTTTATGCCAAGAACACATTTTGGGCAACGCTCGAAGAACTTTTGGAGGGGCCGCGAGTCAAAAGCAGGATAAAAAAAGCTTTTCGAACCGTCTGTCATAGTCTACATGCTGCGGGGTCGGGGGAAACAGCCAAACGCGGCACAGGGGACATCATTGGTAGACATTTCTCCAGAAAGACCAAATTGGGCCATGTGGCGTCTGTGGACCAGGAAGAAAAAAGAGCTCATCGGGAAAGAGTTCCCACCCGGAAACCATCCTAAAAGGCGGACCTAAGTCACATGAAGCAAGGGGAGGAGAATGTCCTTGACGAGGGGAAATGCATAACTTTGGGGCCGTCTTCGGTGCACATAAAGGAGAAAAAAAACACACTGAGTATTATGAAAAAAGACTGAAGGATGCATTGATGAAGGGCGATCAAATCATAATTTTGACCTATGGAAGCATGACTAAGACAAAGTCGAGTATGTGAACTGAAAAGGGCGGTAGTGCAGGATGACGAGCGATTGAGCCTGAAAGGGGAAGATTCGGTCAATGGACCACTAAGAGGGCACAGTTTTTGCGAGGAGAAAACCTTTCGAGTAAGGAGAAGAGTGCATCAACGTGGACGTGGGACGCAACAAATCCAAAAACAAAGGTGTAGAAGATATTAAGGCAGGGTTCCGAAGAGGGGAGTTCAGAACTGGGGGGTGGGTATGGGAGAAGTGTTCTTTTCGCGATAGATTGGGGTTTCACGTGGGGTTGTCAAGGAAGAAGAATTGTTGGTCGCAGAAAGAAGCTTTAGCGAAGGGGTCGCGAGAAAGTGACGACATTAGAGGGAAAATATGTTTCTGATGCGGACGATAAAGGGGGAGCTGGTCCGGTTGTCAGATCTTGTTCTACAGAGGAAGGGGGTGAAGGAAACGTGAAAGATTTGTCGCGCCAGTAAAAGCGAAGAGATTACGACATAAGATTTGCTACAACAGGGGTTCGCTGACTAGCGAGGAAAAAAAATTAAAGGGTTGAGTGCGGATTCGGCTTCCGTGGGTGAAAAGAATTGATGACTATGGGACTACATGCTCGTTGGGGAGAAGAAAATTGAGGAAGCGAAGGAGACTCCCATCTCTGACAAAGAATCAAAGGATCATCATGAAGAAACCTAAAAAAACTGGCCCTAAATAGTGGGGATGATTAAAGGTCAGACACTACCTTTTAGGATTGGTCCGCGATCCGACGGAAGAGACAAGATTTCTCATTAAAAGGGATCGTTTCTCTGGGGCATGTGAAAAAACTAGCTGTTATCGCGAGCCCGGGATGGTGGAAAATCCGAGGTGAAAGATGCCAACCATGTGTGCTTACCTTTTGTGTGTGTTGGGCGAGGGGTCGCCTTGCATAGAATGCCGGAAATCCCGGGTTGAGTTGGGTCGCCGAATAAAGGGTCTATTGAAGTAAGAGGTCCGAAGAGAAAGAGCAAATCGTTGGAATTAATTTTGAAAGCGACTCAGGCAGACGTCGCATAGGGAAGATCCATTATAGGACGGCAAATGATAGCTCTCCAAAGTCAGTCGAAATACAAAACGTATCGAAAGGAGATTTGACCAAATTGAAAAAGAAACCAGCAGTAGTATCTTGGGATGCGCGCTAGCTGGATGAAGGCTGTAGCTGGCGCGGGGAGGAAAACAGGAAACATAAACAAACAGTCGGTGGAAGTAAGGGAGAATTCGCCGGTAGACTAAAAAACAACCACGGTTGTATCGAAAAAAAAGTTGGGCTATTCCGTGGGGGGGTGGGGGGTACAAGAGCTGAGGTTAGAACAGCAGCAATAAAAGCGGAAACGGGGACAGCAAAAAAAGGGGGGATCCAGAGAGGATCAAAAAGACGGTGCCAGGGGGGGGGGCAACGCACATGGACTTTTTAGTATCTAAAGGAGTGTTGGATCTTGAATAGAAGCAAATATATGGGGGGTCCTAAAAAGCTTTTGCCGAAAAGCACATTTAGGCGCGGTGCTTCTCTGCGTACGTTTTTATTTTAACCTAACAGTTTACTTTGGACGGCTCGTTATAGGTTGGGAGCGGAAAGAGTACAACGACTATCTGTGGCGGGGGGTTTTTAGGGGGGGGGAGGTCCATCAGGAAAAATGATTCTTTCTCAACGTATCGTAGCCGCATCAGGCAGACACAAACGAATCTACATTGTTGCCGACACTTAGTTGATAGTCGCAAGGGACAGTTCCGAGTCTGAGAGCCATTATTCAAGGAATGGATGGAAAAACTGACTTTGGCTGGACGCGGGAATGTCGGCCGTGGGGGAAGGAGAAGGGCATCCTTTTTTGGGGGGTTTCAGAAGAAAATCCCAGAGTGGGGCACTGTGGCCAGTTCGGGGACCGAGCGCTATAAGTAGGTATTTGAATTGGGTGTGGTGCCCATGGGACGGGGGACACAGGGGGGGAATGTACTGCTGTGACATGGAGCGGGGACCTTACCGGGTTCGTAGTGGAGGGAATTCCGGGGAGGGGACAATCTAATCCGAACATCTGAAATGGGTTGCTTTATGGACACGTAAGAAGAAGAAAAAAACGAAGCTTCGTTACTTGAAGACCAAGCGGTTCGAAGCGCCGCATGCCGAGAAATTGTCTCTGTCAGGGCAAGCGAAGCTCCGGGGGACGGCAGTTAGCGGAAAGTCTGGGCGGGGGGGGGTAAGCAGGCCTAACGAGGGGGGTTTCCGCGGGTGGAACCTCTACGATGAGACTCGTATCTTCTAGTAACCGGAAGGCACATCTGGGGGGGAAAAGAGTCGAAAACATCCCAACGCTTTAAAACGCAATCCCAAATTGGGGAATTTCCGAGTGGAAAACATAGAGACATAGTAGACTGAGAACTTCGATCGTCGGCTTCGGGAGGGGGTCATGTGACCATCTGCGGTTCCTGATGTGGTCTGCGTTTGTGGTGTTGGGGGGGTTAGGTTGGCGCGGGCCTACTATAATATTATGGCTCGGGGGTACGGAATAACGGTGACACGACGTCTTAGAAAATCGTCGGGCCTAAACCTCTTCCTGGGCTGTCTGTAGGGTTGAAATGGAGGATTCGATATGGGGAAGAGGGGCAGTATGCGCCTTGCGGGGGGTGGCCGTTCGCAAATCGTTAGTCATCGGCTCGGAAGTGTGGTGTGTGAGAGCTTGCGCCATTGGTTAGGAGTAAAAGTCGCCTGGCGCCTGCAATAGCTATCCCTAGGTCTTAGGGAGCGCGGATCGGTCTGGGGGTGTTCTATCGGGGTAGGTTGCGCTTGCGCGGATCGGGAGCGTATTGCTTGCTAGGACGCCGGCGGTTTGGGGTGCCGGGGGTGGCTGTGCAGTCGTGAGGGATGGAGGAGTCCGGCGGAGGGTTCGTTTGGACGCGAACCCCCTGTAGTGAGTTTGGGTGGCCGTGCGGGCCGCGTCGAGGCGGGGGGGCCGTCCGTGCGCGGGGGGCTTCCCGGAGGTGAATAACCGGGGGGGGGGTGAGGTCAGGAGGGATGGGGGGGAGGCGGCGTGAGTCAGAAGGAGAACCGGCGGGGTACCGAAAGCGCGACGTTGGGAAGAACCACTGACGATGCTTCAATCATTGGGCGAGGGGAAGAAGAACTGGGGGGCGCCCGGAGGGGAGGAGCTCAGCGCCACAAATGAGAACTGTCTGTTAAAAGGAATTCTTCCTTGGAAGAAAGCGACTCAACTGCAAAACAGAGTCGCGCCGAGAGGGTCCCCGGCGTCTGCGAGGCTTTTCGTGCAATAGGTTTGAGCGCATACTAGGGTCACTCTGGGGTGTTTGAGCACTCGATGAGCGCGTACGCGTCACGGCGGACCGCTTGTGTCTATCTATGCGCGGCACGGAGGAGCGGGGAGGGCTCCATAAGGGGGGGGGCTTAGCGGGAACTAGTGTCTATTTAAAAAGAATGATGTTTTAGCAATCAGGGGGTGTCAGCGTTTGTAGGGATTCTGTTTAGATATTTCGTAGAAACGGCCTTCCGGAAGGATTTGAGTGAGGCTGCTAGCCGTAGGGGAGACTATGGCAATGGAAAAAAAACCTCAGTGGGTGGCCTAAATATCAGCTTCTTCGGTGGTGACATAAGGTGTTCTGCAGAGAATGGGTCTATCAGGAAGATGAGCAATCCTAGTCGGAGGCTTTTCAGAAAATGCACTTCGTGCAATTCGGGGGAACGACCCCGAGGTTGTTCTACGTTCTGAACCAGCTTTGGGGAGCGGTCGGTCTTAAGTGCTAAATGGGAAATCAGGGGTAGGGATCGCGACGGTCGTGTAAACCTAATTTCTTTGGCACGGTGGAGTGAGGTCTTCACAAGTACGTAGATTGCTCGAGAGAGTTGGGGGAGACCCGGCTATCGAAGAGTGACTTCGGGCCATCTAAAGGAGAGTCATGAAAATCACGCAACTAGGACGTTTCAAAAGAAGAGTTTGGTTCAGATTAAGGGACTGTCTCTTCTAATTTTGTTGTCAGGTCGGAAGGCTGCTCAACTGAGACCAGAATAAACGTCAGCGGGGGCAGCGGGCGAACAGTATTCGGGGGAGCTCAAAAACTGGGAAGGCTCCTTCAGAACAGACTAAGACAGACGCAAAAACTGACTGCGAGAGAAAGTGCGGGGGTGGGGTTGGGTGGGTGGAAGGGGGGGAAGGGGGGAGGTGGGAGGGGGAAGGGGGGGTTGGGGAGGGGGGGAGGGGGGGGGGAGAGACGGGTTGAGGTGGGGGGGGGTTGGAGGGGAGAGGGAAAAGGGGGGGGGGGGTGCGTGGCGTGGGAGATTGCTTCGTGGTGGTAAATCCTCACGGTCTTCCCTTGGGGGTCGTAAAAGGGAAGTGCCCGTGTCGTCTGCTTTACTCGAAGGTGGAGTCTCTGCGCGTAGCGGATATTTACTGGGAAAGGCCGGGGTTTGGGGTCCTCCTTCAAACCTTGCAGGATCGGGCTTTACTCCCTGTCATAATGATGAAGGCCGGCCTCCGGGCTTAGAACCGTACTAAGAAAAATTTCCGTGAAGCGTCTAACTAAACGTTTCTCTTTACAGGAGGGAGGTCGTTCTTCATCCGTAGGGCACGTTGCAAAGATGCGATTGACTCGTTGCCCTCGAAAGTACCCTCTCGGCTGGAAGAAGGATGCTACCTCCTCCTGATCCGAGACAAAAACCGGTAGGTATGAGCTCATTGAGGATAAGCTGCCTGGTGGGGGTTAGAGGACGGGGGATGTCCGAGTCAGCACAGTAGTTCACAGGGAGAGGACAGCCGTCCTCAGCGAAAGGGAGATGGTGTTCCGATAGGAGGTATGCGCCCTGTGCGTAATTGGTCCGTCGCTTGGGAGTAAATTGTTAAACGAGCCCAGAGAAGAAAAAAGACGAAAACGGCGTAAAAGAGGTAATGTAGCCACTTCAATGAGGGCCAGCAATCATAATGATTT
>Ga0179591_1203848_pt1 | contig 13471 bp, 10 predicted proteins | sample CZOMad2_1_08_16f_FD_182891 | JGI IMG/M metagenome (GOLD analysis project Ga0179591, IMG submission 182891) | Vadose zone soil fungal communities from Angelo Coast Range Reserve, California, USA - CZOMad2_1_08_16fungal (PacBio error correction) | ecosystem: Environmental > Terrestrial > Soil >...
AACGGGGGGGGTGGGTCACGAAAAAAAATCACACGCCATCGCGAAAAGGTCGGAAGTTGTGGGGCGGCGAGGGGAGGCAGAAGGAAGCAAAAAGCGGAAACAAGAGGAAAAAAAGAACGTCCCACAGAGCGTAGCAGCCGCATCGCGGCAACCACGAAACCCAAGACGAGGGGAATTTTACTCACGCGAATGCACCACTCTAGATTTGGACGCGGCCATCATACAAGAGCAAACAATGGAAACCAAAGAAACACAACAACAAAACAACTCAAAGAAAAAAGGCCTTGAGGTAGGGGGGGTGGGGCGTCCTCCGTGCAGGAGGGCAGGAACGAAGGGAGGCGAGAAGTTTGGCGATGTCTTGCTTCCTTGTCTTCTGCGAAGCCGAAGAAGGGGCCAAAGAGGTCATGTGACCGGTTTCAGGTAGTACTAGACAGAGAAAGGGGGCTAAAGAAACGAGGGAGAGCGAGACCTTATCTAACGGGTAGTCACCGCAAAAATTGGGAGTTGTCCAAAAGAGTAGTAAAACGGCGAAGAAGAAGAATTGGAAACGGATTTCCAAGCATCGGGGGAGGTAAAGCAGCTCTCCGAAAAGTGGGGATTAGCGCTTTTCGTGATAGGAATTTCCCCGGGCGTAAAGCCCAGTGATATGGAGGAGGAAAAGAAACTTTAAAGGGAATAATTGACGTCACGTAAAGACGTCACACATGCCAGGCGGAAGGACAACCTATTGCAGTTATGGGAGGGGGTGTCTAGTCCCGAGTTCACCCTCGGCTGGGGAGGGAGAGGTCGAAAATCCCCGTGAAGCGACCAACGATTCTGAAGAAAAGGGCATGGGCGTGGAAGGAGCAAAAAATCGTGTGAACGATTAATCTCAAAAAAATGCAGGGTCCAGGAGGTCCAACATAAAAAGTCCTCCAAGGGGAGGAACCCGTGATCTAACGCGCAACTGGGTGGTCGCTAGGGCCGGAGTGGCGCAGGAGAGCAGTGGGGGTCCTCTGCAGCAAAAGCACTCGGCGTATTCGCCTGCTGGAGAAAAGTCGGTTCGTAAGTCAAAGGGGGGAGGGGGGCTCTGAAGTTAATCAAGACGCAACGTCTTTTATAAGAAAGGCGATGGCAGGGATAATTGTCAGATACAACATGCCAGGGCAAATCTTTTCCAGACGTTAAATAATAGGGGGGGGGACGTGTTCTAAAAGTTCAGGATCGAGAAAAAGAAAAAATACCTTGAATACATGCCGTACGCGAGGCTGCAGTATTCATGGAAAGGCCAGAGGCCAAGAGTGGTCCCGGAAAAAAGTTCGACTACCGCCAGGAAGTTCTTCTGACGACCAAAAGGAAGGGGGTGCGGAGGAGATAGAAATGTACCGGCGGTATGAAAAATTAGGCCTACGGAGGCACGTCCTCGGGCAAGAAGGGGTGGAAATTGCTGGGGACATTCACCAGGGGAAAAAAGGGGCCACGTGTCATGAATGAAAAATGGAAAAAGGGAAATAAAAAAAAAAAAGGGTCACGCAACTTACACAAAAGAGGTTCGGGGGATCCACCAAAGTTGTAGGGAGTCTGCACCGGGAATAGAGAAGGGAAGCGACAATCTGAACGAAGGAACGCGCAACAGATGACAACCACAAAAGAACGACCGAAGCTGGGGGAAGACGGTTCCAACCTTGAACTAAAAAAGGGGAACCTCAGATAGGGGAGGGCAGCTGCGATACTGTAGCTCACGTCAAGCAAGGGTATACGCAATAGAAAATTCTTTGGCCTTGGGCGTGTGGACCAACACGGGAGTTAAAAGAAAAGTTTCCCAGCCGGACAGCGTATATTTGATTTACTTTAAGCAAGATGCAAAAACGCACGGTGGCTTAAGACGGTGACGATGGTTGGGTGGGGGGAGTCGTGCAGGTGTTGGGAGTTAATCGGATGGGTTAGAAATTGTGGGGTTTGTTTCCGCTCGGACCGCAAAAGAGCGCCTGAGGGGCGGCTGCTGCTTGAAAAAGCACACTCAAAAGAATAATTCAGAAACCGAACACCAAGGAGAAAACCAATCAGAGAAGATTCAGCACGAGTCGCTTCCATTCAGCCTTTGAAAGTCATGTAAACTGCATCAATCATCGTAGGGAGAACCAAAAACCGAGGAAGGGTCCATTCATTGAGATGGGGGGAAAATGATAGAGCAAAAAAACGGAGGAGGATGAAAAAGAGGGAATGACCCAAACGGGGGAGAATATGAAAAGGGACGCGGTTTTTGAGCTTGAATAACTGGACGCGATGCCTGTTTGAAATGAGGGAAGAGTTGGAAGGGGCAGAAAATCAGGTGAGGGGTCGCGCTGATTTGGGTGAGACTTTGGTGATTAACTTCATATTTGGACGATTATGGGTGTGTACCAAAGCAGCCGAATAGGAGAATGCGTCTTAAAAAAAACCAAAGAACAAAAAAGAAGACAAAAGAGCCGAAGAAAACATCGTCACTTAGCAACCCGGGGTGCTCAAATCGGCAGGACGGATAGAAAAGACGCTGGGGACATCTGAACTGATGACTATGATTGGCACAAAAGGGCAAGAATGTTGTGATATTGATTATAAGGGGGGGTCTGTTTAAAAGTGGAGAAGTAAGCAGCGAATCTCTTGGCACGTGGACACTTTGACCACGCCCGATTCAGTGGGGGTGAATAGGTCTCTGTGGGTGGTACCTCGCGCAGGGAAGATGGGCGAGCACGGGCGAGGCTCTGCAGAGAATAAATAACAAAGGGGGGGGGGGGGGGTGGGGAGGGAACGAAAAGCGGCTTGGTGAGGACGGGGGGAGGGAAAAGGGGTGTGATCTATCCTGTTGTCCACAGGGGAGATGAAGGGGGAAGGCACTGGAAAGGGAAAAAAAGAATGACGGGGCTGTGAAGAGGACTTGAAGTCCGTAAGGAGAGTTAACCCAAGTGCGGGCACCAAGCTAGGGGCAGGTCGAAGAAGTCCCTTGGAGGGAGAAGTTCGGGGGAACAAGAATATCAGTAACGGTCCAGCTAAGGAAGACTGAATAACATTGATTCAACGGAGGATTCGGAGTCGAAGAGCCTTGGAACTTAGAAAAGGATTTTAACGTAGGAATATTTGAAATGAAGTGTGTCGAGAAACGGATATAATAAATACCAGGGGTAGAAAAAGAAGTGGCAAGAATCAGAGAAAGCAGGACAGCAACAAGTGATTGACGAGCCCGTCAGGGGAGAAGCCGCGAAATACGAAGAGCCTTGGAGAAAAGAAATGCGTATCAACTTCCGTCAAACCAGAGAAAGGAAAAGAGGCATGCAAAAGGGAAGGCACGGATATCGCCCTGAAAATAGGGGACCGACAGGATGCGTTTTATATGTAAAGGGGAGCGGTCACCAAAATTTGGTGCAGCATAGAACGCGCACCGAGGCCTCATCGATGTCAGAGTAAAGCTTTGATCTACCTGGACGAACTGGAGGGGGAACAGAATAAGACACCGCATCAGAAAGGTAATGACGATGGGGAAAAGCTGAGGGCGCAATTATCTGGAAAGGAAAGTGAGTAAGTAGAAAGTACTCACTGGGAGCGTACCCGTGGAATTTCGCACCCAACGAAATCGCTACGGACACGGGGGAGGGATAAACTTAGTGGGGGGAAAGGGGAAGGAAAAAAAAAGTTCAGGGCACGTAAATAGAAAAAAAAGGGTTAAGAAGATTTTGAAAAAAAGGGGGGTTAGGGGCAGAATACACGTTCGCAACCTTTTTCAAAATACAGTTTTCGGGGACCGGAAAAAAAATACGGAAAACGGTACACATGAAAAAAACGTGGACAAAAAGGAATCGAGAAAATGGAGCAAGACAGAGGACAAAAGGGAAGCGCAGATGAGGAAAAAGAACACAAACTCCCGACGGCGGAACAGCAACAAACCAAAGGGACGAAAGTCGGATGGGGGGGAGGTTTTTGTACTGTGGAAAAGTGTTGCGAGCGAGGGATCGAGGAGTCGCGGAGGTCCAAAGAAAAAAGAGGGGGGTTTTCGGTAAAAGCGATCGGCTGCAGGTAAAGTCTTTTCTCTTTAGATCACGAGGGATGGAAAGAGAGGTGGGGGGATTACGGAAAAAAAAAAAAAAAAAGGGACTACGATGCCGGAGGGCAGAACCCCAAATCTAGACACAACAAAAAAACAAGGAGGGAGGAGTACGACTGGTGGGTGAGGGGCAACGAATAAACCAAGATCGTCGAACCTTTCTGCAGTGGTGGAAAAGGAGGGGGACGTCATCATTAAATCCCACGGGAAGGGAAACGAACGCGGGAGGGCAACGGAAGATCAGCCGAAGATGAACCAAGAACAAAAGAGGGGAGTTCTAAAGCAGCGGGGGGCAATTGAGAAAGAGCTCCCCGCTCCAACAATGCCAAAACAGCGCAACAAAAAAACCGCAAAGCAGAAGATCCCGGGAGGAAGTGGGGTTTTGGTCAGAAAGAAAAGGGCGGAAAAGACGGCACGCTATCCTGAAGGTGTGCGAGTGTCTTTTCTGCAGGGGACTAGAAGAGAAGAGGGGGGGAGCAAGACATTTTACAAGAGGGGGCCAGGAGTAGCGCGCAGCAGGCTAACGCCAGAGAGATCTAGGGGAAAAAAAGTGATAGAAAAAACTGGGGCCGCCGCAAAAAGGAGTGGCCAAATCTTGTAACCCTTATCCGAGGACTGTACGCAAAGGAACTGAGGGAAAAGAAAGTCAGTCAGCTGTCTCAGCTTCGACGAAGTGAATAGCATTTTCGGAGGGGGGAGGAATTCAAAGGGCGTGAAGAAACAGTTAGGAAATTGCATGACTTAAATCAACGACTACCAATTTCAGCTCACTGCGCATAATCTTTCAACATGCACAGAGGTAAGGAAAAAAGGGGGGCAAAAAACGGAATAGGACGTCGTGTTACAGGGAGTTGGGAAAAAACGAGGAGGGACGCGGAGAGACCACGTGAAGATAACAAAAGCGATGAAGACCGAACGTGCGGGGAACGTCTCTCGCAACAAGCTTGGGGGGGAAGCGCTTAATCTCACAACCAACGGAAGGGTCACAAGAGAAAATCGATATCCAAAGTTAAATAACGATAACAGCTGCCCTGTTGGGGAGAGGAGTTTAAAAATAGAGTTGGACGGGGCAGTTGGAGAAGTCTCCTTGGACAGAAGGCAGGAAGAAACGGGGAGGACATTCTGTGTCTTCATCACCGGTGAGGGCCTGGGAGAATGCATGCCGCTTCAACAACGGGGGAGACAAAAGACGGGGCGGGTAGATAGAAGAAAAGGGAACAAAAGATTCCTAGGAAAAAAACATACCGAGTTGCGAAGGTTCAAGTATCGGGAAATCAGAAAAACCGTGAAATCAGACCTCTAAACTGGGCATTTAAGGAAAAACAAGCGTGGGCACGTAATTGTGGACAGGAATTTGTCGGGAGAAAAAAAAGAAAAATTCGAGTGGGGTGCGCAGTTCGCATACTAGGATACATTCTCCTACGTACTTCAAGAAGAGGAAAGAATACATTTTGTTCTTTGGAACAGGTGCCAAAGGGGAGAGGGAAACATAAGCCAGAAAGGCGATTAAAAAACCATGGTCAACTCAAGTCCGCAAGGAAGGGTCGAAAAACCAAGAAAAATGTGGGGGTATTATCGCATCATTCGGAGGAAATCCCAATCTTCACCGAAAACGGCGGGGAAAAAAGCGGGGGCAATGCAACAAAATCAACAGGTCAATTTGGTCAATCACCAGGGTGAACGTGAACGCTACTTTGCTCGGAGACTGAGAGAAAAGTAAAGAGCAAGGTTAGGCTAAAAATATGAAAAAAAAGCTGAATGGAATTGGGAGTTCCAGCCTCGGAAAGGAAGTAGAGGAAAAGCCGTCGCCGTCATTGGGATTTCCTGTACCTCCTAATTGCTGAAGGGGTGCTGACGACTTACGAGTTTGGGGGGCGGCGGCTGGTTCTGGAGTAATTGGGGAGGCGGGGTTTTCCTTCCAGCAGAGCAGTAGAACTTAGGGGAAAATGCGAAAAAAGCACACTCAAAGAGTAAAGCAAGAGAAAATAGAAAACCAAGGTCAAACATGATCCGCTAAATATCGCGTCGCTAAATTCCGAACTGTGAAATGCAGGCACACGACTTCATCGGGAAATCGTATCGAAACAAAGAAAAAACGCAAGGTTCACTTCATGGAAAATTGGGCAGAGAGAAACAAAAAAAAAGATGAGGAAAGGAGAGAGATTCAAAAGGTCCTTAATTTCAAATGTTAAAGTAGGGTTGGGGCGGTTTCCATCATAGATGACGAGAATGACCGGTGGAAGGGGAGCTGGAAAGGGACAGAAACTTGTTAATCTCTGATGAAAAGGGGGTGAGACGGGGTGACTTCTGCAGAGGGGGGGGACGGAAGGTTTTGGGGACATTCAAAACCGCAGCAGAAAAAAGACAAATAAGATGAAGGCGGGAAACCCAAAAATCCAAAAAAAGATAAAAGAAAACAATAAAGAAAAAAAAAGTAAATAGGACAAAGGTGCGCATCTTCGTACTAAGAAAAATCGCGATGCCTGACCATCAGTGACTGAAAGAAGAAAGAGGAAGAACGCAGAAAATGGGTTTTAGATGAGTCCGAGACGGGGGGTGAGAAGACGATCGCAGAGCCCAAGAGGGGCGTTACAAATTTTTTACTGTGGGGGAAACGAGAAGCTCGGCAATGGTCGAGTGGGGGGGGGGGGACCGGAGGGAGGGGGCTGGACATATGTTCATGACGGCTGAACAATGAGAAAACCAAAGACAAATTTGGAGACTAACGTCTGGCTGTCACGTAGGACCTGGGGGTTTGTTAAAATCGATCCGGTGGGAAAAGGGGGTATAGTCCCGTGGGAACTTCCCGGTGACAAGACAAGGGTGGAAAAAAATATTAAGGTGAGAGAAAGAAGGAACGTTATCCGCCTGAGGCCGACCTCTTCACAAGAATGTGCTTCGCCTATCATGGGATGGGAATGGGATCGTAAACGCAGTCCGCAGGGCTCACTCATCAGCATGCGGAACTGACAGGAGGGACAACATAATGGGAGAAAGGGCGAGATCCACTAACTTAGACAACATCTTATTTGAAAGGAGGGGGAAAAACGAGTGGGAAAGAAGAACTCCCCAAGTATGCCAAGAGAAGTATCAAAAAAAAAGGTAAAGAAGATCTGGAGGGGGACCGAAAGGGGAGACGAATCAACCCGACGTAATCCTCCTGCGAGGTAGCCAGAGGACTTGAGAAGAAAATCAGACAAGAGAAAAAGGAGCGCAAGTGCGCGGATACCGGGGATATAGGCCTTATTAGTGGAAAAGGCACGATCGAGTGGAATTCAGCTCTTCACCAAAGTCCATGGAGCGAACCGAGCACAATTGGAGGCTTCAACGTGGATAGGGGAAAGCGCGGTGAAACGCAAGGTACTAAACACAGAAAAGAGGGCAGGGGGAATGTAACTGAAGATGAAGGAGGGCAATGAAGCGAATTTGAAGATTGGCCTTACTAATTCTCCATGGGCGCAGGAGAGGTGGATTTCGCCCTAGAAAAAGAGGGAAAAAAAAAACCAAAAGCGAGGGAACGCGATGAGGAAAAAATTTTGCACTATTCGGGCGCCAGGGGAATACGATGGGGGGGGGGGCCCAATTTTGGGGAAGAGGGACTACACCGTTAAAGGGTCACTGGTCTCGCTCCCTCGTGCTGGAAGACTGGAGAGGAGCGGAACATACTAAAAGGGTCATAAAAAAAAGAGGACAAGCGTTCGCGCGCGAAAAGGACGCAAAAAGAAAGAGAAAAAATGAGAGAACGAAGAAAAAAAATCCGGAACCGGGAGAACAGCAACAAAACAAACAAAGGAAAGTGATCTCGGTGGTGGTGGCGTGGTGTACATTGTGGCAGGAAAACCGCGGGGGGGAGAACGAGATATCCAAAAATGGGTATGGTGGCGGGGGGCTCTCGGTCTCCTCAGAGGGGCAGTGAGAGTTTGAAGGAACGGCGGTTGGAAGGTGAATGGGGCATGGAACGCGAGCCAAAAAGACAGAACGTCGACGAGGCACGTGATTTAAGTGCAAAAAAACAAGAAGGGAGAGAAAAACAAAAAAACGGAGGGGGAGGAAAAAGAGAGAGAGTATTGTTGGTTCCCGATAAACAGGACCAAGAGAGAACCGTTAGGGAAGTTTGGGCCTCAAGCGTGTCTCGCCAGAAACATCTTCAAACAAACCGGAATAACGGAAAATAGAGGGAAAAACTCTGAGGGGGAAACCACAAAAACACGAACCACAGCGCTTTTATGGGGCGGAAGAGATGCACACATGACGCGCCCCGGCGCCACCCAGGGCCAAACAAAGAAAAAAAAAACAAACAATCAAATCAAGCATGAGGAAACGGGGGGGGGGGTTTGGGTCTGCCTAAGGGGAAAGGGCAAGCTAGCGCGAAAAAATTGGGTATGTGCTTGTAAGGGGAAGAGAGTAAAAAAGGAAAGTATGTAAAAAAAGGTGACCGGTTTCTAGTAACTCTCTCGAGGGGGGGGGGATTGAAAGGGGGGGGTCAGCTTTTAAGTGGGTAAGCCGAAAATGGCGTGCCAAATCGACCCTCGCGAAAGACGGAGGACAGGAGAGGAGGAAAACGAAGCGGGACTACCAACGTTTTACGAGTGGGAAGTAGCGAAATTCAAACGGCTTACGCCAGTTATATTGTGACGGCAAATAAAGGGAAAGGGGAGAACAGTGCAGAGAAAATAAAAAATGCAAACCAAGCATAGACCAGAATTGCCGATGCGGGGGGAAGGCGTTTTAACGCTGCTTCTATCGAGACAACCACGTGAAGGACAAAAGATGCGGCCACTGGGGAGGAATAGGATGCTGCAATCTGGGGAAAAAAGAGAAACAAGAAAGGGCGATTCCGGGAAAAGCCACATAATAAGGCGATAAAGTGATCCCGCAGCCAAGTGGTTTTGACGCGATTGAACGTTAGGTGTGGAGGAGGCCTTTGATTCTCCTTGCATAAAAGAGGGAGGATTCGCCGGCGGGAGAAGGAATCAGCAAAGAAAAATGGGTGGGAGGAGTTGCAGATCCTCTGCAAGCTGGGGTATAAAAGGCAGTATACGTGGGATACAAACATTGCAAAAATCGTTGCCACTGTAATCTAAAAAGGGGGAGGGGAGCAAAGAGGAAAAGATAATGGCGTAACAGAACCAAAAGACTGCGGCATTTAGCTGGAAAGTCAGAACGGCACGCGTGGTCCCGTACTTTCGTAAGAAGGGGCGAGACAAGATGTGGACGCTCAATACAGGGAGAAATTCAGAAGAAGTCAAAAAAAGCATTTCAAAAAAGGGGGGAAATTGTGGGTGCGGGTTCAACACAAACGGGAATTCACTCTGCACACATTGGGCAAAACATTACGAGTAAAAACCAGAACCACTAGAACTTCCGCCAACCGTCAAAACGGCCACAATGGGGGGGGAGGAGGGGCAGGAAAAAGAACGTGGAAATCTCCCATTGCAAAGCGCAGTGCAACAAACTCTCAAATCAAAAACAAAAAAAAAACCGAAAGAAAGCCCCGGGAAAATGACCGCGATGGGAGCGGGCGATCTCCTCTACGGTCAGACCTGGTATAAGAGAAAAATGCCTGGAAGTGGGAACGTGCAATCTTGGGAGTTGACAGTAGATTGTCAATGCCAGAGCGGGGGGTTTCCGAAAAGGAAAAGACGTGCGCACGGGTGCTTCGATGAATTTTTTTCACTCGGAGTGGGAAAGATTGGTCTGGAAGGAGGGGGGGAAGGGAAAGGGGGGTTGTTTTTTCAGCCAGCAGGAGGGCCTCGTCTGCGGGACGGAAAACCACACTCGTCTCCAGCATAGGGGGGACAAAACGCAATCAGCCACGATGAACAATGTAGATACATTCCCAGACTGGGGAAGTAAAATCAACAAGTCATGACGCAAAGGGAAATGCGAACCCTCACGCGTCAAAGGTTCAGAGGGGCAGGTTAAAGGAGAAACCCAAGAAGGAGAGAAAGAGAGAGATGACAACAGTAAACAGACGCGGGTTTGGGGGGGACTGGTTCGCAGGACGATGCCGTGTGAATGACTTGCAAAAACAGGGTAATTTATCGGCAGTGGGGAAAGAGAAGGGAGGAGTGGTTTGTGTCGTTCCTGCATGAGGGTGACGGCGGTTTGTTGGGTAATCCGAAAGAAAAAAAGAGCGACCTGAGGGCGGAAAAAACGACAAGACGAAAATAAAGACAAAGGCGAAGAACGAGGCAATTAGAGGAAAAAAAGCTAAGGCGGACAGGACTAGAAGGCGAGCTGGGACAAGCTTACTGGAAGAGGAGGGGAAACAAATTTGGGAAAAAAGGTGAGTAAATTAAGCGAACGTGCAAAACGGAAAAAGAAAGCGTTGGCACGTTAACGGTGTACCGTCTCTTCGGGGGTGCAGCGGGGCGGGTGGACCGTCGTTCTATGAGGCCGATAGGGGCGAAAGAAAGAAATTAACGAATCGTCTTTCTGAATAGACACTGGGGGTGGTTGAAAAGTGTAAATGGGTATAGCCTGGCAAGGTTGACCTTTAACCTGCCAGCAAGAGAGGGGTAGAAGAGTGAAAAGGCATAAGTAGTGGGGCGAAAAAGCCGGGTCTTCGCAACTAAAGAAAAGGGTGGAAAAAAAAAGCGTGCAACGAGGGACTTCCAAATACATTCATCATCGGAGAAAGACAGTGTATTCAAAAAGAAGGATTAAGGCAGAGACAGGGACGTCAACCGGATTTTGACGAGGGAAAAGTCAACTTACATTTTGTAGCTACAAGTACCTAGCCGGGGACACAAATGCCGCGGATCTACTCGGAAGACCTCACCAGTGAAAATGCATCCAAGTGGCAGCCGCCTGAATAAGGTAAGCCGATGTTTAGGCAAATAGAAGGAAGAACGCAAGACGCACGTAACGCAGGGGGCGAAAAGACCGCTCGCCTGATTATGTGACGAAAAAGGGAGGGAGGAAATGAAGCGTGCGGTAAACGAACGCCGGTAGGGCTTCGGGGAGAGAAGGAAGGGAAGCGGTTAAGAGCATCAATGGGTCCTTACGCATGGAATTTGAACGATACGTTCTCAATGGCAATTTGTGAAAAATGGAGGGGGGAACCGGACAAATCTCAGTACGCCCGTGGGATTTGGCGCACCCGACAAAGGCTAAACGTTTTTCGGCGAAAAGCTGCTGAGCGAGAAAAGCAAAGTTCTTCCGGGGCGCGAACTAGTTGGGCACTCCATGTTTGGCGGCAGGAAGACCGTTCGATAACGTGGGGGAGAAGCCCTCGTGCGTCCACTTGAGGTCGCGGACGGAACGGTCACACAGAGGAAATGTAGATCGCTAAAAAATGAAAAAGGAAGAAAGTTCACGATCGTGCGCAAACCCCCGCGGCCATCACAAAACAAATGAAGGCGGACTGCTGGGCTGTGTGGATGTTGAAATGGGCGAGGCTGAAAATCGCGTTGCCGGCGAAGCACTCAAAAACCGATTTGTGAGGGGGGGGGGACGGCTCTCGGCTGCTAAACTCAGTGCGAGGGGGGATCCGCGTTCGAGCGCGTTTTCTTACGCTACGACAAAAAAACCAAGAAAGTGAGACGAGGACGGGTTCGTGCCCACCAGGGGAACATCTCAACAACACAGGGAGGAAAAAGGGGTGGGAAGCCCGGGGAAAGTGACTACGGGTGCTCAAACACAGCCGTAAGCAAAACAACTTGACTAACTCGTAATAAAAAACGAAACCCAGCGTAGCATAGCTGCGAAACATCGCGTAATTGGGCTCAGCGAATGAAGCGATAAGGAACAATCAGCAAACATGGGCAACCTACCACACCGCAAGCAGCATTCTTCATTTGGGTTAGGCAGAAGGGGGCGGCAGCGTGAAAGAAAATTGGAGATGCTGGGCCGAGAATGAAAGCGGGACGAGGTGAGTGAGATTAACGCGCCGCTCAAGTGGCTCCTCAACTAGGATCGGATCAAAAAGTGATCAGGCAGGGAAGAACGTGATAAAAAAGAGGAAAACAAGTCGCGAAGAATACTGCAATAAGATGTGACGGCCTAGGCGGAAAAAAAAGATTAGCCGCAACTTTGAGTAAGTCGTAGGGTGCGATTCCACCCGTAACTGAAGAAAAATTTATCGGACGGCGGTCAGAAATTCAGATCTGAGACGTATTAAAAAATGCCAGGGAGAAAGAAACTTACGAGAGGCACGGGGGGTCTTGAACAGATGGGAAACACACGGAAAGATCCCCGGCGACCATCGTGAACGGCCAACTGGAGTGTTCGAGGGAAAAATTAGGGCGAAGAATCGCCAACATCCGAAAGTCGATAGCCAAGGGTGAGACCGCGCCCTTTGGAGAGGGTTCCTGGCGAGGGTGGGCAGTGGATTGAGAATGCCTCAAGGAGAGCGTTCGATTGACATGGGCCCTTAAGGGGGAGAAAATATCAAAATGGGTCCTGCAAAAAAAATTGAAATCCTGGCGTCAACTTTATTGGGAAAATGACCAGTAAACTGAAAGGGGCAAAGAATAAAATGCGGGAAATAGGGGGGAAAAGGGGTACAACCAATGTGGAGGAAGGTTTCGTAGAGGATGCACAAATGAAGAAAGTTGAAAAAATACTGCTCGAAACGGAGTCATGAGAAGAAGTCCCCGCAAAAGTCTGGGGGGGGGGAAAGTTGTGACTACACCAGAATTTCAGCGCGCCATCATCGGGGGGTGTCGTCGTCGACAATAAGAGCAGGAGCATGACTTCACTCATCGGAAAAAATAAAATGAAGGTCAAGAAAGGTTCATCACCGGGAACTACTGAAGGGCTAATAACAAGGGACAACCGTATCAGTAAAATACAATCCACGCAATCGTTCAAATGGGGGGGGGGGGTGAGGGTAAAACGCAGCGAGCCGGCACCCAATTCACTCACCGCAAAAACAAAACGCCCAGATGCAACCAAACACAAAAACACCTAATAGGCCTGGGCAACGTTACTGAAGCGATGGGCCGCTAGGCTCTTAGGCGAAGGCAGCACAGTACCTGTATAAAAAAAACCGAATGCGGGTGCCTTTGGAAAAAAAATCGTCTAGTAATAAGGGACAACGCGGCCCGGGGAAGGGGGGAAAAAGCCTACAGGGTGTGACTGGACGACGAGGTTGTTGGCTTAGGGAGTTGGTCAGTTGTAATTTGGGGAGAGAGTCGGTTTTTTGTGGGGTTTTTGTTCCCTTGGGGGTGTTTGGTTGTTTGGATGACAAAGGGGGTTGGGGGACCGTCAAGGGTTTCCTCAGAGAACGGGCCGGAGGCGCTGCGGCAAAAAACAGCACGAGCACATCAGCAGACCAACAGAACAAACCAATCATAAGAAAACCTCATCATCGCGGCGGATCAGGACATCCTGTAAGGAAGGCAAAAAGCGCATCGTAGAAAACCTCCAAAAAACAAAGGAAAATGGGGGAATTATTCTCTCCTCAAA
>Ga0179591_1175679_pt1 | contig 13469 bp, 11 predicted proteins | sample CZOMad2_1_08_16f_FD_182891 | JGI IMG/M metagenome (GOLD analysis project Ga0179591, IMG submission 182891) | Vadose zone soil fungal communities from Angelo Coast Range Reserve, California, USA - CZOMad2_1_08_16fungal (PacBio error correction) | ecosystem: Environmental > Terrestrial > Soil >...
CATTAACTACGCATTTCCCGGAATAACAGAGACCGGGGGTAAAGCAAAGTTTGTCTGTTATCAAGAGAGGTCAGTGCCAGAGGTACGTAAGGGAAGAAGAGGTAGATGGCAACCCGCTTACCGAAGCAGCGTCCATGAGCGTAAAAAAGATCACATAAAATAAAAACAAATCAAAAAAAAACACACACCAAAACACAAAATCTGTAAAAATAAAAAAAGGTCAAGAGGAGAAGGAGAACAACGTACCAATTTAAGTCCTATCCTCAGAGGATGGAAGGAAAAACGGAAAAAAGGAAGGAGAACGTTACCGGCACTTCTCATCTGGCGGCGCAGATAAAACCAGGAAGAAAGAAAGAATCTGGTTCTCCTTCTCCCGCCGGGTCCTTTCTAGCCGTCCCGAGTTGGGATACGGCAGGGAGAAGCTAAGTCATGGAGGCCACAGGAGCAGAGCAAAGAGAAGAGTGAAAGAAGGAAAGAGAGGGACCTGTACGAAGCTTTCAAGGGTGCACAAGTTCCAGGAACAGGGGGAGGGACTTCATTTTGCCCGGAAGGGCCTAACAAAGGCGACTGAAGTCTGGCTCCCTGGGCTATATGGTAAGAACACCGGGGGGTTGGGGTGGGGGGGGTGGGGGGGTGGGGGGTGTGATGTGATGGAAGCGTCGATGCTCCTATTTGCCGGGGGGAGGGACAGGCGGCGCCCAGCATACCAACTAAGACCTTCTAGAGGACGGGGAGGGGAGAACGCTACAACCTCCTGCTTCAATATAGAGGGGGAAAGAAGGAACGGCATGTCAGGGTAAAAGAAGTTAACCCTTTGGGAGCGTGAACCAAGCTCAGGGCTCTGTCTTGGACGATAGCCCGTGCACTTAGAGAGAGGGAAAAGAAAACTAAGGAAGAATCTGGGAAGGCCAGGATCTTCATATTCCAGCTTTTCTTTCTCCTCTATCCAAGGAAAAATGGTGGGGGGAAGTAAGGGGACTGAAAGAGTTATATCACGAACTGGGAGAACAAGTCAAGTTGGGGGAAAAGAAACCGCCTCTTGGACAAATCTTCTGTTATTAATAAAAGGGGAACACATCCCTCTACCAGAGTGACCCACGCTAACCTCCTGAGGTACCGGAAACCAAGACAGCTAAAAGTCCTCCTTGACCCGTACTATCCTTGGCACAAAGAAAAAAAGTTCAACAAACTCAGGACAAAGGCTCACATCGGCATCACTATGCCGGCCCCGATGACTAAGGCAAAAGAAAAAAACACACAGGGAAACAGGAACGATCGGCGCACTCTGCGGGCAAGAAAAAATCCTTGAAGAGGACTAAGGAATAAGGAAGGGCCTCAAAAATCAACGAAAGAAACCAGTATCCCGATGGGTAACTTCCAACAACGGCATTTCGAAAAAGAAAAGGGGTAAAAAGCATCACGTGCCAGGATCTTACCGGAAAAAGGAAAACAGTATCCTTTCCTGGCCGGCAGGGAAAGGGACGTCGGGAAGCAACTTCTGAAAAACAGGATCGGCTTTTGGGACAGCAGCTTGGTCAGTTCCCTTCAAACCCCGAGATTAAGAAAAGAAATGTCTTGACACGATGGGAAGATGCACGTACACAAAGAGGTTGGAGGCGTCAAAAACACCCGACCAAACGGGGGGAAAAATAAAAAAAGGGGAAATCTTAAATGTGAGGTACGCTGATCAACCAGTGCAGAAGTGAAAAGAAAAGGAAGACACAGAATGTCCGTCACTCCAATGAATGAATAGGGTGGGGCGAGAGGGCCACGGATAAGACATCATTTCCCAGCCAGCCCTCATTACTTCAGAATGCGCAAAGACGGAGAAAAGTTGGGGTCAAGGCATAACCCATACTGCCCCGCTTGCCGTGGAGGAAGAGGAGAGGCTTTCAAGTTCTTTGAGGACCTCTGTTGGGTCAACCAAAAGGAAACATTTCGTGGACTAAAGGGAATAATCTCCGCAGAGAAACAAAAAGAGAAAGGGGGGGGAAAAACCACCTTCTATCAACTGGGGCGCGCCTTCAAACCAGGCTATTCCCAAAGGGATAAGAGGGAGTCCTAGATATACAGGGGCGCTCAAAGCGATCCCAGTAATGGTAACAGGGGGAAAGAAAGATAGGACTGGGGTTTTTAGTTTGGTTTGTTGGGTTTGTGAATAATTGCAATTTGAAAAAAAAAAAAAAAAAATTCAGAGTCGGTGGGAGTCCGGTCGGGCCAACTTGAAGAAGGATCGACGAGGGCAGGGGAGGGTACAGAGCAGGGAAAAAAGAAAAAAAGGGACAAAAAGAACGTGATGCCTAGGCCCGCCTGCAGTGACGTATTCTGGAATAATTACAGGGAGAACACAACAAGGGGGGTAAAAGGAGAGATTGCTCGTACGTGCCGACAGAAATAAAGGGGAAAAGAAACATCATGAGTTCGTCCTTATTCAGGTAATCCGCGTAAAACCAAAGGCCCACAAAAAGGGGAATGGGTTGCCTCCAAGAACGACCAAAAAAGACCCGCTGAAAAAATAGTTCCAGAAAAAGGAAAAAGGAAGTTAATAAAAAGGAAGAAAAACCCCATGCGGGAAAGATTGGGCGGGCCCGGCTACCGGAAGCCTGGAGGCTTGGAGCGCATTGATCTCGCGAAGGGAAGCAGAGATCTGGCAAAAGGTGACCGGCGCGCCATTTGAAGAGAAATGGTGGAAAGAGGGTCGAAGGAGGAGGGAAGGGCATGACTTTCCCTGTTCTGGACCAAAAGGTGCGGGGCAAGTGTCGACACGCGGGCCGCCCAAAGAGGGAAAGTAAATTGAAAGGAGAACGGCACCGAGGTTATATCCGTAACGGAAAAGTGACACGATTCAGCGGAGAGCTTCACGGGGCCTGGTGATGGGAGGGGAAAGGAAGGGGGCAAAAAGAGCATGAAGATGAGAATTTGGCTTTACGGTACATTCGGTGGCAAGCGGGAGCGGAACAAAGAGAACTTCCTAAAGAAGGCGGAAAAGGAGGGGGTGAACGGAGATGTCGTGTCCTGGGTTTTATGTTTTGCCGAAGACAGAAAGGGAAAGATCACGCGCTGCATACGGTTAAAGAATGAACCGAGGATGGAAAAGAGGGGTGTTTACTTCCTGTCCCAAAACTGTCCAACGAAGAAGTGGGAGAGATCGGGGCACCCCCCGTCCAATTGAATAGACAGGAAGGGAAAGGAGAAAGTAGGGGACTTATTCACAGCACCCCGCGAAAAACGAGACTGTCTGAAGATTCTTGCTCACTTTCACGAAACCTGACGGGTGGAAGTCAAGACGAAATAAAGGAGGGGGGGTCTGAGTCGGTCGAAGTGCGAGAAAGCGGAAATATCGCGCTAAAAGTAAAGGGGTGCCTGCAGATTAGCCGAGTATGAAAGAAAACGGGAAGAAAGGGACAATGGACCTCAGGTGGAGGCCCTAGGCGGGGGCCTGCAAAGGGAGGGGGCCCTTGGGTCTTTAACCTTCCCAAATAGAGGGGGGACAGTGGGGGTAGGGGAGGGCAAAAAGGAATCCAGAAAACCTTGCATGCTTACCTAAGAGATGGGCAGGTAAAGCCTGTCCCTTTCGAATCGAGCTGGAATGGTGAGAGTGAAAAAGAGGGACAAAACAAACCTGTATACTGTCGATCCTCACCGTCGGCGTGGGTAACAGTCAATGTGGGTGAATGCTCCCACAGAAAAGGCACTTTGGAAATCAACGAGCTTGATGTTTTCATCGTACGCCCTCACCACCACAAGGGTTCCGAAAGCGGAAGGGAGGGAAGTGAAATACCAACTCTTCAGGAAACGCTCGGTCCGGAATATTACTAAAATTTTGATTCTTATTTTGGATGAGGGCTACAGGGGGAAACCGGGACTCTGCGAACAAAGATATGCGCCTGTAGGATGTGGGGGGAAAAAAGAGAAAACGGGGACCGGCTTTGCCTGTACCTGTGCCCGGCCGTTCAGGAGGGCTAGGATCAGCAGTCTGTTTAGATGACCCGCCAAATGTGAGATGAGAAAGGGTGGGAGGGAAAAGATGAGAAGGGGCCCCTCTTACAGGGACCTGCAAAGCTTCAAGAAATGGCATCAAAGAAAAAGGGGCTTCTGTACCAGCTCCGCCCTTTATAAAGAGAGTAAGGATAAGAGGGGGGGTGAAGACAGGCGTCCCCAGGTAAACTTCCCTGCTAAAATACTAAAAAGGTCACAACAACCTTGAACTTCCCTGGTGCTCGACGATGAAGACGAGAAGCAAAAGGCTTGTCTTCTTGACGATGTTCACTCAGGGGGAGGGGGGGGGGGGCAGAATCTCCCGCGCAGTACCTCGGAAACGTGCAAAGGGTCAGACGTATCTTACCACTCTGGAGAGGATACCAGATGAAGGGGTTTCAGAGGTACAAAGGGGGACGCGGTCTCTGAAAAAACGCCTTTCCGTGAGCCGAAGGAAAGGGAAAGATGGACTGTTCCTTTTCACTGAATCTTCACGTGCTGCGAAACCGAAAGGGTTTTGAACATGGCGGGATCGGCTGACGAGGAAAAGAGCACAACGGGGGGAATTGCCATTAATCTGCCTTTGTGAAGAGTATGGAAGGGGAGGCGGTAAGGAGGGTGGTGTCCAAATACCAGCTCAAAAAAAGGGAAAGAAGCTGCCATATCTCTATTTAGAACTCAAAAAAGGGTCCTGATCCTGGTAGAAAGGCACTTCACAGCCGGTAGTGGGAAGTGCGTTAATGGAAGAAGGGAGAAAAAAAGCAAAAGCGAACCGCACTTCCGGGGGGATGATTTGAAGAAAAAAAAATGGAGATGGAACAATTTGCGGGGCCAGAAACCAATCTCGGGTCTAACGAGGGAAAAAAAGGGTCTCCGTCGGGGTGGGAGGGGGCCAGGTCACCTATCGGTTCGGAAGAGGGTAGAAGGGGAGAAGGAAGGCGGGGTTCTCGTTTACAGGTGCAGGAGCAGATGCCTAGAAAAGAGGGAACCAGCCTCCCTTTTGATTGAAGGGGGCGGTCAGGGACTACGATCCCTAGAAGCTGCGGGGGTCATGTTCGGGTTATTTCTCCAGGGGGGTGGGTAGGCTTTTCAGCAGGCTATGGCGGGAGAAAGAGGGCCATTGGCTTCCCACTTTAAAGGAAGGTTTTCTGTGGCGGCATACAAGAAGAGAAACTCCAAGGTCACTCTCCGAGACCACCTGCCCGTTGTCCCGCCGAAAAGGGGAGGTACCATCATTACAGTATGACTATGGGGAATCAAAGGAGAGAGCAGGAGGTCGCGGAGAGAGGGAGATATATCACTGCTCTTTTACAAGAGAAGGTTTGAAAATCTTGATTACTAAGCTTGAGGGAGTATTTCATCAAAAAAGATCGGTTCCCTCCTCACTTTCAGAATTGAGTAGAATGATCGTATCCCAAAAAGTCGCTTATCAGTCTCCTGGGAAGGGGGGAAAAAAGTACAGTATAATTGTTGTTAAAAATTAGCAGGGGTAGAATCAATAAGTAAGGTTCTACGGCACTTAGGGACTACCGTGAAAGTGGACAAAGAAGAGAAAGGGGGAAAATAGCCGATCCCATCACGCGGAAACCTAGAGAGAGGAGAAGAGGGAAAAAACGCATTCTCCCCTAAATCTAATAAAGGGGGGAGAAAGGTGAAAGGAAAGGATCATCATTGACATCCGTAGGAGACTCGTTACGTGGAGTCCCTTAGCTCACTAAGCCGCAGCGTGGGATTTCAGGGGGGGGGTGGACTCGTGTTGCCAAGCAGGCGGGGAGGAACGGGATTTGGTCCCAGTAAAGACGAAAAGGGCTGTGTTTGCGCACCAACTCGTGAAGTAAGAAAATGCATGGGGGGAAAGAAGGAAGTGCAACGTGACCAGCCAAATACACAGGGAAGCCCTCTCGGCGGCGGGCTGGGGTAGGGAAGGAAATCACGCCGTTCTATTTTCAGTCCTTTCCACAGCCATGAGAGATAAAGGGCGCCACAAAGGAGGGAAAAAAAAGTTCTTTCACAAAAAAATGCCTCTACTGCTTCTCAACTCCCTCTGAGAGGTCCTCTACAAGAGTTCATCCTTCAACTTCCGTTACGGCGGAGAAGATGGGACAATAATCGCTCAACAAAAAGTTATGGGAAAAAAAGGGGGGAGTTTCTGCTCGCAGAGGACAAAAAAGGAGCTGTTCTCTCTTACGATAGCAAACAAAAACGATCGGGGGGGACAGGGAGACAGCTGATGGACGATGGGGTACTCAGCAGGAAAAAAGCAAAGGTGGCTAGCCAAGATTCATCTAGATGGACGGGACTGGGGGGGGTGCCGCCACTCTACTGCGGAAAAAAAGTACCCGTAGAAAGACGAAAACTGTTTCATCCAAGTTTTCGTTTGGAGAGATTGAAGGGGGGGGGGGTGGGTGGTGCTGCCCTGTCAGATTTACGTGTGGTTCAGGGGGAAAGCGAAATACCAGGTGAGGGAACTTTCAAAAACGCGGTACAAGGCGGGGGGAAAAGCTCCAGAACTCCAACGCTTTTTTTGCGGAACCAAAGAAAGGGAGGACGGGAGGACGTACAGGTCGCCGACCAATTTGGCCCAGTAGGGAAAAATGAGGGGGAAAAATCTGGCGTCCGGGGGCGACACTGCTGGATGAAAGGAAGAGAGGTCTGCTCCGTTGAGTGGTCTCGCGATAAAAACACCGGTGGGGCCTTTCTCCTCAAGGTGCACGTGAACCGAAAAGGGAAAAGGAAAGAAGATCAGAAAAGGACAGGTTAACCCCACCAGGCTCCTCGTACCTTTCAACGGAAAAGCCGGATAAGAGGGGGGGGGGATCTATGATGCCCTTCAAATGCCAGTTGCGCCGGGAAAGCAGGAAAGAAAGCCTGCAAGGTCTCCATCTTTAACTTTCGTTAAAAAAGGCGCCGTTAGAAACTTCGGGGGAGGGGAGGCCGTGCGATGCCCTGGGAGAAGAGGACATAAGGAAGAACCAAGGGCTATTTGAATCCCATTGGGAAAACCAAGGGGAAGAAAAGAACTTTTCGTGTCGGAAAGGGGAATAGAACCAAGCAACCACCCTTCTACGGCCACTGACCGCCAGGCAGCTGAACACGGGGGACTCTCTGCGGGGCCAGAGGAAGGGTAGGGGGAAACCGCTTCGGGGGGGGAACTGAACGGATCAGAGCCACCTCAGGAGAAGAGGAGTCGGCGGCCTTCTCCGCAAGATCAAAAGGAACCAAAGGGAAGGCTGCGGGCTCAAAGAGTTCTACAGCGGAGGGCATCAGACACTTCACCTTCCAGGGGGAGCAGAAAACGGGGAAACGTAAGAATACCTAGCGTGTCGCAAAGAAGAAACAAAGGAGACCAGGTGCACATTTCTCTATAGTCATAGGGATGGGGGAGGGGCAAAAAAAGGGGGTTAACGCACTTAGCCATACGCGTCTATAAACGGAAAACAGCGGGGGGTGCAGCAGCTCAATCAGGCCAGTCATGAACTCCCAGGGAAGGAAGATGCGGAACCGGAGAGAGGCAGGATGTTCAGGCAGCATTTGCGGGTACAATCAGGAGTGGGGCTTCAGGTCCCTTCACGGATAGAAGTTCAAGAAAGGAAAAAAGAGGAAAAAAGCCTCTTTCCAGATCTATCACACCGGCCGGGGAAGGGGGGAAAGACCATACGGGATTCAAGGGACCCGTCGTACCGAGAACAGAAACCAAAAGTGGGAACGAGCCGCCTATTACCGAAATGTTCCTGGAAACTCAGAACCGATATACGATAACGCCAGGGGGAGAAGCAAGGTTATCATCGGAAGCCTGCGCGAAATCGAGAACCTCGGAGAAGAAAAATCAGAAGGGGGTCCGGGCTCCGGCCTTTAATTGTCAGACACCCAAGGGGGGGAAGAGGGGCAATCGTCCACTCTAAGCCGGAGTACTTCAGAGACCGAAAGAATCTTCGAGAAAGGGAAAAGGGGGAATAGGCTCTCCATGGATTTTCCAATTGAAAGCTAAGAGACGGGGGAAGGAAAGGGCGCAGGTGGGACGTCGTTATTCCCTATCCAGAGAAGGGCGATGGTCAACAAGGAATTGCAGCATAAACTTTCTTATACTATGAAAGATTGCTAGGGAGGGAAGAGGTTATAAGTGCTCAAACCTCCCGAACTCCCGAAAAGTCTATCTAAATAGGGAAAATCAAAAAAACCGCCTCTGAGCTAAAGCCCAACGGCACTTGCATACCTGACGAACGGGAAACAGGGAGGGAGATCACTTACCATATACGGCTCTATAGTTTCTCGATAGCCGGCAGAGAGAAAAAAGGCGAGAAAAAAAAACTTCATAAGCTCACCTCGTACTCTTCCTTGACCTATCTTAAGGGTGACGAGAAAGAGGGTCTTGAAAAAGTCCGCCGATCCTCGGGGAAAATGGTTGGGGGGCTGGTCACTGGAAAAGAAAACCTAGAGAAACTAGAAGGTATCCCCTCATTTGGGATGAGCCCCAAGGGGAACAAAAAACCCAACGTTACCACCGACTGGGGCGGTGCAGGAGCGAAGGGGGGACAGTTGTCCACAGGAACCGGCCAATGGCCATCTCAAAAGAAAGAAATAAGGGGAAAAAAGGCAAGAGACGAGAGAGGGTGCGTCCGGCATTCCCTTCCGTTCCTTTGAAAAGATAACTAAACACAAAAAAAAAGGCCCTCCGGAAGAACGGGCCCAGCGGCGGCACTATTCAACTGCCCCGATGTTTACAAGCTGGGCGCGAACGGGAACGGAAAAAGGAGAATGGGAAACTCTTCATTCATCCACATCCGTGATGCAATCCTATCAAAGAAAAGAGAGAGAAGAGTAAAGAAGGAGGTGTCCAGCAACACACCTCAGATTGATATACCGTCGTTGACTTCAAACCTGTCGCGGGGGAGGGCCCGGACCTGAGCCACCGACGGTCTCAGAACCGTTCCGCTCGGAAGGTGGAGTAAAAAAAGCCTTCCTTTTTCCTCAGAGCAGTCATTACATAAGGAGTCTCAAAGGACTCGGAGTGGGGGCAAATCTTGTTATACCTTCCAAAAAGGAAAAGAGAAAAAAATAACTTCTTCCCTTGAGTGCATCTCTAGAGCAAGGAACCGTGAAAGGAATTTGGGCAGATCGCCCCTCAAAGAAACTAAATGAGTAAAAGAGAAAAGACGGAAGAGAGGAGGTAGGTTCCTTCCCTCTGACAGTTTCCTTCCCAAGAAACTGAGAATCCACGTAACTTTCCGTCCCGTCCAACTTGCATCTTGGAGGATAAAGAGGAACGGATGAAAAAGGCGAAAGAGACAATAACACCATTTCTGCGTCTTAGCATCAAGAGTGTCCATGGCGCAAAGGAAAGGAAGAGCAAATTTCCTTTTATTATAATCATCGGCTTGCAAGTGAAGGGCTAAGATTGGGAAAAAAAAAACAGGGAGGGAAGGGGGGAAACGAGCTTAAGAAGCGAAACGACAGAATAGAAGAGGACACCATTTCGATCAACTTTCTGACTGGGGTCACCCTGACCGAATGTCCAAAAGGCCTATTATGGGAGGGCTATCATCATGAGCGAAAAAGAGGAAGACATCCGAGGGAGACAAGGAAAGGAAAAAAAAAAAAAGTCGACCTTTTTGTGTGTGCAAGTGAGTTCACGAGTAAGGGAAAAAGTATTGAGGCTAACAGGTAAGAGCGGTTGTAGGGAGAGGTGCCGAAACTGAATCGCGGGGGGCGCCGGTCGAAGGTCAAGGGGGACGAGTAAGACAAAAAGTGAATGCAAATAGCCCGCGTCTTCAGGGAGTGCTTCCGGACTTACGGAAGATCAACAACACAAATGGCGGGATCTTAAAGGATAGAGGATTCCATACGTCAGGAAAGAATAGAAGAAAAGGGAAAGGAAGCGAAGAAAGAAAAAAGCTTTCATCTGATCCATTGAACGCATGCGTACACCCTAAAAAGAAGCCCGGAAAGCGCGATCAGTTGGGGCAGAAATAAGCAAAGAATGCAGGCCGATCAATATCTTAAATGATCTCAGTGAACAAAAAACTGGGAGAACCCCATGCTGATGGGAGTGTCCCTGCTAAACCTCCTGCCTGGAACGAAAAGGGGGGAGATGGGAAAGTCCGTACGCTAGAAGAGAGTGGGAAATCTGCACCTTGGTGACGGAGCTCACAGGGGAGAGAAAGTGAGCAGTCGAATTCTTTTTAGGTGAGGATCTTCTTGAATGGGAAACGCGCAAGGGGGAGGCAGGGTGATACAACTGGCCGCCTCAAAGTAATCAAGGAGGAGTGAAAAGAAAAGGGCAAAGAATGGGAATTTATATCCTGGTATCTCCAATTACAATAGGATCACATAACTCCGTACCTTTTGCTGGGGGAAAAAAAAAGCTGGGCCGGCCCGGGGCTCTTATCTCCAAGAGGATAATCTTTTCTGGACTGGAGGAGGCAGAGTGGGCTGTGGTCGGCCCGGTCCGATCCTTACCTAAAGAAGTACAGTAAGAAAGGGTTGGGGGTTAACCTACTTGTCGGGGTACAATGGGGGGGGGGAGAATACATTAAAAACGCTTGAAACGCAAGAGAGGAGCAAGGCCGACGTGCAAAAATAAAGCCAGCCTTTACTCTGTATATCTTGTGGGAATGAAGACAGACAGGAATGGAGGGGGGCAACAGCTCCTATACTGTTTTACGAAATATAAAAAAATAACGCGGGGGGGACAATGCCAGATTCAATTAATTCTCACTGCATTCGCTTACAACGGAAGCCGGCACTGTGAGGGGATTACCAGGAGGGGGGCCAGAGACAGCCCTGCCTTGGTTGAATTAAACGATCCCGCTGGGGGTGGGGATGGACTCGGGGCTGGCGAAAGACTTCACTATGGGTGCGTGCTGATCAGCGAGAGGAAATGTGGGGGGAAGGCCTGCCTTCAGCCTATTACGTCCATGGGGAGGGCAAAAGACGAAGAGGGGGGTGGACCACCCTCGGGCCGAAGTATTTAATGAAGAGGGGAAAAGTACATGAAAAATGGTGGGAGGGTATGTTGCCCTAGGTGACTTATCTGTGAAGAATACAAGGGGGGCTTAATGTGCCAAGATGGCCTGTAAGGACCTGGCACTTAGATGGCTAAGGGATAAGGGGGAGGGGACACACGGTATATAACTTAGACTCCTCCCGGGATTAAGAAAAGAAAAGAGGTTGAAAAGGCATACCACCGTAAGGTTAAAATAAGGGTTGGAGGACTAAAGGAGCTGGAGGGGTCAGAAGACGAAACTCACCACCCACTCCGCGATCTGGGCAGTCGAAGACCAGAGTTATCATGAATGTCTCGTGGAAGAAAGCAGGGAAAGAGGGAGGGTGTTGGACTGTTGTCTAGGAGACCGGAAAGACTTCGAAATAGACTCGCCTTGATGTGTCCATCGGAGGAAGAGTAAACGCCCCTTCAGTTCCTGGGACGCGGTGGAAGGGGATGGCTTGATAGCTGAGGACAGCATTCTGGTTGAGATGGTCAAAGACATGAGAAGTGGCCTTGTCGCCAATGGTATGAAGGGAGGAAAAAGTGGGCGCTCTTACCTTCCAATAGGAGGCAGGGGAAAGAATGCCCGGTTTTCTGAATGTAAAAATAAGAAAAAGAATAGTCAATTCTAAATTCTGGGTCTAAAAGGGAACCGGATGACAACCCGGTAACGGGGCCCGGGGAAAAGTGAAAGGAAGAAGTCACCCTTTAAGATTCCTTTGTAAGGGAAGGGATTTCCTAGCGGCTGACGCTAGCTTTCTGCTGGGGAGAAAGGGAGGAAGCAGGAAAAAAGGCCGCTAATAACCTCGGGGACCAACTGGGGATAGCAAAGGGAGGGAGGAAAAAGTAGGGGTGAAAAGGGAGGAGCGTAGGCGGGATCTGCTAGTGAAGGAGTGGAAAGGAAGGCCAGATAGAGCCGGGGCAGTTTCAGATTCCAATAGACATCGAGTCGAACAGGAAAAAACAACTGGTGTTGGAAACCGGGAATTATCGGGAGAAGGAGGAAAATTAGAACACCTCTTTACTGAGGGGAATAACAGGGAGACTGATCAGTGCCTAGGCTCATGTAACTTGGAAAGCGAAAGGGTAGAGTAAGGGTAAGACTTCCTCGATGAAATTCCTCTATGTTCGCAACGAAGGGGACGGAAGTGTAAGGAACGTTAGAATCAATGACGTTTTCATTAAGGGATTGCGATGACATGGAAGGAATCGTCCATTCATTCACTCTTCACGGATGAAGGAGGGAGAGGCTTGATGGTAAAAATTGCGTTTCAAATGCCACTTCGGCATGACGGAAACAGGGGCGACAAGTTTGCTCCCTGATTTTTTTTAATTTGGAGTTCAAACGGGGGGAGGAAGCTCTTGTTATTTGCTCACAGGAGGGGGACCGGTGAGGGGGGTTCTATCCACAGTCTTCATCACCTCCATGGGGTTCTTAGAATGGGGCCATCCTAACTGGGTTAGGACCTTGTACTTACTCCGTAAGGTCAAGAAGAGAAAAGGCTACGAAAGGGGCGTGGTCTTTTATGAGAGATTTTTCCTTAAAAGGCAAGAAGGCGAGGATGTCCCATGGCGGAAACGTGAGTTAAAGAGGAGGAAAGGTGGGTGCTTTTCTTCAGCCCCTCAAACGAAAACGACTTTCCGCTAAAAGTGGGACGCCGGAGGGGTCTGACATCTGGTGTGGTGTAGATTCCGGTGACATCGAGTTGTATCAAAAGGAAAATAGAAATAATCCCTCAATAGAGAGGTATATCTCACGGAGCAGTGGTGGAAAATAACGGTCCCAACGCTGTACTCTTCAGGGAGGAGGTTCCTCACGCTTCCCGCACTCCACTTAGTGGAACGGGAGGTGAATAGATATAGACCTTCACCTCCTGATAAGTGGAAGCTGTCCGGCGTTTCCAAGACAGGGGGGGTTAAATCAAGCAGTGGGGCAGGGGGATGGTATCGCTACGTTCCGTTGCGGGGGACCTGGGGACGGTCAACCGGGGCCAAAAGCACCGTTAATATCTGTCCGAAGAGAGGAGGCCAGAGGACGCTCGTCTGCATCCAGAAGTGCTCACAAACGCGAAGGAAAGCGTTCGCCGTTTCAAACGTCTATATCCGTAGTGACGCCCGGGAAGCAAAAAGGACTAGAGTTCAAAAAGGTCAACCTTACATCTCACCTCAGGTCCGCAAGGGGGTATTATTGCCTTTTACAACCGCTGGGAAGGGGGGGGACAACGGGCAATCGAATTGAAGGGGGATGGAGAAATAACACAACCATCAAAACCTGACCGAGAAAAGAAAAGGAACATGACCCTACCACACACCCTGGGCGGAAAAGGGAAACGACTTGTACCTGTCCGCCTTCGAGTGTACGTAAGTTCAAAACATCAAGGAAAGGGCAGGAGCCAAAAAGCCCACATCGAACCGGATGCTTTTGAAAAAAATACAAAAGAGAGGGGCACATGGAGGCGTGTGCTAGCGGTCGGAGAGACACAAGGGAAAAAGGACGCGGGGGACA
>Ga0179591_1323903_pt1 | contig 13469 bp, 18 predicted proteins | sample CZOMad2_1_08_16f_FD_182891 | JGI IMG/M metagenome (GOLD analysis project Ga0179591, IMG submission 182891) | Vadose zone soil fungal communities from Angelo Coast Range Reserve, California, USA - CZOMad2_1_08_16fungal (PacBio error correction) | ecosystem: Environmental > Terrestrial > Soil >...
ACAGTGGGGGCACGTTAGGGGGGGTGGATGAGGACAAAAAAGAACCCAGCGGACGTTGCAGGCCTCTGGAAAAGGACCGACAAGGTCGAGCCCAACCGTAAAAAAAAAGGGACTACTCCTGCAGCTTTAAAGACTCTGGGGGTTTTCAAGAAATCAACTTCGAACCAGAGATTGGGGGTTGTCGTCACTGGTGAGTATCATTGCGTGGGAAGGGGGAAGGGGTGTAACCACTAGGGGAAAAGTTTACACGGACTCTTCATATCTCTTCGAAATCCTCAGTTCAAAGCAAAAAAAGGGACACACACTCGATTTACGTAAAAACGTAATCCCTACGGAATGGTGATTTATGATCGGTGTCTCCGAAGTTCGTCTCCGTGCTCAGCGGTGTTAGAGAAAAAAGGTTGTCGTCAATATGCGATAGAAAAAATTAGATCGGCAGAAAAAACTTGGGAAGGGGACAGAAACGGACTCTTCTGCCCGCGACTTTTGGCAAGTATTACTAATCGAAACCCAAACTCGAAGCGAGGAGTGGTTGACCTCGCTGGGCAATCTGGTAATGGACCCTATCAAGTACCTCATGTTCAAACTTTCCAGTAAATCTGAACTACTGGGGGGGGGGGCCACAGGGGTATGCAGGAGGGTAAGTTTTTGCTTTCGATGAAAAAAGAGGAAAAAAGGGAAAAACTCGCTGTTACAAAGCTTTATCGGGGAGAAAAAACTAGGTGGCTGCAAGTTCCATTAACGTATTACGCTAAAGGGGGGGGTGAAACCATTACAGGGGGGGGATCGGGGCTGTGTCAACACATTACAGGCTCAAAAGGATCTCGCGCCAAGAAGGCTGGCCGAGTTCAAGAATATCGAATAGACTGGCGGCGCAGGTGGGGGTCAGGGAATGTAACGTCGTGAGCGATCCCCGAATGGGGAAAGAAAGAAGGGTCTGGGGGAAAACAGATTCGACTGGAAGATGATACAAGAGACTTCCTTACCAAAAGACTGAAACAAAACTGACGTCGTCCACGAAATACGGACTTGGGATAAAAAACGCTTTCGTGATGGCGTATTTCGAAGGGGATTGGGAATTCTCAAGGGAACGTGACGGAAAGCTTCATCGCGGTCCGCTGAAGGAGGAAAAGAGAGGGACTGGCAAGGGTTAGGAAACTCCTAACCTCTTCGCAGAAAACGGTACCTATTCAGGGTTTGAGAACACCGTTCAAGTAAACCGAGGCGGGTATGATGAAGCTGACGATAAGACGTGGGGAAAAAAAAGTAGTAAAAGGAACTCTTCTCTGAAAATACAAAAAATCTTCTGTGTGAAACAAAAGGGAAAAAGCCAGCAAGCAGGGGCTGCATGTTCGCAAAAATTGGACAAGTACAGAAGGTTCAGTGGGACCCTGGTGGCTCAGGGCGGGGCTTCCAAATGTGCTGTAGACAGGTGTCGGACACACGTCACAGTAACAAATGTAGGTGGGGGGGATCGTCTCGAAAATCCCTTATGTTTGATATGTGAGTTGCGAAAACTAGCAAAAAGAAAGGAGAGAAAAAAAACTAAAAAAGGGGATCTCGTCAGAGGCTTCTTTTAAACTGGGAAGCCATAAAAACCCAAGAGTATGCCTTGGAAGTGCGCATGAGCAAGGGAAGGGAGCAAAAAGGGCTTCGTTCCCCGACCGTCAACGATCCGTTCTCCACACCGCAGGTCCCGTCGAGGAGAGAAAAAAAACACTCAGAAAAGAAAACAACAAAAAAAAAAACAAGAAACACAACACACACCACACCAAAACACCAACACCACGGGGGATACCGCCGGGCACGGCGGGGGGGGTCTGTTGGTTGGGGGGGGGGTGGAGTCGGGGGGGGGGGGGGTGTGTTGGGAAGGGGATGAGGGGGGGGGCATCTGGGTGTTCGGGCAGGGGGGAGGGGGGGGGGGGGGGGGTGGGGGGGGAGGGGGGGTGGGGGGGCGGGGGGGGAGTGGGGGCGAGAGCCGGCAAAGGAGGGACGTGTGGGGCAAGTAGGGGGAGCGGGAGAGGCGATATGAGAGACGAGGGGTGCGGGGGAGGTGGGGGCGGTGTGAGTGAGATGTTGGGGGGAGACGGGGGGAGCAAAGGTGGCCGGGAGGAGGAGGGTGGGGGTGAAAAGAGTGGTACAGGACGTGATGGGGGGGTGGCTTGGGTTGGGACTTCGGGCATAGAATGGGATGTAGAGAGCAGGGTGGGAAGTGAGGAAGAGGGGACGTCAAGGCGGAGGAGGAGGGGGGGGGATCAGGGAGGAGAGGGGGGGGAGGAGAGGGGGTAGGGGCGGGGTGGGGGATGGTGGGCGGGGGCGGGGGGGGGGCGGTAGGAAGACTTGAGTGGGGAGGGAGGAAAGTCGGGGAAAAGGGGGGGGGGGGGGAGAGGGATGGGCTAGGGGGGAGGAAGATGAGGGGCGGGGTGTAGGGGGTGTGGTCTCAGGCGGTGGGGGGTGAGTGGGTATGGGAGGGGGAGGGGGGACGCGCGAAGGCGGTAGTGGGGTGAAGAGGGGTACGGGAAGAGGGTGTCCAGCTGGGGGTGGCTGCGAGTGGGAGTGAGTGTAAAATAAGCAGGGGTGGGTTCAATTACATAGGTCGGAGAAGTGGCATGGGGGGACATGGGGGTCAAAGACGGAGGGGTAGAAGGGGATGGGGCGAGGTAGAAGGGGGAGGGCGGGGTAGGGGTAGAAGGGTCTAATTGTGGTAGGATGGTATAGTGGTGGACAGGGTGGAACGGGAAATAGGGGAGTCTAGATGGGAGTGGTCTAGAGGGGGCAACAGGAAGGGGCTTAGTGGGAAATGCAAAGTTGGGGGCTGGGAGTGGGAGTAGGACTACTAAGGGGGGGAGGAGGGGGAGAAGGGGTGGGTAGCGGGTGGGGGGGAAGGAGGGGGGGGTGGGGAGGGAGGGGAGGGGGGGGTAGGGGGGCGCTAGGTATGAGGTGTGAGTGACTCGTGGGGATGGGACTAAGGGGGGGTGTCGGAGGCGGCGGGGGGGAGGTCGCGGGGGGGTGGGGCGGAATAGGACGGACAATGGGGGGGGGGCTCCGGGCGGGGGGACGGAGGAGGGATCGGGTTGAGGGTAGGGGGGGAGGAATTAAGGGGGGGGGGGAGAGCGGGGGAGGGGGGGAGGGGGGGGGATGAGGGGGTTGGGGTGGAGTAAGAAGGGCAGGGAGGGAAGGAGAAGGGGAAGGGAGTGACGTAGGGGGGGGGGTGGGGGGGGGGGGCAGGGGAGGAGGAGGTCTGTAGAGGGGTGGGGATAGGTGGAGGGGGGAGTGGGGAAGGGACGAGAGAGGAGGAGGGTTTAAGGCAGGATGATGGGGCGATGTTCGAGGTGGGGACCAGCGGGTGAGGCGGGATAGTGGGGAGGGGGGGAAAAGGGGGCAGATTATAAGCGGGGGGAGGGGGAGGAGCGGGGGGTGGGGGGGGGGGGGGGGGAGGGAGAGGAAGTGAGCGGAGGGCTGGGTTGCCGGGGTGGGGGAGGGAAAACTTAGTGGAGGAGTGCGTGGGGGGGGGGTAGGGGCGGAGGGATGGGAGAATGTGTGAATGGGAACTAAGGGGTGGGGGGGAAGAGGGGAAAGGGAGGTGTGAGTGGAGGGTGGGGAGGGGGGGGAGGGCGGGGGGAGAGAGGGGTGGGGTCGGGAGGAGCTGGGAAGGGGAAGGGAGGGGAGGGGTGAGGCGAGTTGGAGAAGGGAGGTTGGGGGGGGGGGGAAGATGGGAAGGGGTGGGTCGGGCGTGGCTTGGAGGAGTAGGGAGTGTGGGAAGGGGGGGGAAATGGGGCAAGGATGGGGGACAAGTAGAGGAAAGGGGAGGGGGGGGGAGGGGGGGAGAGGAAAGGGGGGCAAGAGTCAATGGCCGAGTCGACTGTAAGGTTGTGGGAGTTAGACGAATGTCAGGTCGGGCAAGGCGAAACCCCGGACCCTAGAGACTACAGGTCCCTCGGGCTGGTGTTGGTACGGAGGGGGGGGTGGGGAAAGTCTGAACCCCTCCCTTTCGTCACGGGGAAGCAAACTTTTACTGGGGGCCTGAGGAGCGCCCGGACTCCACACGCGGGCGCAAACTCAGGGACTAAGGTGAATTCAGGAAAAAAAGCTCCAGGAAGTCACGCAAGGGGGAAGTAAAACGTCTCCCAGTTACGTGAAGATCTTACAGGGGGGGTGATACGAGCTCCAAGGGCCCCTGAGTGCAATCCCATTGGAAATGAACCAAAAACGCGGGTGCTAGAGGAAAACAGAGTGGAGCCGGAAAAGAATCACAAAAAAAAAGAGTCTCGAAAGGGCTACCACGTAACATATTCCACGATACACGTTACCGGGGGGGAGTGGGCGTACCGAAGTGGGGGGTGACTAACCGTTTAAGCCAATGAAAAAAATAACTTCCCCGAAAAAATCTAACAAAAAGAGTGGACTCCGTACTCCGGAGGAAATAACCTCATTGGGCGCGGCAGCGGGGAGCCGTAAATGCACAACCGTGATCAAGAAAATGACCTAAGAAAGCGTTTCCCCACGAAGGGAGTTCCTAAAGTAAAAGTGTTCGGGACAAAAAATGGGGACTGGAAACCGTAGTCTTTGTTCAGAAAGCACGGAGAATCGGGACTGGGTGTTTGACCATGGGGGGGGGGAAACGGACCCTCGTCAAAAAACAAAGGAAGAGTAACCAACCTGGGGTTACTTTTACTCTACGCTCGTGGTCAGAGGTCCTGGGGGGGGGTGGGGGAAGTAGAGACACTTAGTGGGGGGGGGGGGTCGTGGGCAAAGTGTTCAGACGACTCAAACAACAACCACGTGGAGTAGGAAAGGAAAGAAAAGAGGTCTTGGCCAAACGCGACCGACGGGGGGGGGAAAAATGAAAAGTATATGAAAAAGAAAGAAAAAGACCACTAGCTTGAAAAAACGGGGGCACTAATGAGAAAAAAAGGTGGTTAGAGGTCCTGTCGGGGTGTAATCTGGACACATCGATGGGTCTAAACTGGAGAAAAAGCACAGATCGCGCGGAAAAAGAAAATACGGTCCTGCCACTTTGTCTCAAAAAAACCTCTTGGGTTAGGGCATGAATATACGCCAGGGCGGACGAGGAGAGTGACTACGTAGGCGCAGAACGAAAAGGACTGGTTCGCCCGCGAGAAAACCGGTTGAGAAAGGATCAGGAAAAGGTCTTCAAAAGTCCGAGGAAAAGGGAAGATGGGGGGGTTGTGAGATGCGGGGGTCCTTGACCAACAAGTGGCTACCCGCCGCAGCGTCTGCAAAAAAGGAAGGAGTGAAACTCATCCAGGTACGAGCATGGGGGGAGACGGGGGCTTAAAATTCGAAAAAGGGGGGGTGTGGGCTCGTGACCCACAAGGATCTCAGGATCTACTCCAGGTCTCAAGGTCTCTGGGCGTAAAAGGATTGGAGCGGGCAAGCACTTCTTTTATCTCGGAAAAGGGGCAAAAAGTAATGGGGGGCAAAGTTATTGGGAAGTTCGAAGGGAATGGGGCTACGCAATTCGCCATCCCGAAACTACCTCTAGGGAAGGGCAAAAACCTTTTGGAGACATTCCTGCTCAGGAATAACCCTTCCCTGTAAGCACCGGACGAACTGGGCCCTAAAGGTACAACCACAAAAGTTAAGGACCGTGCTCGGAAACTGACCAACTCCAAAATAAAAACGTTCTTCCGAGATGACAAGGAACCTATCGGCGGGTGGAGGGGGGGGCTTAAAAAAAAGGACAACAAAGGAGTGAAAAAAAGTGCAGAGGCGGGCGGCCTCGGTAACCTGCCGGTTAAGGGGAACAAAAGAGCGCGGCGAAAAAAGGGGGGGGTAACAAGGACTGCAAAAGAGGGGGCCGGGCGTAACTGGTACCGGGTGATTGGAAACAGACAGCAAAAGAAGGGGGTGGAGCTTCTGAAAGTCGGAACAAAAGAGGATCAGAGGGCCAACAGGGAAAGAAGTGTCCTTAAAAGCAGCGCGCCCAACCCGAGATGGGGGAAAAGAGGGGGATCTGCATGTAAACTTAAGAGTGGGGAGAATATAAGGATCAAACGCGGGGGAAGGTTCGACCTTAACCAGGTGGAAGGAAAAGAAAGACCAGGCGCACTTGCCAATTCGGTCGGCTACCCCAGGAAGGCAAGAAAAAAAAAAAGGGGTATGCCTGAACATTCTGAAGCCATTGGGTGAACGTCTTTCCCAGGGGACGAAGCACGCAGAGCCAGGGATCGGGTCGGGACTCTGTCAATCTCAACAAGGTCTATACAGCGAAAGGAGAGTTAGCCAAAAATACCGCATGGACGAGCCGTGAACGCGGCCCGAGTACCGGTTGGACTACCACGGACTAGTATGGACTGAATCAACGCTGGTCAGTTTAATACGGGGCTATCGGATCGATATATGACTGGAAATAGGGATCCCACGCGGGGTCAGCGTAAAACTTGGGGGCAGGCGGGCGAAGGGGGGAAGTCGGATGGGAATAGGGGGGGGGAAGCGGGCAGTTTCAGAAAGGGGGCCAGGCGGGGCTGATCTAGGAAAACATTAGTGAAACAAACACACTCCATCGAACCGTCATAAGAAATGAGCTACGCGGAACCAAGCAGAAATACTACAGCAAAATTCCCCAAAATAGGGGGCTTTACCCAGAAAGGAGAATTGAGTTAAACTCTAATTCGGGGCCCGTCCGGACTGGGACAACACAAAATCAGTGAAGGCGTCTCGGTTTGGGGAAAGCGCAGAGAACGAACAAAAAAAAAAAATGCCAGGAAAGCAACAGTCCGAGTCAGGTTGTCAATAGAAAGAGTGAGGAACCGGAGAATGTGATCTCCGGCACACCATCATCCGATGTCGAATCGGGAGGGGGGACGGCAAACCGGCCTCTGGGGGGGGATGCCATCCTAAAAACCCAAAATCGCGAAGCGTGTCTCAGGGTATTTAAAAAAAAAAAGCACTTCGGGCAGGGACTGACCGGCAATAAAAGCGACCCGGTCGTTTCCCCTAAAGACGAGCGTGCGAACGTCGGAGAAAAGGGCAAACCATCGAAGCATCTGAATTTATTGTAGGTGAAGAATTCTCCAGCTACACCTCTATTGTCGAAGAGATAGTTTCAAACCTCCGTCAAGTGTACGGGGGTCTGTCAGGTGAAATTTTGGGAGGCACACGAAAAACTGTCGTAAGGGTATGGGACAAAAAAATCTCTTACGAAAAAGTCTCGGAGAAGAGGTCAATTACTCAGGGGGAGTTTGAGGACGCAGAAAGGGTCGGGGGGGGCGACGGGCGACGGGCACCAGAACATTTCAGGGGGGGGAGCAATCTCTCAAAACAACAAAGGGTATAAGAGAGGGCCAGGGAACTGTGCCTGTCGCAAAGGGCAACATGGGCCCACCCACCAAAACGCCCGAGGCCTAGAAACCGTCAAACGCGAAGACTCGGAAAATTGACTGAAAACACTTGCGCGAACGAGGCTATTTTCTACCCTCAAGGAAAGACAGGAGGGCATGAGTGAGGGGGAAGTGGTCCGAGAACGACACTGGGGAAAACACTCAAGGCACGTTAGCAGGACTACTCAGTAGGAAAAAAAATCTATGGAAAAAGGAAGCGACCACTAACGGCAAATCAGAGAAGCCGAGATTTACACGCGTTTGGGGGACTACCCCGGGAACGGTCGCAGAATGTGGGTCAGGGAAAAGGGAATACCGTCGGCAGAACTGCCAAACAGAAGGAGCTCGGCAGACCATTAACCGGTAAAAATGCGACTACGCTCCAGGGGGGAATTATGAAGCAGTCACCAAAAGCTATTAGTTTTTGTCGGGAAGGGGGGAGCTTTGGTGCCGGCAAAGGGTGGCCGAATCGAAGATCTAGGGTCGTACCACGTTTCACAAGAGGACTAAAGACGAGGGGTGAACAAGGGGGACGGAGCCGGTTGACTGAAATCCTGATGAAGGAAAAAAGAATATCAGTAGAAACTGGGGCGGTGTGAGGCTCTGGGCAAAAGAAGAAAAATTCGGAAGTAAACTCATAGATAGTTTTGGTCTGAAAGGTAACGGTTTTAAATCAGCAGTCTGGAGCGCCGAGGGACCGCGGGCCTCAGAGCCGGGCCGGAGGTCGGGGGTTCAAGGGACGAGGAGGGGCCGACTCACAAATCATTGGAGAAAAAACTTCCGAAGAGATCGAAGTCGATCAAAATAGGATAGAAAAACCCCGCTGAAACAAGAACTTAGCCAAGTCCCCCGTGAGGGGGAGCCCTACTATTTCAAACATAAAAAGGCGAATGACTACATGAGAGATGTCGGGAAGCCGGGATGTGTCCTGGAAGCAAACATCGTGCGTGAGTGGAAAATGGAGTCCCCCCAAACCCATAGAGCTCCAAAAGGGAGGAAATGGGGGGTCCCCGGACGCATCAACAGCCTCAAGAAAGGGGGGGGAAATATTGACCAGTGGGGGGTAAATAGAACCCGTCGGACTAAGAACTTTCCTGTGTAAGATGAACTACTAATCAAACTCCGTCTGCCTTAGTCATGAGGAAAAGAAGTGGTCCAACAACACGCGGGGACACTGGTCAGTCGGAAAAACATCTTTATCCGGATGGGCGGACGTAAAGAAAACGGGGGGTCAGTGACACGCGTAGAGAAAGTCATGCTACTTCTTAAATCCGTCCAGCAGAGTTGGAACCGGTGAGAAACATCAGTACCAAAAAATCATGTCCAGTAGATCGAGGGGTAAGAAGCTAATACGAGTCAGCCGAGTATCTGCGAGGTCAGTTTCTGAGCTGGGCTTATGAATGTCACTTACGACGGGTGAGGACGGGGAATTCTGAACGTTAACGCCGACGCCAAAACAAGGGGGTTTCCTTCGAGGATCGAAAAATGCGTCCAATTACCGCCTGAAGCGGTGGTGTCTAGTCCAAGAATGGGGAAGTCTCCAAGGGGATCGCATTTAAATTCATACACACTTCTGAAAGGGGACGGGCCGGTTAGAGAGCTGATTTGGGGAAAGAAGACCCAGTTTTGTTCTATAGATACTTTGCACCAGAATGGATAAGGGTCAGACAGCCCGGTGAAAATCGGTCAACGGAGATCTCAGGGAGTTCAAGTGGGGGAGGAAACGTAAATCGTAAAAAAGATCACGAAGGGTGCAAGGATGAGTTGGGGGGAAACGTGCCGGAGGAAAAGTGCAGCAACGTGGGTCCCCAATTTGTGAGCAAGATCGATCGTCCATCTAAAAACACAAAACCTTTCGTACGCTCTGAGGTGACGGGGACGTTAAATGAGCGAGATCCCTCCCTAGGAAGAAAAAAAAACTAAAAAGGCTTCACAGTCCGTGGCAGGGAACGAGAGCCCAGAGACGTACAGGAAAAAAAGTCCCACGTTTCCGAGCAAGCTTAAAAGATGCCGCGTGTATAAGGTGTAAAAAAGTACAGACACTACCAAGAAAAATCCCCAAATAATTCTAAAGGGCTTAAGCGAACAAGATTCCCACTCATGTGTGACCTGGCACATGGTCGGGACGTCTGAGTGTGGGGGGGAAGAGCGCGTGGTCGGGGGGTGTGATCCCCATGGAAAGTAAACCAACAAAATGAACGAAAAAACAGAGTCAAGAACTCGCACTAAATGGGAAAAAAATACATCCAAGGTTCTGGACGGCCTACAATAACGGATTGACCAGAAGATCGGTCAAAGGAAAGACCCCAAGTCAGGACGAAAAGAGAGTGGTTGTCAGAGCTGACCGGGACGGGAAAAAAACTCAGAAAGTTGTAGTATAAACGAAAGGGTTGAATGCCTGTGTTTGTTTTTTTTCTGGTGGTCCAAGTCGACTATTGAAAGGAGGGATCGGGGTTTTATTTTGGCATCTTTTGGTAGAACCGAACCCAAAGAAACTGGACTGAAAGTAACCAAAATAGTAGTACTTCGGGGTTGACAAGAGGCTCGGTAAACGCCTTGGAAAAACTTCTTATTTTGGTTGGAAAAAGCTAAGTCTTGCGGAAGACAAAAACGAGATCACTCAAAAAAAAACACGGGTGAAGAGGAAACAATGCATGTGACTAAGCCGTCAATAATATAGGACAAATCAAAAAGAGAAAACAGGAAAACGCCGGATGGTAACTAAAAGTAAGCCTAGGGGTGAACGGGGGTTAGGCAGGGGGAACAAGGTCCCAATCGATTGCCGAAAAGACATAGAAGGACCATAAATAGACGTTGGCAAAACCCAAAGAGACTCAAATGAACGAAATTCAATTTCAAACGAGTCAAAAGTGGTCAAAAAAAATGGGCCGACCCGGAACGGAAACGACTACTCCGGATTTGAGAGGGAAAACTCCTTCTGAACTCAAACCAAGGGTGAGGGGGCTACTCTAAACAAGTGGGGGATCGGTCTTACTCAGTGGAAACCTCGTCGCATTGTTGGGTTGTCCGCCAGGGAAATGGGAAAAAACTTTCCCTAGTGTGACATGGGCACAAACGAAAAACGGCGAAACAAAATCAGGGGACGAACCACGCAGGTTCAGCGAACGTGGCATGAGGATCTTGAAAGGCTAAGTTCTGGGGTGGGATACCTGGTACGAAGGGAGATAAAACTTGGGACAGCTGGAAATCGGATAAAAAAGTGGGGGTGAACCTGCCTGAGGGGTTAACGAAAAAAGGACTGTGGGGGGTCTCGAAGGAACGCACGGGGAACTATCTTTGCACAGGCGGGACGTTTACTATTGATTCGAGGGATAATCAATACTGAAACTGAGTGCACCGGAAGTGCGTAGCCTGGGGTAGAAGGAGAAAGAACACAATTGTTGAAAAACAAAGAACTTTTCACTGAAGGCAAACACCACCTCTAAAGAGAGGGCCACGGGTCTCGTTCGAAAAAACACTGGAAGGGGAAAACGGGCTGAGGGAGATAGGACTTGTTAAAGGGAGCTATTGGGGGAATTGGGGGGATTAAGCGGTGTACTAAACAGGGAAAGGGATTCAAAACATTTGAAAGGCAATGAGTCAAAAAAGGCCGCCCGAGGGAAAAAGTGGGAAAGAAGGATCTGGGGGGCAGACTAATAGGGGGGGGGGGACAAAAAAACGCCTTTAAGGTAATGGTAAAGCTTTTCTAACCTACCTCGACGGAAGAGGTGTGGCGCACAAAGCAAGGGGCACGGCTGAGCCAGGGGCAAAAATCAAGTGAGGAAGAAAAGGAGTTCAGAAAGTCAAAAGACGAAAAAGAACTGAAGAAAGAACTCCGGACTAGAAGTGAGCGAACATGGGATGAACAACGCGTGTTCGAAATTGAAGATTATCGTGATGGTAGCGTTGTCTGCCCAGTTAGGGCCATTGGTGTCTCGAACACTCTTGTGCAACTTGCCCAAGGAGTGGAACTAAACGCCGAAGGATCGATGGGCCCTCTCGACCCATGGTAACGCCGTTTTTTGGGGGGGCCACGGGGTCCTGGTACGCCAGGACACGAAAAGCCGATCGGGGGGAGACGGGATCGGAATCAGAGGCCCTGTAACGTGATGGATGAGAGCGGGCTATAGGTGGAAACACGAGAGGACCTTTCATAAAAAGCTGCTCGTGTCTCGGACCGTGCCCCTTTCTGCCGCCAGCTTGAAACTACCTAATGAACTTCTGGGACTGAAGGGGTGGGATTACTAACATAGCGAGAGGGTCTTCCTGGGGGGATCTACCGAACTCTTAAATTTCCGGGGCGCGGCGCATCAGGGGACGTTTTCAGTGAGCAGTGGGAAAGTGGGATGGGAGAAGCGCAGGGAGATACGTCTCTACATTATGGGAGCTTGAGGAATCACACAAAAGTTGTAAGACAAAACTGAGGAAGAGAAAGGGAAAGCAAAAGCGGCAAAAAAAAAAAAGTAGGAACTAGAAGAATCCGTCTGTCAAAATGTAAGAAGCGGACTGGACACCTCACACGGGTATCGGTAAGAACGTAAAATTCGGAACTGACGTTCAAAGGGAAGGAGCAGGGCTGAGGGGTCTCGGGGGGGGACCGCCATCGGGGACAGAAAGGCTCAAGAAAAAAGGTGGCCCACCCGCGGGGTTTTAGAGAGGGAAAAGTTGGGGCGACCGGGGGGCTTCCTGCAAAAAATGGGCGTACCGCGCAAATTAACGGGAAACAAAACTCAGAAATCGAAAAGGGGAGGTGAGCGGCGGACCTCCTGGTCTCGCTTAGCGCTCGGGATGCTCCATACGGAGTGGGTTCAGAACTCCGAGGACGGGTAAAGCACGGGCGGGGGGGGGAACAGGTCTAGGGGTACAAGGAGATAGGGCAGAACGGGAGGGTTAAGAGGCAAAGTGAACCGTTATAGCATGACGTGGAGTGGAAAGGGTAACGCAGAAAAAAAAAGTGAAGGGGACTACGTATATATTCGTGCGAGAGTTCATTTCTTTCAAGTTCTTACCAGGAAATAGGAAGGACTGTCCTATGGGGTGAATTGTTCGACACGAGATTCTGGAGAAGGGAGAAAAAAGGAGTAGGACGGATTTCTCTAAAAGAATGGGCCTCGTAAAAAAAGAACGCTGGAAGTTGTGAGCTGCAAAAGACAACAGACACAGGAAGGGCTAAAACTCTCAAAAACAAACGGAATTGGAAAAAAGAAGGGGGAAGAAGGACGAAAAACGATGGTAAGGAGGGGAATAAAAATGTGCCTGAGAAATCCTCCTACCTTCGGAAGGGACTAACCCTGAATCGTGACCAAAAAAGTACCTTGACCGGCGACGAGAAAAGGCGAAGCCTTCGGGGAGATCAATTCTAAAAAACTTCGGTCTGTTTAACAACGGTCGCTACAATTACACGGGGTGGGGTGGAAAAACCGCCGCTAACTATTCTCGGGCCGAATGGGGGGCGCGGCGAATGCGGGGGGGGGGCACTCACAGCACTCGATGGATCATTGCTGCAAACGATGGGGATGGAAGCGTTTCAAAACGAGGACCAAAGCCCTGAGGACGAGGAGGTGGTCCACGGGAAGACGAACCGGTTCGCCGCGAGCACAAGGAGATTCTCGAAGCCTGCAAAAAAAGCCAAGCAGGCGAATACAAAGAATTTTGGTCGCAAGGAGGCGAACTCACCGTAAATAGAGGAGTTGTGCACAGTCCGGGAGTCATAGGATGATGCCCGAGCTCGACCGCAGTGGAGTCAATTTCAAAAACGTGACCAAGCTGGGGGGGTGGCAAAATTGGACTGCGGAGGAGGTTGTGGTGCAAAGCGGGGGCCGGGGGGGATGGGGTCAACACGCGACAGAGAAAGGGATCCGGTGTGGAAACGTCTGGGGATCAACATAAAAAAACAACCGACTCACGATATTGGGGGGACCATTACCTCTAGGGAACACGGCGGTCGTAAGCTGGCCGCGGCTCAGGTGAAAGAGCTCGTTGGGAATTCTAAGGGAAGGTCCGGAAGGGAAACAAAAAACTCCTGTACAGTCACAAAAGGAGACGCACCTTAGATCTGGCGATCATAAGAACCAGGGCCACGAGCATAGAAACAAAAAGGAAAAGGCGCAAAATACCGGCTTTATC
>Ga0179591_1216659_pt1 | contig 13468 bp, 16 predicted proteins | sample CZOMad2_1_08_16f_FD_182891 | JGI IMG/M metagenome (GOLD analysis project Ga0179591, IMG submission 182891) | Vadose zone soil fungal communities from Angelo Coast Range Reserve, California, USA - CZOMad2_1_08_16fungal (PacBio error correction) | ecosystem: Environmental > Terrestrial > Soil >...
GGGGTGTAAGGTTCGAATTGGGGCAACGCAGGGAAGCAAAAGTGGTTTTTGCTGAATGGGACCAGTGACGTCACTGGGGGATCGAGAAAAGACACCCCAACATCCGGCACCCGTCCGGGGAGAAAGCTCAGCGGCGGCCATGTCCTTCCGTTCCCCTAGCCATGAATGTAGAACCCTTCAAAATTCAGCAACCCAAGAAACACCAACAACACATCTGCACGTTCAAACAGATAGCAGGACGGAAAACCAGGGAGAGCTAGGGAAAAGGTAAAGACTAATTAATGAGAAACTGTTATTCACCTGTCAATAAATCACGGGGGACAACAGTCACAGTGGAGTAATTACAGGGAAAAAAGGCAGGGGGGGGATAACAAATGAAAGGAAATAACAAATACAAATCTAGTGGGCTTGATCTTTGACGTATATAAAAGGGGTCAGGGTGGGAAAGAAAAATAAGAAGGGGAAAACTTAGAAAAGAAAATGGGACAGAAAACTGGGGAAAAAAAGGTCACGAATTCATGGGTGGTGCAAAAGTTGAGTTCTAGGAAGAATCACGGTGGAAAAGAAAGAAGGGGGAAAAACAGACATCAGAGGGGGGTTGGGGGGGTAGAGGTGAAGGGGAGGAAGGTTATGGGGGAACAACCATACAGGGGGGGAAAGGTTGGGAGGCATCTGGCAAAAACATTCAAAAAGTTTGGAAGAAAAGCGGGGGGGGGGTTGAATCAAAAGGAGGAAAAACAAAGAGGGGTCAAATGAATGTAAACAAACGGAGAAGAGGGCAAAGTGAAAAATAAGGGACAAAAAAGGTCAACGAAAATCAAAACAGGGAAAAGGGGGTACGGTAAAATCAACAAAAAATAAAAAAAAAGGAATAAACACAAAGTCGGACAAAAAAGCAAGAAATGAGGGCAATGGGGAAAAGTGGGAAGAGAAAGTTGTTGGTTACAACGAAATGGGACACAAAATGTTCAAAAAAAGGCTTGAAAAAAATGGGCAGTGCCAGGGGGCAATTGGACCTATTGGGGAAAAAGACAGAGGATAAAAGAGATCAAAACAAAAATAGAGGGGGAAAAGAGGTGCGATGGGGAAGGTCAACAAATCAAAAAACCAAAGGAATCACGGTCAATTCGACATATACTCACCATCAAAAGACAGGGGAAGACCCCGGGCCCGCGAAAAGGAGAACAGAAAGGAAGTGGGGGGAGGTTATGGGGACCTTTCGTAAACACGATAAGAAGGGCGCCGGGATAGTCATTGAAATACGTGACAAGCCAAAACGTTTGTGTGAAAATGCTGGTGACGGACAATTTGTTTGCACTCGTTTGTAAGCGAACGGCAGGGGCGTAAGCAAGCTTTAGGAATGAACTAAGGAAAGCTGAAAATGCGAGGACAAATGGGGTCTAGCGATACTTCGTCTGGAGGGAGAATATTTCACCGACACGTACCAGCACAGGAGGAGCACTACTGTTTTATCAGTTATCGTTAATATTTTGGGTTAATAAGGGCGGTGAGGATCGGCAACACGTTCAGAGGTATTGCAATCGGGCGGCGGAGTGGTCAGGGAAGCCAGACTAGACTGCCCACGAATTGAAATTGGGGTTGGCCGTAGCAAGCGATTCAATATGTGACTGCTATTTTACGATCTCGGAACGGTGTCACCTGACCCCGATCACGGGCGGTGGGGTCGGCCGAACCACGGGTACGTTTGGCAAAAGACCAGAAGAAAAGGCTAATAACGAAGCAAAGTAAGCACAGCAAAGGATGGAGAAAAAGTTCTGTGACAAATCTATTCATGGAGCGGAACAGCGATCAACATCAATTCCTCAGATCCGGGCCAACCTGTTTTTTCTAAAACGTCCCGCATGAACAGAAAACTATTGGTATTGTAGTACAGACTCACACACAACGCAAACTGAAAAAAAACCGCGGGCCCAAAAGGTTGGCCAGATTGGTGAGATTGCTGTCGAAAGGGACGATGGAACTTATGACAAACGCTACATTCGTGGAACGGAGCGGGCGAATCAAAGTCTTACTTTTTTCAACACTTCACTCTCTTGTAGAGAAGAGAGTGAGAACAGGGGAAACAATACAAAGAGAGCACACCCCACACCGGGGTATATTAGAAGACGTACCAAACACATGAGGAAGACGACATGGGGGGGGTTCGAGAGAATACTGCTGTGAAGTGGGTGGGTGGGTAAAACGAAAAATGAGGAAAAGAAGAAACGAATTCCAGTGAAAAGAGTGGGGTCAAATTCTTGATAAGGTAGGAAAAATAGGGCACGTGAAGGGGGGGGCACGTTTCAAGCGGAAAAATACATAGCATGAGACGTGAAAATACTCAAAAGGAAACAAGGCCCCATCCACTAAATGGGCGCCATCCCTCAAGAGGGGGAGGGTGGGAATCAGGGGGAAAAAAAAACAAAAAAATGGAAAGGGGAATTGTATAAAACACAATAGCATGGTCTATACAGGAGGGTAACCAAAATCAAGTCAAAGATTAAAATGAAAGAAAGTCAATTAAAAACGCCCCGTTGAAAAAAAAAAAAGGAAAGGGAGTTCGGGGGCAGAAGGAAAGGCAGAGGGAGAGGGAGGGAAGGGGGGGGTAAAAAAGGGGGCAACTTGTGGAGAAAATTGGGGGTTGGGGAAAAGGAGAAAGTGTTAGGGAAGAAGGGGAGAGGACACAATGACCAGAAGGGGGAAGGGGGAAAGAGGAACATGGAGCAATAAAGAGGAAGAGGGGGGGGACCATGGATGGTGGCCTCCTGAAGGGGGACAATTTTGCAAGTAGGAAATTCCTCGAAGGGAAACGCACCTCCCTCAAAAGGGGATTTAAAAAACGAAAAAGGACCAGAAGAGAACAGTCCGTCTGGAAGACCAATACGGGAGGGGGGTCCAAATGGGTGGGAGGGGGGACTGAGGGAACAGAAAAATAAGGAAGACCTTTGTGTAAGGGACAAAAGCAGTGGAAAAAGGTCCGGGAGAAAAAAAGGGCGGACATGGGAAAGGAAGGTTCTTTGGATGGCAAACCGCTTGGAACGAAAAGGGAAAAAATCTCTAGGGTCGTTGAGAGTGAAAAAAAAAAATAAACGGAAAAAAAAGAAACAACAAAAAAGGGGAGGTTTTCCAATATAAAAAACCGAAAAAAAATTATCAAACAAGAGGTGGTGGGGGGGAGCAGGGAACGGGGAAAACGTACAAAAGGATTAAAACCATTCCGGGGGGTATGGTTGGACAGGGGAAAAAAAAACAAGTAACACCACGGAAACTTCAACAGAACAGATTGGGTTTGGGTTCAGAAGTTCCGGAAGGAAACTATTTGTGGGTGAAAAGGGGGAAAATAGGGGAGCGATGAAAACACAACGTACTTGAGTAAATAAGATAGGGGAAGTGTTACGAAAAAGTCATACAAACCAGAGGGGGGAAAGGAGGAAAAAAATTTCTTGGGGGGGAACCCAGGGGGGGGGGGGGTTTGGGGAAAAGGGGACAAAAAAAGAAAAATGGGAACCGTTTCAAGAAAGAACAAACAACGCAGGGGGGTTATCCTGGGGGAAAGGGGGTGGAGTCGGAAGAAAAGGAAAGACACCAATCATGGGGGGGGGGGAAGAGGGGTTGCAACCGGGAAAAGGGGGAAAACCAACTAAAACAAAGAAGTCCAGTCACAAAAGGTTTTAAAAGGAAAGAAGCCCGTCGCCTAAAATGATACAAAAAAAAAAAAAAAAAGCACAGAAAACTGGGGGAAGGGAGAAAACGTCCCGCCTTAAAAGGGGAAACTAAAGAAAAAAAAAAAGGTTCCAAATGGAAAGCAGGAAGACCGGGTAGAAAAAAAAAGGTGAAAAAGTGAAAGAAAAAAAAAACAGCAGGAATAAAAAGGGGTCCGATGCGTCAGAAAAAAAAGGGTAACAAAAAAGGAAAGAACTCAATACACGAATTGGGGGATGAAGATTGGAGAGGGAGGGACAAGACCATTGAAGGAACGGAAGCAAAAGAAAAAAAACAAAAAAACCACAAAAGCTAGGAGAGGTACAGAACGGACAAGTGAGGGGGGACCCCAAACCGTCACAAGAAGATGGTCAACTGGAACCTAAAACGATGCACTATTAAAGGAGGGGGCACTAAACTCGGGAAAAGGGTAGTAAGAAGTAGGGACCAAAAAACTGGGAGGGGGGGTCCCAGGGAAATAACGGGTCAATGGGGTCGAATTCGGAAGGGAAGGAAAAGAAATAAAGACGGACTGGAAAAGGAATTCTGGGGGAAAAAGTCAAAAACGGGAAAAAAGGAAAAAAGGAGAAAAAAAAGGGGTATCACAAAGCTGGAAACCAAACTCACGATACTTGGGTAAATACTGGAAAAGAAGAAAAAGAAGCACTTGGGAAAAAAGGGGAAAGAGGGGGACAAACCCAGCAAAAATGAGAGAGGCAAAAAAATAAAAAAACACGGAAAAAAGGCACGAAAAAAAAAACACAAAGTGCGTCCAGCATTTTAGTGGGTGGGAAAAAAAGGAAGAGAATCAATCAAAACAAGCCAGGGGGGATGGGGGGGGAAAAAAAAGGATGTATCAAAAACAAAATGGAGACAGTAGACTGAAAAAAAAAAAGATCCAAAAAAGTAAGAGTGATAGACAAAATGCAACCGGAAAAGGGGAAGGCAGGAAAGGAAAACAATAAGTTTCACCGTGGATGTAGAAGGTTGGGAAAGAAAAAAGGAGTCGAACAAAAAAAAAAAAAATGGAGAAAACGGAACTCAAAAAGGGACAACAACAAGAAAAAAGAGGTTTTGTGTAAGTAAAACGGGGGTAAAAAGAAAAAAGTAGGAATTGGAGGGGTTAAAGGACGCAACGGAGAATAAGAAAAACCCCCAGGGAAAGGGGTTTGTGGAATCGTGGGGGAGTCGCCTGGGCACACGTGAAAAAATGAATGAGGGTCACCGAATGAAAACAAGGTCGAAAAAAAAAAAGAGGAAAGTGCTGACGTGGGAAAGGAGGAAAAACGGGAGGAAGGGCCAAAAAAGGGTCAAAGGGGGGGGTGAACGACACGGAAGTGGGAAAACGGCCGGGGGGGAACCAAGGAAATTAAAAGGAAGACGGGTGTCAAAAGAAGTGCAAAAGAAGAGGGGGAATTGGAAGAAGAGGAAGGGAACAACAAAATATAGGGGGACAAGGGGAAAAGGCTGGCTGAGGGGGGGTGTTAAAAGTTGGGGACCAACAAGGTACGCCAGAAATATTCAAAAAAGAACGGGGTGTTTTTCCAGGGAAGAAACAGGTGGCAAAAAGGAGTTGAAACAGAGGTTAGTAAAAGACAGGGAATGACCTCAACGGTGCTGGGGGAGTCAGGAAATAATGGGCAGCCAGACAGAGAAGTAGATTCGGGAGACAGGGTTTGAGGCCAAAAAGAAACGGACCGCGGTTGGAAAACGCATTGAAACCAGCTTTCAAGAAGAGGGACGGTTTAGAGGTAAAAAACGAGGGGCCAAAAAAAGAAAAACAGAAGATGGGGAACAGTGAGATGGGGGTAACGGCCCTCAAAAAAAGAAACTCCCGAAAAAAACGGGGACTTTAGCCATTCGCATCAACTGGGCCTTAAAAAAAGGCAAAGACTGGACCAACTATAAGCCTGATCGATCAAAGGAGACAGTAGGACGGAATCACCTGAAAGAGGACAGTGTATGACGGGAAGACTGAACTAAAAAACAGAGGCCTCCGAGGTGTTGACAAACATCGGGGAAAGACTGGAAAGATGGAGCTTTCCCGCTCAAAAAAAGAGTGGAAAAGCGTTCAGCAAAAACATGACCCGGAACGTCCAGAGAGCAATTGATAAAAAAAGGGAAAAAGAAGGGACCCCCGGCGGCGTCGCCGACAACTGGTGTCAGTGGTGCTTGTGGGGAAGAGGATTAACATGGGGGAAAAAGAAAAGATGGAAGAACAAAAAAGTGAAAGCTGAAGGTACGAAATCACAGAAAGAAGAAAGGGTGGCATCACGTGAGAAGACTGACTGGTTCCCAGACGAACAAGAAATAAGGGAAGACGAATGCATATGAGGAGTAAAGAGACTCGCAAAAAGAAAAAGCAAGTAGGGCAAAAAATTAGAGACTGCGGCATTGTCAACCAGGAAGAGGCCCCGATAATAAAAAAGTGGCCCCCCCCAACTTGATTTTTTTTTTTTTTTTTTTGTTTGGGGGAAGAACGTTGTAGAACGTATTCTCAAAGCCGACAAGGACAAAAAACTGAGACAAAAAAAACAAACACTGGATAGCACCCAAAAACTCAAAAAAGAAACGCGCGAGAGTAGTGGGGGCCGGTGGGCCCTGGTTGTAGAAAAGCATGACCACAGGGATGTGGGCCCCGACGCAGAGGGAAGACCCCGTTCGCCTATAAGTCCAAAGTTCCTGCTAGCGCTACTGGCCCCGTCCGGAATACACGGTGAAGGGCAGAGGGGGAATTTGAAAGTGAAATACTTGCTTCAAGGCATGCTAGGAGCAAACGAGAAAACTGCCAGCCACTGGAGCTTGCAACCGAGGAAATTCGTGATGGAATCTCGATCCACCCCCAGTGAACACGGAAGCAAAAACCAGCCTACACGGCTGGTGTGTCAAAAAAGTCAGAAACCACTGAATCCCACCTTAGCCCGCCCGCACCTCGTCGACAGGAAACCTGGTGGAAAAACCGGGCTGGCCGCTGATCACGGATACGTGGTCAAAAGTCAACGCCGAGGCTGAAAAAACGATAAATCCGCTGTGTAACACGTGCCGGCCATCGTGACGTCTTGCTGGGCACCCCAACTGGCCCACACCCAGTTTCCAGTCCGTACGAGGCGGAACCGGGAAGGGGGGGCTTCACAAGCTCCTCAAAACCACCTGAAGCCAGTTAGGGAGCATAGGCGGGCAGGGGGGTTCAAGCCCGGTAGTCACCCAAAGAAATGGACACGATTGATTGCGGTGAACGCGGTAATAAACCGCGCATTGCAGGCTTCAGACCGGAAGCACTGCGCAAAAGGAACCCCCTCCTGAACAACCGGAGGAGGAAAGAGAGAGAGGAAAAACGGGGCGTCTCAGGCCATGCCGAAAGACGCTTGGAAGGAGTCCTACGTCGGTTCAACGCAAGTCGGGGGGGGCCGTTCTTATCTTTGACTAAGAAAGCAGGCGCAAATTGTGGGGGGTGAAAGAATGCTTTCTACCGTTTTCCTCACCCGACAGGATGAGGGTGGTGAGAAAGAGCACAGGCAGCAAGTGGACCCCTCGTTGTAGGGGATTGGTGCAAAGTGGGACCCACAGCCAGACGAGAAAACGATGGCAGCACAAGTTTGTACCAAAAGGATTAGCGGTGAGAAGCGATTGACAATACGAGTGGGGGGGCCGACGCGCGACTGAAGCGTATCATGGGAATTCAGAGTCTTCAACAAACCAGAGCCCCGGTTGGGGGGAACCAAAGTTTTTGTTGAATGTCGCGACTACGGCACTCATTTATCAGTGTTTCTAAGGGTTGGCGCATGAGGCAAGTGGGGGGGTCTGATGCCAATCCAGTGTGGGACGACCTCCCGTGGATCGAGCAATAACCCAGAACGGGAGCAAACTTGCGCAGTTTTTCAAGGGGGGAACTCCTAGCCATGATGCAAGCCTTCAAATTCGCCATCCAGATCAAAACTCCTCCTCACCGGTGGTGAGGAATCAGGACCGGGGACCAGGTTTAGCGCTAGCAGGAAGTGCAAAGGAATGCGAACGGGGGATTCCCGTCAATGGTCGGGTCACCAACTGCGGACCCAGAAATTGCCAATGGTTGTGAAAGGACCAGACATCCTCCCGGTTCGTGAGCTGGGAGGGGAATATCCAGTGAGGCGGGGGGTGGATGACGAGAAGAACGCTGAATAAGTTCTCATACCGTTGGGTCACCTCTCAAAGTAGGGGTGGGCCAAGTTCTATCTGTGACTACCGGAACCACACGCGATGCATTTATAAAGGAAGGTGTGAAGCGGAGCACACATTCACAGTGTAAATCGTCTTAAAGGTGAATTGTGGTTGGGCGGGAACAAATCCAGAAATGATCACGATGGGGCCACAAAACTGTATATCTGATGGGGCGGTAGTAAGCAGCGATCCAATTCAAGTTACTGGCGGACCGAAAGTTGAACGTGGGGCGCCCCGAAAAAACACCACCAATGATCCCCAGTAGCGGCTAACTACGGGGAACAGTCCTGGAGCAATGGGTTCAGTGGAAGCCGAGGACAAACAACGCAGGAATTGGTGGGTTCGGCAAAGAATGGCATAAGGGGGGAACAGACTATTGGAGCGTACACTAACGATCACGATTCCAGCAGGAACGCAGGGGGGTGCCGATGGAGTGTGTGCCCTCCCCAGCAGAATGAAACACATCCCTGTTCAACGAAAGACTGCAACTCTACGGTCTCCTTGGTGGGCAGTAGGACTTGTGGAAGAACGGAGTGTTATGGCGAAGGGGGACCTACGATCAGTGGCTCAGGGATGCAATTACGGGTGCCAATTTTTTTGTTTTACACTTCTTTCAAATCAAGTTTCTTTCTGTGACGGGAAACAATTGTTTGGCAACGCACGGTAGGGGTAAGCCTACCGGGCGCATGAGATTCCGGGAAACGCTGACATTGCGGACGACATGTCTATAAAAGACTCTTACTTTACTTTCAAATGGAGGGCGAAGATTTTAAAAAAGCCAGCAGCCTGAGGGAATAAGTTTAAATACGTATCGTGTCACTTGCCATATGGGTGAAGGCGGGTGAGGATCGGAAACACGTTCATTGGTCCATTCGTCGCGATTAAATTGGGGTAAGGGGGGGCCGAGACAGAAGAGGCCACGAATGGAATATTGTTGGGGACGTAAGCACACGATCCAATACGAGTTTTGTGGTACTGCCTAAGGTTATAGATCGGCGGTTTCATTCACCGGGCCCGGTATCAGGCGGTCGGCCCACCACGATCCGGGTTGTAAAACCATACACCGTTTTCGAATTTGGAACGGCGCAAGGAAAGCGTGTCTTGCCAAATAATGACGTGACAAACACAGTGGAGGTCAAATCACTCCTTCAGGCCAACAACCTCGGACCGCTGTTGTTTTTAGGAAGGGTGCCGTCATGAAAACAACAAGCCAATTCCGAAATGTAATTTAAGTGACGCCACCACAAGATGCCGTGCCATATGGTTTTTGAACAGGATGTGGGGGTCAAGTCGGAGCATGGAGCGTCGACTTATGCCAACGCGGACAAGTGACGGAAAGCGGGGGGTCTAACACCAAGCACCTCGACGGGTTTGTGCACTTTTGGGTCAATCAGCTTTCCTGGCGACGGACCGACCGCCATGGACATCACCAAACACCCATCCACAGCCGGGGGGGGGTATGAGAAAGGCGAGAACGGTTGGAACGCAAATGATCAAAGACGCATTGTTGGGTTTTTTTTGTCGCGGGCTGGAGGATATGAACCGAATAGTGGGTCGAGGGAAGACAGTCAAAGTGAAAGGGCTACCGCCGGCGTATCGTTATTGACCGATAGGCGAGGCACGTTCACACGACCGTGAAAACGGGGAAACTGGACCAAAGGAACGGGGGCCAAGGAACACGATCCAGATACCGGGATATGGTCGTGTTGGCAGTCCAGTTCCAACTCGACAACACAACAACAATGTAAGACGTATAATTGAGTTTCGACGGCTAAAAGGCCCCCCAGGGTGATACGAGTCTTTTTCGCCACGTACGGGCAGACGATCGTGACGAACTGGTTCGATTTTTTTAAAACGCAGGTGATGTAAACTCAAATGCTGGAAAGATCAGGGAGCGGACCACCCGCAGATCAGCTACGATTTGCATCGGGGCGATTTTTCTGTTACTACTCCGTTGACCGTGAGTGGGTCCGGCATGAACACAGCAATCCGAAATGTCTTGGACAAAACTTTAACGTCATCAACAAGCTCCAAACCAACGCATTGTAAACGATAACGAGTATTGGAAACGGTTTAGCGCAACATTTTACAGGCGGGACGTTACGGTCAAAAGAAAGCCTGCTGGAAGCTTTACCTTGTTTCGGGGGAATGCAGTCCGTGTATCAAAAACGCTTTGGGACAGTCATGGGCGATCGTTGCAGTAAACAATTGACTAAACGGGCCCAACAGCCAATTCGACAACCGCTTGGGTGTTTTTTAGAACCCTGAAGGGGCACGAGAAAAAACCCTGAACCCAAGACCCCCAAACGGCGTGGTTACTGACCGGGAAAAACCAGGACGGTTTCATGTCGGTGCAAAAGTGGCACACACCAAGCCCCAAAGCACTTTTGATTTGCCAGAAGTACACCCCCGATGGTTAAGTTAAGAGAATAGCAATCAACAACAAAAACGTAGGGGAAAAGAGGCCAAACTCTACCATAGTGTACGGGCCTGCGAAAAGTGTGCTTTGGGCCGGTGGTGTTGCAACTGTGGTCTGCACACAATGAACGCCGTCCGTAACCCAAAAAAAAAAAAAAAAAACAAACGCAATTGGTGGCTCCTGGTTACAAGATAAAACGGAACATCACAAGAGCTTGGCCCAACGTTGTTTTTGTCACCGCAAAGGCAAATCCGCCCCGGAAGCGTTTGACAATACCCGCCCCCCGGACCAGGGGGAAAAAAAAGTCTCCACTTTGTAAACGTCTCGCGCCAATAGGGTGTGCAAAATCTGTAAAACCCGACAGTTTCATATCGCGAGAAGAGGCTGAAGTGACGGTAAAACACATAGGAGCGGTGTTCATGCCCGGAGGACCATAACGGTCAGTAAAAAGAAAAATCGCACCCCGATAGTTTAGAGGGCGCTCCATAATTGCGGGGGTCATCGGAGCAATCGCTAGAGGTCCTATTCCATTGCGTGGTGCCAAATTGCTAAACCAGTGATCGTCATGGCCCGAACGAGCACCCGGGAAAGACTCGTATCAGGGCACGTCGTGTAGAATTAACCGTGCCAGTTTTGTGTCTAGTCGGGGAACTGGAAATGCCACACCGACATAACGGCTGCGTTGTCTACGTTGAACGAAAATGCGTTTCACTCACCCGGCAAGGGAATGGTTATCGCGGAACGGCCCTACGCACTACTTTGTCTACGGATACGCCGCAGCCCTAAAAGAAACTTGGAAAGATGCCGCCCAGGCAGCGGTCCGGGTCAATACATACAAGTATTTCGGCGCGAAAAACACAATCGCGGAGCAATTTGAGTTCAGTTCGCGAATCATCCAACCCCGGCCTGTGGATGTGTTGCCTCGCAAGTCCAGCGATCGTGGTCCGTCCGGCCAGAAACGATTGAAAGTGCACAAGGCCAGTTCCGCTGATGTTAGCACCCGCTCCAACGTGAATGTCGCGTGGGACATCGCGCTCCCGCAACAGCCCACAGACCTGGGAAAAATGGGGACGGCATGGTTGTGTCGCACTGGTTTGTACCATAGGAATTGGCTGGTTGTTTCAAACAATAGAAACGAAGCGCCCGAGGTTGCTCCGACGGATCGTGCATGTTTTATCGCTGGGGGAAGCTCCATGAAATTGGGATTGTCACCGTTTCCATTTACAAGCCACGCTTTCTTCCGCCCGGCAAATTTCGAACAGGTTTGGACTTGGGACTGCCAACCGAACCGTGGTGGGCCGACGCCCACAGTATCACCGGGGGCCGGAACGAAATCGGGGATAAGTTGTCTCGTGGAAGTCACCTACCCCAAAAAACCCCGATTGGGATCCGCTGCTGAAAGGGCACAACCCCAATCCGTGATACGTTAGGGCCATGTACCCATTTGTAATAATGACGACCGATGCATCAAAGGGACCGTGTTTCCTGCCTCACCGCCTTTCAATATTTCAAGGACGTGTAAGAAAGGTCATACGGTGCGTGAAATAAGTTACGCCCCTCCCACAAGTCAGAGACATTTGTCGCACGAATTCAGCGTTTCGCCGGATCATGACTAAAAAATGCGAAAAAGGCCGGTTAGGCGCGGTGCAACAATTGGTGGCATACCAGAAAAAGAGTTGATACACAAAGTCATCTGTGCCTGGCTGCCCCCGTTAATGCCTAACCCCGAGCGATCGTGAAGGTATTCAAGCGATAAGCAAAAAACATCCTACTTGCCCTAGAATGAAGGGAACGACCCAAAGAAGAGGTTGAGACGTAATCGGAAATTGAACAGGATTGCTGGATTCATGTCTGGGAGCCTGTAAAACTACCATCGGAAACATGGTCCCCACTGGAATAAGCTTGCAAAAAAAAAACCAAAGAAAAAACCCAAAACACCGGAAAGGGGTCCCATAATTGTCAACCGGAAAGGGGAAATCCAGCCCACAAACTGCTTTCCCGGCGTTGGTCAACAAATTCTTCCACATCACACCTCCCCTGGCCGTCAGGCCGCCGAAAACAGGGTGTATCGGGGCTGTGAAGCCACGAGTTGTTACCGACATTTCAAACGCGCTGGGAAGCCAGACGCAAAAAAAAAAAAAAAAAGATCGGCGTGCGTGACGAATCCGACGTTGGGTGGCCCATCGTGACACGACTGGTTCCCCCTGCAAACCATTCACTCCACGTAAGACGATGCATAATGCTGGACGCCTCCGTCAACATTATCCTGGGCAAGAAAAGCAGTTCCCAAAATTCGCGCTGCCGGGGGCTCCGCCCCTAGTGTCACACGAAATAATAGAAATTGGCCCGACTTTGTTGTGAACGCGTATGTAAGAACAACGTCTTCAGGATCAAGACTCGCCCACTGGATATCCGTCAATCTCACGACACGCAAGCGACGATTGGGGGAACGTCTCCCACGACAATGGTTTGATAAAATACTGGTCCGCAGTGGCCAAATGGATGGCCCAACAGGAAAATACCCCGTCGCATAAGTCATCCTGCACCGAGCGCCTTGGTCCCGTCTCTACCCAAGTGAAGGCAGAGGTGTGGAGTGATGTAAAGAATGTTGCTTTCATGCGAGGAAAGGAGAAACTGCCATACCACCTGAGCTGGAGACGCAAGACGGGAAAAGATTGGTATGCGCGTCCACACCGGAGGGAATCGTCACACACTGGATTGAGCACAACCCCACTGGCCCTCCCTGCATTACGACAGGAACCACTGAAACCGCACGTCGTCGAAACAAACGTGGTGGACCACCGGCGGGTGGCGCTGAATTCACTGAGAGGTGTCCAAAAGTCGCGGCTCCAAAAACTCGTATTGGAATCCGGAACACCACGATGTAAAGTGCGGCCGTTATCGTTCAGTGGGGGCGTCCAACTTGCCACCCAGTGCAGTCACGTCCCAACAAGGGCGTAACTCGAGGCTCCCGTCGCGCCTCACCACTGACAATTCCAGTAGGGCAAGAAAAGTTATTCCCACGCAGGCTGTGCTTCACCAGAGAAAATAGAAAAGCCCTACTTTGATTTGCGAACCAGTATTAGAAAAATCCATTCAGCGTCTCCTCGGATCATCACCCGGGAGCAGGACGGGGGGGTCCCCCCCGTC
>Ga0179591_1255088_pt1 | contig 13468 bp, 14 predicted proteins | sample CZOMad2_1_08_16f_FD_182891 | JGI IMG/M metagenome (GOLD analysis project Ga0179591, IMG submission 182891) | Vadose zone soil fungal communities from Angelo Coast Range Reserve, California, USA - CZOMad2_1_08_16fungal (PacBio error correction) | ecosystem: Environmental > Terrestrial > Soil >...
AGCCACTTGGCGTTTTGGGGGGCTGCCAGATATGCCGGGCAACTCCGCAAAAGACGACGAAGGAATGGAGGATTTGGGGGGGGGGCAGGGGGCAATAGGAATGAAACAGAAAGCAAGTCGCAAGGGGGTATTCCGTGTGTGGACCGCAAATAACGAAAAAAACAACAAAATCAAACAGTTCAAGACCCGATACAAAGAGGATGGTTTGGAAATATGAATGAGGGGGCGTTCAGGGGGATGAAGGAATCCACTGCTATAATTAACAAAAGGAAAATTACCAGGAATCTTTGACAGGCACACTATTAACCGGAGCCTTTTGGAGAACGGTTGTCGGTGAAACGACAGAACACAACAGACTCCTCTAGGAGAAGAACGTCTCTCGGGGGGCACACGCGGACCTATTTCAAGTTGCAACAAGGCGAAAGGAAAAAGAAAACTCAGAAAGACGCGCCTCAATGTTTTGGGCAGGAACGGGCGGGGGGCGAAGAATAGCTGGGGGTGGCGAGGAGGAAAAGAATACCTGGGGTGGGAGCGGAGGGGTCATGAAGCGTTACCAAGGGATGCAAGGGGGTGGGAGGGGATGGTGCTCCTGAAGCCGATGAGGGGGGTGAAATTACAAGCCGGGGAAGGCAGGTAGAGAGGGGTGATGGTTTTTGGGTCAAGGCCACAGGGACATCAGGGGCCAAGCTATGACGAAAGAGAATGAGGGAGGGGTAAGGGAAGTGAGAAAGGGCTTGGTTAAACTTGGCTTTGACGATTGGGTGGCAATGGGGGGAAAAAAGCTGGATGGAACACAGAGGGGGGGCACTAAGGGGGCCTGGAAAATGGGGGAGGGGGAGAGAGGCAAATGATGGAAGGGTTGTCACGCTGCAAGGGCCGGGGGCAAAAGAAGTTGGTTTTTTGTTGATTCGGAAAAACTAGCTTCATGAACGTCATTACAGTCTGTTTTGACTGTCAGCCGGAGAGGCCCCCATAGCCGCTCAATCAGTGATAGTTCAGGACTGTGCCGGGGAGATAAGGCAACGGAACTAAAACCAGGAAAGCCGCATGCAGTGTCAAATGTATTCGACTGGAACAGTGGGGTCGTAAATGACAGCAATACCGAACGGGGCATGGTGACTCAGGTGTCTGTAAATCAAAACTCCACGGGGGTGTTTTTGCCACAAAATGCATCGAGCGAGAATATGTCCACACCTCGAGATGTATGCGTCGGCGCAATGTTACCGGAGCTTCGGGAAGTTCTCCTGAGGTTGCCAAATATAACGGTTGCGTGCAGTTATCCTGGAATAAGGGAATACGAGGGATAAATGTAAAGCGGCCATTTACTTGATCTAGGAGAAGGAGACCAGACTGTTTTCAGAAGGTGGTGGACATAAACACGACAGACAAGGGTCATGGGGTTGTATGAGGGAGGTCAGCGAAATTAAAGCGGTGGTGGGGGGCCCCACAAGTCAGAGCCAGGCAATGTCCGTCCTGGAGCAAGTAGAAAAAAATTGAATCGAAAAAGGGGCCGGGGTGAAAACCCGCTGTGTCTCATTGTAGGGTGACTCCGTTTTGGGTAACGGGGTCAAGCGGACTAGTAATCCTATTTCCCTGTCCCCGGTCAAAAAACTTCAAGAGGTCGCGGAGTAAGTTGGGCGGACGCCTGAAGAAATAGCCTGCTGAAATCTCTAGCACAAAAAAAAAGGCTTAGGAGTAAGCGGAGGAAAGATAATGTCGGGCGGAGCGTGAGGGGGCCACAAACTTCATTCGCTCAAAAAAAGCGGGTGAATGAAGACGTGCATCAGCGGACAGGAGAAGTGGCAACCACAAGGCGGCAAGAAATGTAAAGTCTAGACCAGGAAGGGGGTGTAAAAAACAGAGGCTGACGTATGGAAAGGTGAGGACAGTCGGACAGTGATTGAATGTGATGAGTCGTACAAAACCTATAAAATGCTAGGGCAAAATCAGAGAAAAAAAAAACGAAATCATGCGCGTGTCACAGAAAAGTAGAACAAAGATGAACAACCCTGGGAATATGGCTCTTAAAACAATCAAAAGGGGAATACTGGGTCGACGAAAAGTAGGGAAAACAGAGCGAAACAAACACTCAAGGGTGGAATTAGGTTTATAGATGAACTACCAGGTGAACTCTCTCAGAAGGGATTGTGGGGAAATGGGACAAAGCGAAGGCAACGCCGGCAGTGGAAGCAAGGGAATGAGGACCTGCAGATTTCATCTGATGGGCATGCAATTCACAGAAAAAAAGGGGTAATCGAGGGAAACATGTGTAAGTGAATGAGAGATCGGGGGAGCAAGGCTGGTAGACGCACCAACAAAGACTAAGACTCAAAAAATTGTGGGGGGGTAGCGTCGAAAGGGTAAACCGTATTGCGAGGGAAGGAAGCAAGCTAACGGCAAAAAAAAGGGCTATCTACTTAGAAAAGCTCTTAAGAAATGCATACATTGAAGAAAGATTGAAAGAGGATGCTTAAACTCTTTTTGGAAAAAAAGAGACAACTTGGTTAAAGCAAAAATCCAAAGAAGTCAAGGCAGAAGGCTAAAGGTAACTTGGAAGGCAACGATGGCATGGGAGTAATAGGACGCTGGTCAAATTCAGTTCGTGGGACTGGGAAAAAAAAAAAATAAAAAAAAGGACCGGCGTGAAAGGTCACGAACGCAAGCACTGAGGAGAGGTAGGAAGAAAAATAAAGAACTGGTTACATAGGAACTACAACTACACTCCGATCACAATTTCTTGGGGTTAGGAAAAAAGCAGAGGGAAACAATTGGAGTACCCTTTTACGCCAAAAGCAGCATGAAAAAAAAACGGGGGGGACGGGAGGGGGGCTCTAGGACATATACTGGACAATGGTGAAGCTCATGTTGTAACAAAAGCCTTCCGTAGCGCGTCCTGAGGGAATGCGTGGCTGCTTCGTTGTTAGGCATTCTTCGACTAAACAAGATACAACAAAAGGGACGGTAGTTCAAGATTGACTCTGATCCTATAATTTGAGGGCGAAGAGCAGGGCCTTGATTCCGCCGAGAAAATTAATCTGAAAAACAGAATAGTTATTGGAATTCATGTCAAATACCCTTTTGAGTGGTGGTATAGTGCAAAATTTCCACCAACAGGAAAGCGTTGGGGGTTGGGAAGGCCGAGTCAACGGAGAAAAAAAAGAATAATCAAATAGTTGAACTTCGAGGGGTGAGGATTGCTTTGATTCGTGAGGAGTCCAGGCATAAAACATCGCCAAGTTCTGCTACGGGCCTGAACAGGAGTCAAGGGGACCAAAGGTGGAAGAAAGGAAGGGAGGTTTCGAAATGATCACATAGCTTTCAAAGAGGGTTGAGCTCAGACTGGAATGGGTGAATCGGCTGAGGGGGAAACACGGGAGAATTATATCAAGGGAAGCAAGAGAAAGTATGGAACATACAGAAGCCCAGAAAGCAAAAGTCGTCCAGTAGTTCAAGAGCACCAAGAAGATTAGGGGGGGAAGAAAGCGGAACATGGGCGAACATTCAATAGGGGATTAGGTGGGAAGCGACTGGAGGGGGGGCGGAAAGAGAACTAATTGGGGAACAGCAGTCTAATGAAATCTAAAGGGGAAAGTGCTTATTTGCAAAAATGCTGGGGACGAGAAAAACAGAACAGCCACACTTTAGCTAAAGACTGCCGAAAGGAAGAAGAGGTCCAACATGTCGGGGCTCAAGCGGACTTACAAGAACGGATGAGCAAAAATAAAGGTTCATATGAAACATTCTTAAAGTGTGATGGAGAGTAAGTCGCATTGAAAATAACTCCATTAGGAGGAAGTAAAACGTGGAGTCCATGATGTGGGTTGTTAAGACACAAAATTCTGCACCATTGTGCGTGGGGTGGTCTCTCTGGTCGACTTAGAAGAGGGAAATAAAAAATGGAGAGCGCCGCATCGGGACATAGAAAGATCAAGAGGAAAAGGGGATCAACGATTGTCAGTCGTGCGCCAATCGTGACAAAGGTAAAGAGGCTCTGTACCAGGCTATAGTTGGTAAACGAGGCACAATTTCGATGGGGAATGAGGCGAAAAGGTCAAAGAAAAGAGGGGGAAGGCAAAATTTGTAGAATAGGAGAGAGATCCAAATTCGACAGGCCTGGCGAATAGGGGGAGCTAACGGGCAGGGGAAAAAAAGGGAGAAAATTGAGAAGTCCAAAGCAAAGGGAATGCAGAGTGGAAAGGAAAAAGGGTTAAAAAACTTTAGTTGCCAGGAAGGATTGACGAGGAAAAATCGAAATCTGGTTGGGGAAGAGAAACGACCACAATTTTTCAGATAAAAAAAAAAACAAAACAAACTGCATGTCCAAAACCTGCACAAAGGTAATGAGGCAAAGAACTAAAATTCGGGAACAAAATAGACTCGATTAGTCGGGTAGGGGAAGGTCTCAACGAGAATGAGAAAGCGGGTACAACTTCAAATAACTGACAAAATACAAAAATGTCCCACGAGAAAAAACCTGGCCGCCGGACATCGTTACTAGGTAAGGGTCTAGACAACAGGGGAAACAAGGAGACCATGCCAGTCTCGAAATATTTATGGGGATCCAAGAGGCTAATTCAAAGGGGGAATGATAAAAAAAGGGTAGTAAATGGCAGAGCAGCGGGCAAAAAAAAGAAGTAAGGGGAATACAGAGAAAATAAGGGAAACCGAGGTAGCTGGTGTTCGCGACCACATCAAATTGGGTCAAAACCAAATACGAGCTTAAAACGACGATCGCTTGGTGGCGAGGAGGGTAACGGTAGATTGGACTTACGATAAGGCCGGCTTGGAAAAAAATCAGGGGTGAAAAAAAACTCAAGTATGAGGCGTCATGAAAAGGCGCTTTAGGGTCCCAAATTACGAAAAACGGGCTAAAAGGTTCGGGGCAAGGTCTCACAAGAGACGGGTTAGAATGGCAAAATGGCAAATCTGGCCGCTCCATGAAGGGGGAATTCAGAGTTAGGGGGGGGAAAAAAGAGAGACGTAAGAGAGGAGCAGGCATTAAAGGGGAAAACCAAGGCAGGAAGGTCGGGGAACCCGTCTATGAAACCCAGTGGAACTCTTCTGAGGGAAAGAGGTCAGGAAAAAAAAGGGAAACGCCTCATTCGGGGGGGGGAAGGAAAAGCACGAAAAAGTAGGAACTTGTGTGTGAAACGTGTGGTACGGTGTTGTGCGGTTGGGCGGCTGTTCTTGTCTTGTGGATGAAAGGAGAAGCAAAACAGTAAACTAGTGCGGGGGGGGGGGGTAAGAGAAGAGGGGGGGAAAATTTGTTAACAACACCGGGATCGTAGCTCGGCGAATTCAGAGTCATAGATAGCGTAAGCAAAGAAGAAATAAAGAAACGCCAGATAAGAAGACCAAGTGACTCGTGTCAGGGGGCACACCACCGAATTGAGAATCTTGTGGCGAATTGCAACTTAGGGGGAAAGGCTACTTAAGAGTGGACTGAAAATTCGCAAAGCAGGACCTCGTCACAAAAGCTACCGAAACACAAGTCTTCGAAAAGACATCGGGGGGGGAGGGAGAACAAGGATAATAAGGAGCACCTGGGAGGAGGGGAAAGAAAAGGCATCTGTGAAGACTGGGGGGGGGAGCGGTCAACATGCTAAATTGGAAGGAAGGTAAAAAATCCAAGAAACCTAGGCCCTACTTTTTAACCTGAAATGGGGAGACAAGGCTGGGGAGAAAGAGGACGTTCTGTGAAAAAATCAGAGGGAAGGGTATCGTAGGAAGGAGATCCTGGTAGTATTGGGACCAAGGTCTAGGTGACCGAACGTGATTTAGCTGGGAAGATAAGAAAAACCAACACGTAGAAAGAGATTCCCAAGCTCACACAAAGTCCCTAGCAAGCAAACAGAAAAAAGGTGGAGGGAAAATAGCCAGGCTCCCAACAATTCTCATAGGTTCCCAAAAGAAAAGGAGACCAGAGTTAAACATTCTACAAGGGAGGACAAAATGATAGGGAAGAGGAAAAGTAAAGTTTTAGTGGGTGGGAAGATTGGGGGGGGTAAATAAATAGTAAGTATCACTCGACGGTTCCAAAAGGAATGGGTTTCTCAAATCAGGAAGTAGTCTTATCTGAGGGGAGGAGGGGGGGAAAAAAGAATGTACGACAAATCGCCGCTCTTTGGGAAATGAGGAGGGACGGAAAAAAATTTGCAAAGACCATAGGCTAGTTTTCCGGAATTTCAGGAAAAGGAAAAGACCCTGGTCGAGTATGCAACGGGGGAAGAGAAGGCTGGTTCTAGGGGGGAATAAATTGGCTTATTGGGGGGGGAAGGGAGAGGGGGGAATAAGCGAAGGACCGGCGCCTCGGAGTGTGGTAAACACAATTCGAAAGGGCGGTTAAAAAAACCTAATAGGAAAATGAAGATCAGGAGCTCAACTCCAAAAAAAATCCTCCCTAAAAAGACAACCTGAAACGAATATGATGGAAGTATTTAGAAACCCGACAGAAAAGGGGAGATAGGGGGAATTAGTCAAAGGAATACTCTCGGGGCTGGGGTTTTCATTTGCTCCTGGTGAAACACAGAAGGCTGCCGCGGATAAAAAGTTTGTACAATTGAAATTGCCGGCGAAAATTGTGTCCGACTGAGATGACAACAGGGGCCGTAAGCGGGAAAGAAAGGATTTGGTTCGACGTTGGACGCATACCAGAATCTAGGAAGCAGGGAAAAAGGGTCTCGTCGTCCTTCGTCATCGATTTGACCAACTCAAAGCGGAGATAGAAAACAGGAATGGAAGGTTGAGGTTTTTTGGACAAGGAGGAGGGGAGGAACGCAAGGAAGAAAAAAGATTATCGGGGGAAACGCTTGTTACGATAAACGACGGCAAAAAAAAAGGTCGTCAGAAAGAGTTTTGCCCATTTTATTGGGGGGTAAGAATGGGAAAAACATCAGGGGGCAAACAGAGGAAAAGAAGAGAGTTATGGCCCCCTGCGGGATGGTGCCTAAGGATAGGGGAAGGGAAACTAAAGCGCTTATACAGAAAAAACCGGTGGGCGACCACTGTTGGGAGGAGGGAGCAATGAGAAGATGAGAACTGTTCAGAGTACGAATGTGATTGTTGTACAGAGAGTAAAAAAAGTAACTCAGTGTAATCAAGAGAATGTCTTGACGGGGGGGAAATTGCGGGGATTTTGAGCCATGTGGGGTTTACAGAGTCCGAATTCCGCCGGTCGGAAGGCTCCGACCCAGGAGCAAAAAAAGTACCCGCAGAGTTTTGGGGACTCAATGGATAGGGGGGGAAAGACAGAATTTTGACGGCGTGGGAACAGGGGAAAAAAGGAGAAGAAGGGTCACGTTGCTTGTCTTGGGGGTCATCTCATGATTAAGTGGGGGGTCTGGGCTCAGGAAAAAAGGGGAGAATGGGGTCGTAGGCTGCTCCGACGGTAAGGTAGGAGAGGAAAAAGTGGCAAAGGGGTACGCTCAAGGGAGGAGACGATGAAAAAAAATTGGGAGCACAAGGCGACATGGTGCCCTCGAAGCATGGACGAATTCCTACCGAAAGAACAGGGGCATGCGGCGTTGTGTCGCAGAAAAAGAGGAAGAAGGGGGAAGTCCTGGGATGGCTAATTTGCTAATCAACACAAGCCAAGGGGGGCGGAAGGGGTAAAACGAAAAGAGGATCTCTTGTCATGGAATGTGGGGGGGAACGGAGGAACAGTTTTGATCTAAAGGGGGAGGGAATTCACAAGTAAATGGCGGGGGAGGATCTTCATGGTAAAGTCCGATGAGACAGACGCATGGAAGATGCCCAGCCAAAAAAGGGCAGATTTGCGCCAAAGACCTGGTGAGGTAAAACCCAGTTGTGAATGGCGAAAACCAGAAGGTAAGCGAGCACAGCCGGTCAAGAGAACAGAAAAACTGAGGGAACGCGACTCCCTGGGAAACCGAATGCATTATCGAAGTGCGACGTCTAGGAATTGGAAAAAAGCCCACCATAACTGGGAGGGGACATCTTTTGGAATTTTCTTCCGTGGAAACTCTTCCAGAGGGTTGGGTTAGAGGATCCGGCACAAGAATTGCAAATGGAGGACTGTCAATGAAGGACGGTTATGGTAAAAAATAAGGGGGGACGGTGAGCGCCTCCCTCAATGTAGCACGGCGTCAGGGAAAAGGGTTTTCTCTGCCGCGTTCATGACCAACAAATACGAAAATTAGAGGGTGTAAAATAGGGGGAAAAAGGGATCGGTCTGAGGATGCCCATCAGACGGGAAGGTGATAAAGAGTAACGAGGCAGCTGGCAAAAAGGCACACGGAGGAAATCACAGGCAAGATGCGCGGTTGGGCAAAAAGAAAGCGGGGATAGTACATGCTAAAAAGAGAAAAAATTAAATTGGGGGAAACAGAAGTAAGTTGAGGAAAACGCCACGATGGGAGATTTGAGTTTGGCGGGAAATAGATCTAAAAGAACAGAAAATCATCGTAAAAGAATGAGGATGTGGAGGGGTGTTGGCCTGTGGAAGTAATGCAAAAAACTGGGAGATGAAGTGGGGGGGAAAGCAAGAACTAAAACAACATCAAGTGGAAAAATAAATCTAAGCCACCAAGATTGTTCAAGATAGTGAAAATGTAGGAGGGTGATAGGGAAAAGCGTCACTACACAAGACAGATAGCGTTAATCGGGTCGTGCAAGAAATCAGTATAAAAGCCAGGTGGGGTTTAAGCTGTTTAGCCAAGAGAGACAAAAAGCAAGCCAAAATCAAGGAGGAAAATGGGCGCTCGGGAAGATCTCGTTTGAAAAAAGAAAACAATTCGTAGCAAGACCTACGAAAGCACACAAGGGGGGTCATTAGAGATGGTTGAGAAAGAATCTTGGCGATGAGGGCTACTACTGTCAGACTCAAAGGAGCAAGGGACAAGGGGTTAATACGTTACGACGAAAAAAGGGTCTGGATGGAAGGGATGGCGGATAAGAGGGACGGTTCGTTGGATGGTCCACCACCCTGGATAGGGTTCAGGAGTGTGGGGGGAACTGCTCAAAAGAATGGGGGCCAGCGCTATGACTGAAATGCAGAATGACTGGGGGGGAAAAAAATGTCATGAAAGAATAGAACATCTTTGCGAATTTGTTTGGACGCTGAGTAGTGTCCAAAAAAAGCATAAATCCATGGCAAGGGAGGGAGGAACAATTCTTGTTTTGTCCACGGGGGGCGTCTCCTGGCTAGAAGGGGTTGACTGGGCGTTCTTCCGGGAAAATTTGTAAGTGCGAAAGATACCAAAAGAACAATGAGATTTCAGCGGTAAAGGGGGGTAAGCGGATAGCAGCGAACCGACGGGAAAATAAAGCCATCCATGTTTCAATTACTTCGGGGGAAAAGACAAGCCAGGATAGGGGGGGGGGGGAGAATCCATTTGAGCTCACGCGACGTCAGGTGGGGGCCCATCCCGCGCATTTCCAAAGAATGCGTACGGGGGAACTGGAGTAAGGAGTATTTTTCGCAAAGGGGCCCGCTCCGTTTGTTTAAACTGGAGGAGGAAAGACGTCCTTAGGTCCTTACTGGAAGAGGGGGGAGATTGGGAATCGCAGATAAGTCCGCTGGGTTTACGACGGGGGAGTGCAAGACGACATGCGTGATTTGGGGAGAGTCAAAAGGGGGGGGTAAAGAAAAGCGACATTCAAAACCGGGATTGAAGGCCGAGTTTGACGAATCAAAACGACCCGCGGGTGACACCACCGGAAATGAAGTCCATTGTTCACTAAGGTTGTAGGGGGGCCGAAATCTGTCATCGGCACGTGAAAACAATCGAAATGGTGCGCGAAGGGAAGTGTGTCAGCCGCTCCTCCCTCGAATTAATGTTCGACACCTCTCGAAAACAAGAACATAGTAGGAGAGAATAGCGGAAAAAAATCCGGCGTGACTTCTGAACCACGGAACGAAAATACCCAAGCGACCATAAATTGGCAGCGGGCCACCGGGAAAAGGGAGTATAAGACGGGACGGCCAGAGAACACACCTGTCCCTGGAAGAAAAGCCAGGCCAGGGGGGAAAACAATAAAAGGTAAGCATCGATTTCGCAACGCTAGGTATATACTTAATTGTGCGCGTGATCGGAAAACCGCGGAAACAGAAAGAAGAAAACACATGACAAAAGCACCTTCGCTAGTGTCATATACAACGCAATCTAAAACATAAGGGGGCATAGTGTTAGGGGCGGCGTACCATGGCTAACACTCACTCCGCATGGGACAAAAGTCAGTATCCTAGTGTCGACAGTTACTCCGGGAAAAAAGTCAGAAAACCGCGGGATGGGTGCATGTAATGGACATTTCAGGCTCCCCCCGCCTAACTGCAACTGTACTTCTTAGCCGGACACGTTATTTTTGGGTCAACTATCTTACAAAGTGCTCGGGTGGGCGCGGCCACCCCGTTGAACGCTTGAGAAGCCGACTGGACACACATCCACCTCGAACCGTTGATGCTTTGTAAACCTGTAAACACGTGACTCTGGGTAACCGGTGTAATTCCGGACGAGTGACCTTGAGCTGCGGTGGCTGGGTCTACTCCGCGGACATCGGGGTGGCAAGACCTGAAGAATGCCTCGGAAAGAGTTCAGACCTGGTGTACTCGTGTGCTTGGTGGGGGTGAACTGCAGAAGATCCCTTCATCACATGTCTCACGACGCAGGGAGACCTATCGCGAACTGACGCCTAAGGAGACAGCTGAACACCCTTCCTGGGGAGGGGGATAGTGCATACAATCCGCTGATGAACATGGGGTTGTGGTAACACTGAAGACTTTGTTTCCAAGCAAAACTCGAACAAAAAGGAAGTACCTCATGATTCAATCTTCTAAGGAATCAACGAAAATGTCACTGGCACTATGAGGGCATTGCGACAAGTGAAAGGTCTTTTGCTGAGGTGCGCTGTGACCCCAAACAAATCAGGAAAAAGACCCGACTACGTCGTCGCCTCTTTTAAGGGGATTGTGCAGTTCAGCACACGACTCGCTGGAAACTGGGACGAACGTCGCGTAGGTCCCGCCCAGTCAAAAAAACCCCGTAAGAGTTCAAGACGATTAAATCCCCCAAGTGTGCCGAACTCTGAAGCGGATATTAGTGCAGGAAAGCGTCACAAAGAGAAAAAAAGCTTCGTATCTGGGAAAAAAACCACCGCCCTGACAAAAAAGGGGGGGCGCGGGAGAGGGGCGGAGAAAAGACGGTTGATTGTTTGTTCAACAGGACTGACAACGTGGATCAAGCAGAAGTCTGAAACGATGGGTCAATGGTGTCGTGCGGCTAACAAGAGACAGATACGGACGCTGGAAAGGGGAACGATTACTCATCGTGGGGGGAAGGTGTTATCTCGGCTTACTATGTCCGGCTCAAACAGTACCAGACCCTAACGCTGACTTCACAAAGTATTGGGAGTATGGTCTGCCCTGCTGGTTGATGGGTTTTTGACTTCTGTTGCGTTCCAGCCGACCATGAGCCTCAGGTGGGGGGTTTCATGAAGCTGGCAAATGTAGGGCCAAACACCCCCTCCAGAACTCAGGCCATATTACCTGGTACTCTTTTAAGGATTACGTGGCTGATTTGTACGGGCGGAATATGACCATCGGCAACTCAAACTGACCCAAGGGTCTTACTCTTTTTAAGGCAAGTCCGTGGACATACCGTTTTGAAGAGCATAGGGTTGGGAGATGGGACAGATCTGATTTAGCAAAGCATTAATACTCGGGAAGCCTGACCCTTCAATGGGAACGACTAGTGAAGAGAGAAACAATTGGAAAAATCATCCTAATTCATTGTAAAGACAAGAAGCCCGAAAGAGTTAGTAAATGGAACTTCATCAAAACGACGAAAAATTCCTGCCTTGGAGGTTGTTAATCACCTCTCGGCTAACAAGTGACGTGTCTGTCCATCATTTCCTTCGCATTAAGTGGAGGGACGAAAAATAAATTTGACAAACAAAACCGCAGTAAGGAAGGAGCAACCCACTTTTGCTTGAGGTTGGCAAAAGGTGGCTTTTGTCAAGGGAAAAATATGTGACAAACGAACCGTATTTTACTAAAAGTATAAAATAGTCCGCAATGTAAAAGATGAAAAAGGCTGGGTAATAAGAAAAAGGGGGGGGTGGGGTAGGCTCGTTCAAAAAATATGGAGTATGGAAGGGCAAAAGCTCTCTCTCAGGTCGTTAAAAAGACTCAATGAAAACAACTTTCTGGTTCCTCGAAAGAAGGGACGTCTAAAACTATGATTGTCCATGAAAAAAGGCAAGAAAATAGGGGGTTTTACGCAAAATCCTTCAAAAAACATTGTTTCAGGGTGGTGCCTGAAAGGGTTCAGCCTGCCTAGCATCGCCTCTGCAAAATCGGCAAGAGGAGACAACACAAAAAAAACCGATCGAAAAAGAGGTAAAGTAACGTGCACTAAACGCGGGAAAAAGGGACAAGAGGAGAACGATTCTGGGGTTTACCACTCGCACTGGAGGAAGGTGCGATCGCAGGGCAGGCTCCAACGGAAAGGAACAGGGGAGGGAGACGGAGATACGATCACAAAAGAGGACGACCTAGAGGCGTTTAGAATTCGCGAAAAGGAGACGACGGAACAGGAACCTTTTAGTTAAGAGAGATGAGGGGAACTTATTGAAACATTTGGATTGCGGAGTTATCCAAATGACGAGGAGAGGAATGAGACTAAAAGCTCTCCCGGGTTTTAAAAAGGAGGGGGAAAAAAACCATTAATACCAATGGAAAGAAAAACCTCTGCGGACTGGTTGGGCCAAGGGCGTAAAAAGCGGCCATGGGAAAGTGTCCAAGAAGAAGGATCCCAAAAAAAGAGAGGGGTGAAAAACCGCTCCAGTCATTATTCAGCATGGGTAAGGAAGGGAAGGAAGGACAAGCTGCAAAACCTACGAACACACTCAGGGACAAAAGGGAAAACTCTACACCCAGCAATCGAAAGACGGACATCTGCGGGGCTTCGGTCGAAAAGAAAGCCCTTAGGACAGGAGGAAAAGGTCTCGTCAAGAGAGTAAGCTGGCCGAAAAAAAAAGTGAATACGTCCACCGGTGCGCGTAAGGAAAGAGGAACTAAGGCGGGAAGAGGGTTCAAAAAGAAAAGAACGTTGGAACCGAGATGGTCATAGGGGGGACATCGGAGAGGCACTTCTCTAGCAAATCAGCCTGTACCACCCTCAAGGAGTGTATTGAATAGGCGCTTGGTAGACTCTGGAACGGAGGGGAACAAAAGAAACAAGCGAGGGGTAAGGATCTGAAGGTTAGGTGAGAGGGGGGGGGGGGTGACGACGTGGAAAAAACGCAAAGGTGAAGGTAACATTATTCTGAGAACGCTAAGTGGGGGCATTTGCAACAATTACTAACTGGGGCGGGGTGGGGGGGCACCGGGGCTTACCAATTAATTCAGGTTAGAAAAAAGAGGGGCCGATCTGTAGGGCATGGTCCCAACTTGCCAATCAAACTGGGCCCCGCGAAAGGAAAACGCATGATCAGAAGGGTAGGGTAATGG
>Ga0179591_1262668_pt1 | contig 13467 bp, 13 predicted proteins | sample CZOMad2_1_08_16f_FD_182891 | JGI IMG/M metagenome (GOLD analysis project Ga0179591, IMG submission 182891) | Vadose zone soil fungal communities from Angelo Coast Range Reserve, California, USA - CZOMad2_1_08_16fungal (PacBio error correction) | ecosystem: Environmental > Terrestrial > Soil >...
ACCAAACGAGGGTCATCGAGGAAAATGACTTAGAAGGGGGGAAGACGGGGTCGCAGAAACGGAAATAAATGACACAACTTTACCATTGGTGAAGCCCATATTGGCAGATAAGACCCTGAAACGGGGTTTCAAACGAACACAAGGACGGGTGTGCAGGCAAGCAAGGGGAAAAACACCAGGCTGCCGATGATCAATTTTACCGCATGAAACCACCACTTGGCGTACTAATCGATCGCAGGCCTTCGGGACGGGCAGCCCTCGAAGGCAGACTGGGGTCATTTTCGCGAGGCGCAAGCCGGAAAAGGAGAAGTCTCTCTGGGAGAGACTTTGAGGAAAATGCGTAGACAGAAAACACCGAACTCCAAGGGGATGAAAAAAAGGTCAAATCTGACTCTTACCGTCTTGTTAAGAAGGACTCATCCAGCGGAGACCGTCGACTCCCGGGGGGGGACCAAAAAAGTCGGGCGGCGCCAAACAATTCCGGCTGGTGAAAATGCAAGCCCGGAGACGGACAGTGCTGTAAGAGACCGAACAAGCAGGGGGATCGAACCAATCGACATGGGGAACGGGCACTTAAAAACCAACGTCGAGCCGCCGAGAAAGGGGGAGCAAGGAAATGATCGTAATGAAAGATGTCGGCGGGGCCAAGTACAGAAGCATGGAAGGAAAGCGAAAGAAAAGGGTGAGTTGGACGGTGACATCCGGGGAACCCACCTGTTCAGCCGTTCGAGGGTCCAGGACAAGGGGGCCGGGCCGCAGAGCGGTGTCATGCCTTGGCAACGGCCCAATGACTATGGGAAAGAACCTATTTCAGAGGCTGACTGAGGTCACGAAAGGCCTTAAGGGGAAAACCGTAAAAAACTCTCGGCTGGGCGTTGGAGATTCTGCCTGACAAAAAAGAGGCAATTAACCGTCCAGCCGATATGGTGGACGCTAGGCGAACCCCGGAATCACGAATCGCGATCGCGCGGCCAGGTCGGTCATATAAAAAAGACGTCGCCGTAACGGGGGTCGACAAAAGAACAAGACAGATCTCGATGCGAAAAAATTGCGTGGTCATAGGCCACACCGGGGGGTGAAAACTGGAAAGAAAAGTGAATGCCGGGACGATATGGGGAAGGGAAGTAGGCACCGGAAATGGGGAAAAAAAAAACTCGACCTCTACCGCGTTTCCCGGGAAAGGAGGTGGGCCTGAAACCAGGCTAAAGGTCGTGCCGCAAACGGGGCCGCCGGGAAGAAAGGTGTTGATCAACCATTCTGAAAACGAAAGCGGCGAACGAGGGTCGGGAATGAGACCTTCCCAGGCAGATCATCTCTCTACAAACAGCTATGGAGAAGAGAGAAATTGTCAAGGCGTCCCGCAAAACCGAAGCGAGCGGAGCAGGGTTATCAACCTATTTCGACGGAGGCGGTCAAAGGGTGGACGTGCTGCGTGAACCGAAAAAAAAGCCCTTGAGCGGGAATACCCTAACTTTGAGCAAGAGGGGGAGCAGGGGGGACTGGCGAGCGGCAGAACCAGGAAAAAAGGCAGCACAGGCACCATCGACGTGAATGAACGGTTCCAGAAAGGGGGGGCAGATTCAAAAGCTTCAATCTCATCGACTGAAATCGGTGAGAGAATTGCGACGGCATGGTATGCGTATTACGAACTAAGAGCACACGATCGGGGACTTGCAAGGTGGCCTGGGTTCAAAAGGCCCCCTAGCCAGGGCCGGTAATGGCGGTGCGAACGAGAAAACGCAATAAGGGAGTTTGTCGAAAAGGGACGTGCCGCCCGGGAACCTCTCAAAAAGCGTCCTATAAATCTGGGGGTCAAGCTCAGCGTCCCGGAAAAAGTGTGCAAAAAAAAAAAAATTACAGATCACCGATTTGGGGGAGGTAGGTCAGGAACCACCCTCGGCGCCAAAGGAGGAAGTATGTCTGAACGTCCTCAACAGGTGAATGTTGAGAGGAAAACTTGACTCTTAGGGGGGGGGGACACCTCCGGGCCGATCTTACCTTCGAAAGAGGGAGCGCCCCAAGGGGGCCCGCCGTCTCAAGGCGAAACGGGGCCGGCCAGTGAAGGAAGAACGAGAAAAGAGCGGGCTCGCTGTCCACCTAGGCCACTAAAAAAGTTGCAGCGCGGAAAACGGCCGGAACGGTTGGCGCAGCCCGCAGGTGCAATCACGCTAACGGTAGAGGGGGAGGGGCGGGGGGGGCAAAGAAAAGAGGGCTGGAAGCGCCGGAAGGGGACGTCGAAAGAAGTTGAACCAAACCGAAAAAATAAGGATGGTCGGACGTCCTTGTCCCGTAGAAAGAAAAAACAAGGTCGCGGCCGAGAGGACATGTCACCCGCGATGCGCACCGGACCATACTCCAGGGGTGGGTTGTTGGCGGGGTGAGTCGACGGGCTTCAGGAACTTCGTGGGTGCGGAAAGACTGACCCGGGAGACCTTTGTCGTCACATGCAGATAACGGGGAAAAAGGGTACGGGATAAGAAAGGCGGGAAAGGGGTGACGCATAAAAAAACAATAAACAAGATGATTTATTATAAGCGCCACCGAGCACGACGAGGCGAGCCTTCATGCCACTCGTGCCATGCAAGGGGAGAAATCTCCAAAAGGGGGAAAAAGAGAAGAGGAATCGCATCGTCAAGGAACAGTGGAGGATCAAAAGTCAGCGCGAAATCAATAAAAAATAGGCGCACCGTACAAGGCAAGCTGAATTCTATTCCCGCTAAAAGTGCACCAGGGGGGGGGGGGGGAGAATCATTGGAAAAGGACGACCTTGTTCAAGCAGGGAAAACAACGCAAAAAAGACTGCGGAAGGAAGGGAGCATGCAAACAACACATGGTCGTACGGAAAAAAGGGGCTCGCGAAGAGCCTGCGGTAAAAACGACGGACGCCGAGGGGTAAGGGTGACGGGACTCGAAGAAACAGACTCCGGCGGAATAGGCGGCATGGGCGTCAAATTTCCACCGGACCATTAAAAACGGCTTCGATCATAGGAATTAGCGTAAGAACGGGACACTCATCCGAAAAAGAGACGGAGATGGTCACGGAAGCAGCTAGAAATCCGTCCTGTCGAGATTGTCAAGCAAGAAGTTCCAGGAAGTGTACGCGAAAGCCTCACGCGCTGTTTTCGTACCATCGACCTGGGAAAAATCACTTGTCCCGACCCCTGGTTGGGGGTGGTCGCCTAGACGGGAGGGAGAATGGAAAAGACCTGATCGAACGGCAATGGGTTTAATTACAACTCCCGCAAGGTAAACCGGACATTGAAGGTTAGATACTTTAAGCAAGAAAGAGAATGTTTCCTACCGTGAGATCAGGGAGAAGATGAAAAACCGTGGAAAACAACACAATCGAACGGTGTCGGCCGTTGGCACACAAGCAGTGACCGGACGCTGAAGGGCGAAGATTCTACTTCGAAAAGAGAGGCGATTGGATTAAAGGGCGGCAGTACGGAGCAACCTCGCACTTTCGGGGGGAGAAGTTCACGAACGCTGAGGGTACCGTCAGCCAGCTGGCTATAGGGGGGGACTCCGAACCCGGAAACGGGCAAACGCGAGGAGAGGGGTTCTTATTTCCGGGAAATAGTAATACATTCGAAAGGAATAGACGAAAAAAAAAACTGAGATGTGAGTTCATAACCCCGGGGTTGCTGGAAAGAGAACAGAGATGAGTTACCAGCGATGGGCCGGGCGGGAGGGGGGCCATGGGTGCCGCCCGAACTCTACACAGGGCTTCCCTTTCTGGTAGGGGGGAAAGACATCGCCAGCTGCGGGGGGTCGGGAACGCAGAACGTCAACAAAGGGGGATGCGCAAGCCGAGTTTAGGTCAGGGACTCCAGGCCGCCGGAGTTTATGACGGCCAAAACAGATACAACAACAACCACTTATGGAGGGAAAGATAGGGGCACTGGGTAACATCACCTAGCGAAAGGTACTTCGAAACATGGTGAGCACCCTCTGCAGCGGAAAGAAAAAAGGGACGGTCTGCAGAGTCAGAACCTCGCACTTGGCGACAGGGGCTTTGGGGAAGCCAACTGAAAAACCGGGGCAGGCAGGGGAGGAGAGAGGGGAAACCCATTGTGTTCAGGTGCAGACAGACCCACAGACTGCGTTGTCACTGTGCCCAAATGTAAGGTCCAGCAACCGGGGGCCAGGAAAAAAAAAAGGAAGTAAATCTATTGATTGTGAGCATTTCCGAGTCGGACACACCAATTGAACGACACCAAACGACCGACTTGAATGGGCGGAGCCAAGTCCCCCAGAGGAAAATTAAAGGTAGGGAAGTCGGTGGTCTAACTCTACCACGCAACCCAAGTTAAAAGTTGCGGAGTGGAAGAGGGAAAAGAGACTCTCGAAAGCCCCGTCTCTAAAGGAGGAACAGCGTCAACGAAACAGCAAACCGAAAAGAATGAAATTTGTCTTGTTTGTCCCCTCTGTTGTCCCAGGAGTTACATGGTGGTTGCCAACGGTGGAGCTAAGGTACTATGGTCCCAGTCCTGTGTGGAGGTTTGCGTACATCCATGAACTATTTTGTTTGTGGCGAGCAGGGGAAGGGGGGAAAGAATCGATCTCAAGGAACAGTGTAGTGGCACTAAACGTTCTCCAACAGCAATGTCGAGGGGGAGAAAAAGGTTGCCAGGAGGGGAATGGACAAGACCAGGGGACATGGAAAAACGGACATCAGGGGAAAAAAAAAAGCGCAACCGTCGCCGCCACGACAGTGGTAAGTGCCTGGTCAGTCGTGGGGTCGTGAAACCGCGCTCCGCCGCGGTAACCACAAAAATTGGCAGGGAAAGGCAACCGCGTTTGCGGCGCCCGCACTGTGAATCACGATCATGCAATGAGGGAGGAGGCGAGAAACCTTAAGAGAAGAATGGGGACTCGACCGAAGCCGTAGGAAAGTGTGAGAGTGGATCCCCGAGTCACTAGCACCAAGTTGGCGGCAAGCGGAAGGAAAAAAGTCAACAAAACATCAGTAGCCGCTGCCCCCGAAGGAGAGGCGAGAACTTCCAAGGCCGCAAAAAAGTGTTTAATGGAATAATAGCATCGGGGGCATGCCGGCTCTGCGGGGGGGATGTCCGGGCCCGGTCACGTCCGGTGTCGTAAAGGGAGGGGGAAAGACCCGGGCGAGAGGAAGCGGCCTACCGTCCACGGCAACGGGCGGGTGCCATTAGGGGCAGCAGAGTGGAAAAAAACAAACCGAAATGCGAATGAAAGACAACGCTATTTACCCCGAGAGAGGGGACTAGCTAGAGCAAAACTTAGAGAGAAAGAGATATCAAAAATCGGGCTAGAGGGGGCAGGCTTAGGGAAGAGGCTGGATCGGTGCGCATTCCTACTGCTGCAATAAAAAAAAAAAATCCGCAATGAGGGAGGTTGAAGCCTAAAGAAAACCTATGCAGATAAGGAGAGGATTTCAAACACTGGAACAAAAACAGACGACCTGCGCTGCTCGAATGAAATATGGAACAACGCACTAAAAAAAAGGTGAGAAGGAATCTCGCCATAGACTTCGGACGGCAGCTCAAGAACGGACTGTAAAAATACGAAGGACGCCGTGCCGGAAAGGAAAGCCAGAAATCAAAGCGCGCTGGGCCAACTGAGTTACACCAAAGGCCAAAAGTTCTGCGCAAAAAAGGAAGCGGGAATGGGTGAAAAACTCAGCAAACCTCGGGAGAAGATCAGAGTTAATTTGGACCAAAAAGGGATCGGAAAACATGCCGGCCTGGGGTCGTAGAAAGAAAAGGTAGGACGAGGATGAAAGAAGAAATGCTCTGGGGCAGCCACAGACAGGGGAAAAGAGGGAAACGGGTCCAAAACGGGTGAAGGAACCTGTTCGCCCCTTTTGACAGATCGAAGAAGAATCTCGTACATGAAAAAGAGGGAAAAAACATCAGCGCGGTCACATTGCTGGGGAAGACTGGGGGACACCTATCATGTTCCCGGATCTAGACGTTCCTGCCTAGGCAGTACAACAACATCTTCTGCAGGTACATCAAAAGGCAAGGGAAGCGGGCGTCACTTCAGGCTTCCGGCTGCGTGAGCAGGCACTAGCAAAGGAGAAACGGGGGAGAAGGTACCATAAATCTCACGTTGCTTGGACGTCAACAACAAGCGCATTACCGGCCATCACAAAGGGAGAGAGGGGTTAGGGCTAACCCGGCCCGTTGACACGAAACTATCGTGGTCTCATGAAGGACGAAAGTATCTGGGGAATTATCCGTACCCGACGATCCTCACCGTCTCAGAGAGGGGGGGAGGAGAGGACGAGCCACACCTTTCTTTCTCTCAAAATAACGGGGAATACGGATGCCGGTGGCTGGACCACCGGAAAACAAAAGATACCCCAACCTTCTCCATCCGGAAAAGTTCGTTTCGGGCAACTTCTCCAAATTGGGGAGCGGTGAAGACAAATCCACACCACGGGAAACCAGAAGGGGTTATAAACACACTCGGCCGGAAGGCCGCAAGGGGGCTTCCCTGCATATTTAAATCAACGCAAGAAGAGTACAAGGAATGCCCGTACGGTACCACGTCGTCGCCGAAAGCTGGAAACCTCGCGCCTCTGGCCGGCTCAAAAGGGGTGGTACACAAAAAAGAGTGAAACGACGAACACAAGAGACATTCGACATTGAGGGTGTAAATAACCGAAAGACCAGAATTGTTCTAGTCAGAGCACCCTGGGGTTGCAGCAGAAAGGAAAAGACGACCGTGTTCACGGCAGCCCTCTGGACAAGGTCAAACACAAAACCGGTGTGGCGGTCCATGAAGAGACAAGGATCGAGTGGGAGAGGGATGAGACGACGGATATGGAGCGAGGAGGAATAAGCACGTACATCGCGAGTGGAAAAGCAAGTGGCCAGCTTCCAGGTCCAGCTGCGACGGGAAGGCGCGGTTGGAGTAAACCAGACGCACCGTTTTCTATGGGTGGCGAAAGTGTACGCCCCTACTCGGATTAGCAAGTCGAAACGGAGTGCACTAGCGTCCAGGTCATCACCGTGTTACACAAACACAAAAAGGGGTTTGTAGGGGAGGCATAGTATAGAACTCGTAAAGAAGGTGGGAGGGCGCCGAAAACTCGCAGGTTGTGCGGCCAATGGGAGAAGGAAAGGAGCCATCTCGAGGGTGGAACACGCCGGGTTCCTATTTCCTGAGAAATCAGGGCCGCCCAGGGACGAGAAAAACGAAAAGTCTAAAAAGACGAAGGGCGTGCAGGCCTGTCCATGTCGATTATAAACAAGGCGCGTTTGGGTGGCCTCAGGAGGACCACTCTCCACAATCCGGGATTCCGAGAGAAACCGGAAGGAATCGGGTAGGAGCCAAATCCTTTGGGGTGCAAGAAATAGAACTCTCGTGTAAGAGGAGTACGTCACCAACGGACTTGCCGAGAAGGCCTAGGAAGCGAAGAGACGCGCCTGTGCGGCAAGAGGACTCAACTAAGGGCGACCAACGACGGATGGCGCGCGGAAACCAAAAACGAAATCCGCCGGAAATTTCACGATTCTATGCACGCGAGGCCGCTACAAAAAAGGGGGGGGGAATGCTTCCTCGAACGGAATAATCTTCTTCGTGGCAGGGGCCCAACAGCCGTCCGGCACTGGGGCAGGGTAAAAAAGATAGGTGGCCCTGGCATCTGCACCTACAGCGAAGGCCATTACGTTGTGCGCATGTGAAGATAGGATGCTCGAAAAGAGGGAGAAAGGACACGTGCGAGTGACCCTTTCCTTTCTAGAAACAACACGGAGGAAGGAGGGAGAGTCGGGTGTGAGTCACTTCGAGAAGAGGGAGGACGCATTAACTACGGCAATCAAGGAGGAAACGGATTCAGGGGTGAAGGTGGTCACCCCTTCCCGGCAAAACGATTGGTTAAGCATTGAAGAAAGGACGGACGCCGGGCAGCCTTGACGAAAAACGACCATGCCGAAGGACGAGGATAACCGGGAATGAAAACACCACATGGGGGCGTCGGCACCGCATCTAAGAAAAAGAATCGCCTTAGACATGGCACAAGAAACGTAGGGGCAGTTCGAAGAGCGGTCCGCCAACGCTCGGGCAAAGGAAGGGGGGAGGTCACTTCTTAAGGACCCAGCCTACGATTCGGCGCGTCACACTTCAAATAAGTAATGCATGACGAACATGGCTAAAAGGAGAGCAATGCCCACCAAAGGGAGACTGGCGCCAAAAAACGCGGACGGAAGTGGGTCGGAATGCAGACGGGACGAGGGATGAGTGAAAGGACCGCGTGTGGACCACATCAGGACCATGGGTACTGGAGACCCCGTCGTGGGAAGAGACGGTCCCCTGTGCGGGACGATGTAGGGAAATATCGGGCACAAGGGGCACAATACAACTCCTACAACTCCAAGGGGACTACAAGATGGCCGGCTCAACATTGGACCGGGGGGGGGGGAGACGTGCATCATCGCAATAGACAATTTCCGCAGGATCGGGACGATGTTCGCCTCGAACAAAAAAATAGGAGTTTTTGTACGTCAGGAAAAGGGGGCACCAGGTCGCAGGTACTTGCACGCGGTGCGAGGAAGAATCTCTTCACTCGGGTCCAGGGCGGCAAAAGTAAACGGGAAAAAACGGAAAAACTGTTTTGTCACCTGTGGGGGAAGGTGTCGCACAGAAAACGGGGAGGAACCAGATGGCTCTTTTACTCTGGCGAAAAACCGGTTCCTGGAGAGACTCTCGGGAGAGGTGGTGAGAGGAAAGGGTCAGGGAACCTATCTAATAAAAATCATACGTGAGGGAAACATCTCGAAAAAAAAAAATAGAAAGCGGAGGAAGAGGGGAAAGGGTCATGACGATTCCAACACGGGAGGGCCGTCCCAGAGGGAAATCAACACGATGGGCCGGAGTGGGAAGCAATTGTGGCCGATACGCCCGCAACAGTGCAAGACAACGTCAATCGGGGGGAGGGAAACCGCAATTCCCTAAGTATGCGCTGGGGGTCTTCAGGTGAATCTCCGAACTCCAACCAAACCGAAAAAAGCTTCGGTCCTGTGTTGTACACCAGCTCGGACGGGACTTCTCACTATAGGGTGGTAAGGCCCAGGATCACAAACAAAATATGTAGTTATGCAAGGGGATCGGCCGGGCCGGTCAACAAAAACCTAAAAAAAGGGGAAAAACTGTCACGATGAGGGTGATCAACACCTCGCGCCGGGGGCGGCTCCCCGTTGTGGCTGAAGCGTGCACCGAAAAAAAAGCATCCATGGGTTCGAGGCGGAACATACCGAACGGAAAGCCTCATTTGCAATGGGCGGGCCACGAGGGGTGTGCCTTTCCCAGGTAAACACCGCACCATGAGGGCAGGCCACGGCATTACGGAAAGCAAAGGGTTGGCCTCAAAGAGGAAAGCTCATCAGATCTGAGTCTTTGAGAAGAGATGTCGACGACACAGACTGTCTGGAGCAATACGCACCCAAGAATCTGTGAATCTGAAGGGTGTGAGAAGTCCCCGATATCCACTGACTGAGGTAAGAAACGGTTGTCGATCTCAACTCAAGAATTGAGAAAAGTGGGGAAAGACGGGAACCGAAACCTAATACCTTGTCGGGCGCCAAAGTACGTTCCTCAAAGTACGCGCAAGTCAAAGGGGAAACAGCCCGTGTGCAAACGGGCAAAAAAGAAACCGAAGTGTTTCGAGTTAACGGCAGACCCAACGAGCTCTATAGAACCTTGGAGGGGGATGCGGCTCGAAAAAAAAGGGAATGGGCTGGAAACTGCCCTGAGGCGCCGAGGGGTAGACACTCCACATGCCGAGAGGGAATGCGGAACGATAAAGCGCACGGCGCCCGCCCTTGGCCAAGAAGGTCGGGAACAATGGGGGAAAAAGAGGTGGTGGGACGTACCACTTCGTTGAGCTTCACTAGCCTCCGCGTACAACCAATTCCGAAGGAGACGGAATCGGGGTGTCGCAGGGGTGGAATCGACTAGCTCAGACGGGGGGCGAGGATGAGTTCGGTCACAACAACTTAGAAAATCAGGCCCGAAAGCCGTACTTTGGTTTTCGAAGAGGGGACATCGCGAGCCAAAGCGGCGAAAAACGGCGGCGGGTGCCCGAACGAGAGAGAGGCCATGTCAAAGAGGAGCACGCTAGGCTTGCCGGCCGCTAAACAAAAGGTGGGGGGGTGTTTCATGGTCAAAGAGCGAGCATCGAAAGTACTGAGATGGTTCTGGGGCAAGGGGGTCCGCGGATGGGCAGGCAACAAAGTGGCCCGGGGGCGAAAACACAACCGGCCAGTAGGGGTCGCATTATTTGCAGAGGGACGCCGGATCCCGACGCTGAAAGAGGATCATGCCAGAAGTGGGGGCGATTCAGGCTTTCAGCTGACACACAACTTATATTAGGAAAGAGGATTAGACAGAGTCTAGGGAATCTGACCGGGGAGGCATCTTCAAGCAGGTTTAGCGGGGGAAAGGCCAAGAAGCATCAACAAACGAGCGTGAAAAGGGCCGTTTCAAAAAAAGAGAAAAAACCCACCCAGGGCCACCATTGGGGAAATCATTCTAAAAGTAGGGCTGAACTTGCAAGAAAAAACCGCAGACAAATGACCGCTTCCACACTATTGGACCGGGGCATGAACCAAGACGGAGCGTGAAGTCTCGCCATGAAACTCTTAAATCCCAGGGGGAAAATCTGGGCGGCCGGTTTCGACTATGGCCCCCGCTAAGTAACGCCACCGTCTGGAAACGCGAGCGGGGGGGGGAGGAACAGGTTTCAGAACACCGAGGCCTACTAGCTTATCCGGGAAAAAAAGAACTTTATCGTTGCCTTTTATAACTCAGCGCGACTCGGGACTATATCGGGGAACCATTTAGCCAAAAAGGAAGGAAACTGGTCGCGGTGAAGAAAGGGGGGGAATACGAGTTGACATAAGAGCTTTTTATGACAAACACGACCTGGATTCAGGCCTAACCTGTCGGACGCCAAATGAGGGCCCGGAATGATCGTCGAAGAAGATAGGGAATGTCAAGGCGTCAATTACAGGGAGAGTTCTAATTCTCCGCGGAAGTTGGAAAGGGTTCTTGCAGCCGACTTCAAGGTCCGCCGTTAGGTCGTGGAAAGTTCCTGCAGTACTGCCTCGAAACTGAAAAGTCTGCTGGTGGGGGACCGTTGGAGAACTGGTGACGGCGGGTTTCACTCAAAGAGGTCCGGATGGACGAAGTCAAGGGGGGAAAAGCCTCAGTCGGACGGTAAGTCGAACCCACGGTGAAACGGGCGGATGGATGTGCTGCCTGAAAACAGGCATTCCCGGGGGGTCACCCTGAAAGGGGAGATTGACTGGGAACAAGGAGACGTCAAAGACGGGGTGTCCAGCAGCTGAAAATCGAAGAACAGTCCTCCGTCCCCGGGGAAAAAGATAGCAACTACTAAGAAGAAGAGAATTGAATCTTGTACGAGGGACAAACAAAGGGGGGAGCTTCCTCCAGAGGGCTGCCAAGCGATGGGGGAACGTGGGACCGGCATGGTGCTCGGGCGCCCCACCGGAGAGAAGGACTGGACAATCGGGTTGGGGACGCGTCGCCAATGGGGGGGCTGCGATTTTGGGCGAGGTAACGCCGGAAAGGCAAAAAAAGTACCCGCCGTAAAGAGTGATCAAACCAGGAAGGGAGGAGGGACCTAGAAATGTTGAAGGAGGCCTTCATAGAGAGTCGAAAACAACAACGTAGGAGGGGGGTAAAGGAAAAAAAAGCCACTAATGAAGGCGAAGGAGGCAAGTCGGCTAGCATGTGGAATCAAACCAGTCGCCTTCGGAAGCTCCACCCGGTGTGGACGGGAGAGGAAAGGAACCAACGCAGCCTGGGGAAATAAAGCTTAAAGCCTGAATTGAGCAGGAAAACGGGGATCGGAGCACAACATTGCACGAAAGAACCTCCAACACCTCGCTAAAAATGCCCGATGTGAGTCAAAGAAACAAAGGGAGGGCTAACGGGAAAGGGAAACCAAGAGAATTAAGGAGTGCGATGTCTAGGCAACGGAGACGGTCTTAAGTATCATCGAGAAATCCACGACGCGACGGGGAACCCGAGATACCTAGCCAGCTTGCTGAAAAAGTAATACGTTGGAAAAGAACTCTCCAAGGGAGAGGGGGGAGAACGTACGTGACCCACTGACAGACCTTGACAGTAAACGAACATTTCCCTCCCGAAAGAGGAGTGACTAAAAGACCCGGAAAAAAAGAAACGGGCCCTGCCCAGAACACGCCGATGGTGGGTGAGGCAGTACGGCAGGAATCGTCCTCGAGAAAGGGAACAGGTTATAGGGGGCGGAAAAAAAAACGTCTCAACCGAAATAACGACATCTGAGGAGTTTGAATTGCCGACTAAAGCAGTTACGGAAGAATAAAAGGGAAGAACGAGCCCGAAGTCCTCGCGGGGGGCCGGCCCGACAGTGGGAAGTGAACTGGTTCCAGGTCAGAGGGGTCGACCCAACCGGTGATCGCGTCCACGCCAGCCAAACTCGGCGACTCGCAAAAAAGATCTTGGCGGCAGCAAATCCCTGGGGGGGGGGGGATCAAGGAAGTAGCTCCTGCTGATTGGGGAAGAAAAAAGCCTTACGCAGAAAATCGGAGCGAAAAACAAAGGAGGCCGGCTTTCTAGGGAATGGGCCGCCCAGCTCGCGAGCAAAGACTGCGGCGACGGGGCGGGTAAGTGAGAAGAGTCCCCGCGCTTTCCATTTCAAGAGGGCCAAGACTTCCACAAAACCCATTGGTGGTTAAGGGAGGGGAATCTCATCAAGGGAGCGAACGGCCTGTCTGCGTGTGGGAAGTCCAGGAGGAAAGGTGTGAACAGCCGGAGTTCGTCAATTAATAAAAAAAAGAAAAAGGGCCCAGGTCTCACAGAAGGAAACGGCTGTGTGTGAGGGGGGTGGAAAAGGAATGAAAAAAAACCGTCCCACCTGGAAAAAACCCATGCCAAGCGAGGGGGGACCGCAAAAAAGCGCGACTCACAACAAACAACGGGAGGAATGATACAAGAAATATCAGTGAATGTCAAGGCGGTAGAGGTGCGCTGCCGACTACAAATCATGCGCCCCTACACGTTGAGAGGGAAGGTGTGCAGTCCCTCCGGGAAATATTTTTAAGAAAGCATGACCACAAGGGGGAAAAAGGATCGGTAAACAACACTCATAGGGCCTCAGATGCTCGGGAGGTGAAGCATGAAAACCCACCAGGGGGCGTACGGCCGGGGAAGTCCAGCTCATCAGCCTGAATTGGGACCTCTGAGACTGGGGTCATGATCGAGGGACTCAAAACGCAGTCGAGCATCTCGGGCTAGCTAGGATTTCTTCCCGACAAAAAGAAACATTAGAGTCTGCAGAGGGAACCACAGTCCTAAGTCGGTTAAGGGAAACGAGAACGCCGTCGACCGGAAGCTCGGGGGAGGGGACAAAAAAGTCTTAAAGATGACTGGCCTGGTCTCTATCAAACCGGAGGGGCGAGAGGGGAAACACGCATATCA
>Ga0179591_1341860_pt1 | contig 13466 bp, 13 predicted proteins | sample CZOMad2_1_08_16f_FD_182891 | JGI IMG/M metagenome (GOLD analysis project Ga0179591, IMG submission 182891) | Vadose zone soil fungal communities from Angelo Coast Range Reserve, California, USA - CZOMad2_1_08_16fungal (PacBio error correction) | ecosystem: Environmental > Terrestrial > Soil >...
GCAAAGACCAAAAGCAATGAGAAGATGCCATACCCTCAAAGCGTGCAGCCGCCGCGCTAGCTAACCCTATCTGGGAATGGGGGAATCACAATCATTCAAGAACCTTTATTAAGGATCTTCAAAGACATGGGGAACAGGAAAAGAAGGGCAGAGCAGCGGCTAATAACCTGCTGCCGATGTAGCGACTACGAAAAAAAAAAGAAAACCCCTAGAATCCGGCTTATACGCATAAATAAATGGCAGAAGCATCAGAAGAAAGGATCACGAGAACGCACGCAGAAAAAAGAGAAACATAAAAGGCTTTGCCACGAATCACGAAATATTTCCGCTGTAGAAACAAAGTATCAAATGGGGATCGGATGGCCACATCCCTGCCATCGGATATAGTATTAAACGGAGGGTGGGGGAGGGGGGGTTAAACTGGATCTGGGAAAAAGTTTGAAAATATATACAAGCCTTCCTGCCTGATATTGTAGCCTTGCAAGGGAAACTTAACGGATCTCACTCCCACCATTATCAGAAGCAGTACCCGCGCATCAGGAAGCATGGAGAAAGGAAGGAGGGAAAAGGGGGAAAAAGAAGGGTGGGGGGGCTGGCGCCTGGATATGGCACACCGAATTCGTCACGGCGACAAACACGCTTTTCCCTGCATAAGATGACAAAGGAGGGGAGAGGCCAAATGAGCTGGACACGGAGAGGAGAGGCAAGGTACTGCTGATCGCACAATAAAACAGACACGGCGCCGCCAAAAGCGAAAGGCGTAGCCAGAAAGAAAAGGATAAACCGCGCCTATCGATAGTTTCCAGGGGACAAGGGGGACAGGGACAAGTGGAGAAGACAAGTGTTTTGGAAATTGTCTCAATGTATACAATTAATCCATATCGTAGACGGAGGAATTCCAAACTGCGGAAAGGGGAAGAAACAAAAAGAGGAGAAAAAGACGGAGGAAGGGGGACCTGCGCAATGAACAAAAACTGCGGAGGGCAAGGCATAGGTGAGCGATCTGATTCGCTGCAAGACCCGGGTAGCTAATCTTTTGTTGGGTTGAAAGGAAAGGAGTATTCAGCGAGGTGAAGGTGGTTGTGAAACCAAAGAAGCAACAGGGGGATAGAGCTGTCTGGAATCGAAAAAAAGCAACACCCAAAGGTGACTACCCCCTTCCGTAAATCCTTTCGAAGGTCAGGGGTGCCGGAGCCGGGGTCAAAGGGGGAATCTTGTGAGTCCTGGGTGGAAGGGAGACGGGGACCGGTCAGGATAAAATGAAGCAATACCAGGATAATCTCAGAGGGCGAGGCGAACTCCGAAACATTGGGCCATTTCCAACGAGACCAAAGACCTAAAAAGAAGGAAAGCAAGAGGAAGAAGAGGAGAAATACCGGGGAAATGGAAGAGATGACCTTAAAAGGCCAGTTAAGTCCGGCAGAACGTTAATGCAAACTTTTCAGAGAGATAGACTTCTAGAACTACCTGTGAAGAAGCAGGAAATTTGAAAATGAAAGGGAAAATACTGAAGGGAGGAAAAAGAGGATGTGCTCGTACGGGCACGGCCTACAATTACAGGCCGGATTACTCTTTGATGGGGGATGAAAGAAAACGGTCGCGAGGATGGGAGAGGAAGAAAAGGGATAAAGGGGGGAAAATGAAAAAGGTACATCAAATAAAACTACCAAAAAGCAATACCTTTCATTCATCCGTTACTGGAAATACCTAGGACAGGGTTCCAGAGCGCCGAGACAGGGGAGAAAGGGGAATGGGGGGAGGAAAAGAAATGAAAGGGTTAACAACCGTCACTTGGGGGTCGGTGGAAAAAAAACCAAGGTTTTAATTTTTGGGTGCGTAGAGGACAAAAAGAAGAAAGGAAAAGAAACTGAGGAAAAGGGGGAAACGGCCTCATGATAACATATGTTGAAAAAGAATTATGGTCATCCCTTTTATGACTCAGAAACTGACCTTGGTGAGCGAAAAGTGGAAAAGGAAAATAGATAGAGGGAATTTGCCGGGAGCAAGGGCCGCATAGCGGGGGGGGGTATGTAGGATTCTATGAAACTGCTGAGGAGGGCATGGAAATCAGGGAGACCATTCCAGGAAAAAAAAGGGGAGGAGGATCAGCGAAAACTGGGAGTTGGAAAAAACTCGGGTTTCGAAGGACCGAAATCTCCGAAAAAAAAGACATTGAGTACCCGGAACTGGACCTGGGTCCAAAAAAACACCCCGGACGCACGAAAACCAGACGTAGAAAAAATTTTAAGGTTCCAGTATCTGTGGGGGGGGGGAGGCAACCAAAAAAAGGGGTAAAGAAAAAAAGACAGCACCAGGACTTGGAAATGATCAAATTGTGAAGATCTTCAAACAGTCACCCCAGATACAAAGAGACAAAGTCAAAGTCAAAGGAAAAGGGGACGAAAAGCTCATGTTATTAGAAAAGTGGATGAGGCTTAATCCCGCAGAACCATCCGGGTAAATACCAGGGCTGTGAGGCGCCCCGATTGAGCGGAAGAACCCAGGGAATTCCGGGACTGACCTGTGCAAAAAGGGCGCGCGGAAGGCGAAGGAATGGGAGAACGATCCTAATCCAAGGAAAATCCAAGCGGGATAAAAAAGGTAGGTTCATGTTGTACTACCCAAACGAAGGAAAGGATGAGGTTAAGAACTGAAAAAAAAAATGCAAATAGAACACGGCGGACTTTTGTGGGGATTATGAGAGTCGCCTTACAACCGCGGGGCCAGACCCTTTTGGGAACTTAGAAAAAAGGGTGAGGAAAAGCAGACCAAGGATCCTGAAACGGCATGTGGAGGTCGGGCAAGCAAGTGGCATAAAATGTGGGGAAACAATGAATAATGAGCTTCGGATATCCCGGGCGAAAAGAGGAATTTTTCGTTGTTGGAATCCGACATAAGGAAGTCTCGAAAAAAGGGTCGTATCATGTCCAGCCTCCAGTCTTGGGGCGTCCCTGGGAAAACAATCTTGGGGTGGAAGGAAAAAAAGGAATGGACCACAAGGGTCGGACGGACGGGTTTCATGGACAGTTTTAACAAAAGGGGTCAAGGGTACGCAATTCGGGGAAGCGGGAAAAAGGGGCGCCGGGACCTGAAAGAACGAGAGGGAAAAATACGAGGAGATATGGATCATAATTCAGAGGGGTAGCATGGTCATGACCGGCAGCAGCTTAAGTTTTCCTGCTGCGCAAGCCGTCAAGCCCGCTCGAAAAGAAACGAGACGGGGGAGGGAAAAAGGGAGGGGAAAGAGGCAGGGGAAAATCCTTTTTTTGGTTAATTTCAATTCAGCCTCCAAGTTCTGGAGATGAGGAGGAAAACATAGAAGAGGAGGCAAGAGTCTTTCGATAAAGGAAATTACAGGGCCCAACCAGAGAAAAGAGTCGTCGTTGTAATTTTGAGCAGCTCAGGCCACAAAAGAACCCCAACGGGAAACAAAAGAGCCGGGGGTTTAGAAAAGATCCGGCATGGTGGAAACGGCAGCACGGCCCCATGGAAGGAGTCAATGGCGCTCATGGGTCAAAGGGGCCCCGATTGACATATAAATTCAACCATGTCACAAGGGATGGGAAAGAGGGCAAGAAAGAGAGTGAACCAGGTGAAATCCGTGAGAAAAGGTTCATCTCCGTTCTCATTAGCACAGCTCAGATTGTGAAAAGAAAAAATCTATGCCTGGGGAAACTGTGGGTGGAAGGTCTGGAAATAGGAACGTATAAAAACCCAGCTTGATACGTGGAAGGCAGCAGGAGGTTCCTGGGCATGAAAGGGGGGGGACGGGGAAGCTCACAGGGTGGGGAGAACCCATCATCTTCTAAGAGTGAGACCGAAGCTATATTCACTTTGGGGACGGATACTAGTATGAAAAGGAGAGAACATCTGCGGCGTAGCTGGAGGGAAATAGGGAGGAGTTTTTGGGATCGTTAGGGAGTGATGCGCAAGGGGGAGGAGAAGGGTTTCTCATACAGAATTATAGGCTGCGAAGAGGGCCTAACCTGGGAAGAAAGAAGGAAACACCACAAAACCAAACCAAGAAAAACAGAGGGGGTTATGCCAACTCATAATAGTCCGTGCTTGGGGTTCTTCAATATCCACTGGGGGGTCTGGATCCATATCTCGGGATGGTATAAAGGGGAGAGGGAGGGGCCACCATGAATAAGGCTGATAAAATCACCGGGCAGGGAAGGCTTTAGCCATAACGGGCATGGAAATAAAGAAGACCAATCTGAGAGCATGCGACAAAAAAATTGGATTCTATACCAGTGGACTGATCGCTGCCTTCACGTGGATAAAAAAAGGCCTCCATTGGTACTGTAATCCTCCGGAGCAGAAGGGATGGGAATCAACGCTGTAGAAAGATGAGGAAAAAACTGCGTTTGACAAGAACTCGGACACCTTCAGGAAGTAAAAAAAAGGCCAAAAAAAAAGAATGGCGAGGGTAGCTTCGCGGAGAGACGACAATGATGCTTGTGCGCTTTCCCAGACTTCGATGGTATGCGGCGAGGAAGCAAATGGGTAAATAGACTGATAGAGGGGAAAATATTGGGGAACGGAGGGGGTAGAGGGGGACATGTATTAAAATAAGGAGAAAATGAAAAAAGTTTCGGGTTGACTACAGAAAAGTGATCCATGAGAACAAATATCGGAAGTTAGGAGGAAAGAAAAAGTTGTTCAAGAAGGCCGGCCATATTGGCTGTCTGAATAAAAGATGTAAGAAAGGGGAGGACTGTCTACATAATGGTGGGGGAAGTGAGCACTAAAGGAAACCTGAAATCGCAGATGGGTAAGATCATAGTGTGAAGGGGGAAAAAAAACGACTTCACAATAAAAACTGGGACCACCGAGAAGGATGAGTGGCCGGGAATGGCGGATTTGTAGGGGGGGGGGGGAAGCGTCCACCCAGCCCATGGTGTCCATGGATTTCGGACCAAAAAGAAATGTTTTGGATTTTAAGCCTCTTCTTGAGGAAGGGGAGAACGTGATTGAACTGGGGAGGATAGCAAAAGTTATAGATTTGTATAAGAAAGGAGTCGTGTTTTGCTCTATGGGTGGGCGAAATCCGCCAAGCAGTATGGCGACGATATGCGACCGGCTCAGTTGCTGTATGAAGAAATCCATGGAGGGAAAGGTATTGGTTACAAATCAACCACATATTGGGAAAGTACGCGATGGCCCTTTAAAGGGCCGCGGGGAAGGGGTGGGGCTCTTAGACGAAGATCGGAGGGAAGGTCCTGGTTTTTAGGGTGATAGAGTCGGGACAGCCTCCGCTGACACTCCTTTACGGTGGGAGGAAAAATGAGGTTACAAAGCATGAAGAGTGGGGGACGGATCTCAAACAAAAAGCAAAGGAGAAGAGATATCGGAAACAGATGGGTGGCCTCGGGATAATGGTAGAAAAAAAGGAGCAAATTGGAGTCTCTGCATCATGGAAGTCCTTTCGATCATATATCAAAGCCGTTTACCATTCTCGGAAGAAGACCATACATCAAGGCGGGAAAAGGGCAAGCTAAAAAAATAGCAGGGCGCACAATAACTTAAGCGAACAGAAAGGAAGGTAAGGATAATTCATACATGTGCAGGGAACCGGCTAGAGCACGGACCCTACCGTCATGAAACTTGGATGGCCACCGAGAACAAAAGACCTTCCCAGAGTATAAATCAAAAAACTATGGCTACCACTTGAAGGCCAATTTTACCAGGATCGGGAGAATCACCTGAATCTACGCGGGGGAAGAAGGAGTACGTGAATAGGGGAAGGGGGGGATTAGGCAGAGCACCCCTGATGTGTGGGAAGAAGGAGAAAACTGGCCATTCGCAAGGGAGATAATTACCCGCCGGGGGAAAGTAGTAGGGTATAAAAAAAATAGGAATATGGGAAAAATAAAAGGGACTTCCGGTAAAAAAGAGTCTTCAAAGAATAAAAAAATCTGACCTCCAATGAGGCAATGAAAACGCAAAGACCCTTGCAGAACTGGGCTGCGAAGCCAATATGCCGGAAGATGGAACAAGGAAGAAAAGGAAGTACTGCCTACACATGGGGGAGGGGGGGTTGTCCCGTAATATGGCGGGACATGAAAAAACAACGTGCAGGACCAAATAAGCCATGTTGCAAGAGGTGAAGAATACGAGGACAGGGATGCCGAGGGGAGTAACCTAGTAGCCATATCAGACCCTTCATTCCAAAAACCAGGCCCCGCGCGACACGGGGGGAAAGACTGAGCGAAACCCTAATGTCGGCGCCGAAGGGGGAAATTTTATACCTCTCATCTCTAGAATTTTCCTGGTCGTTATGGGACACCATGTTACATAAGAATGGTTAAGTAGTTTGGCGAGCAAAACGGGGAGACAAGTGATCCCAGAGATCGTAGAGGAGGGGCGTTACCCTTGTTGGGAAAAGGGCTACTGCACGCATGTGCAAACTCGGAATTGTAAGATCCTTAACAGCCCACCCTGGCGGAGGGACAAATGTCAGGGGGACGCAGCGGGCTTGAGGAGATAGTATTTCTCTGAACGGAAAAGTAATTTCAAGGGGGGGGACACCAATCAAGCAGCCAAGGGGGCGGAGAAGCGAGCTGGATCAATCCGAAGAAGACGAACAAACCAGGGACCCCGATCGAATCACCGCAGAGGGGGACAAAATTAGCGGGAAAAACAAACAAGACATACGAGTCCCTTTGAGGCAGCGGAAGCTGAAGGGACTCAAAGCACTGAAATCCTCTAATCTCTACATCATGGGGGCTAAATCGCCTTAATAGTACTCCTCTTTTAAGCGACTACTGTCCAAGAAGACCGATGGATAACGCTGGAAATCGCTCCTATAGAAAAATGACAGTCAGGAGGAAAATCACCCTTGGAGAAATAATGATCTCCTGGGCTAGACCTAAAATTTGATGCGGAAACTGAGTTCATGCAAGGTAAATTACGAGAAAAGTAAATAATGTGCAGGGGAAGCCGAGGGGCTATCCCTACAAAGAGGCAAGAAGAGTCTCCCATTTTATTGGTGAAGACGAGGGGCTTAAAAACTGCGAGCTGGTCGCGGAAGAAGAAAGGGAAATTTCCCGTGTTCGGAACAAATTGTCAAACGTGCCCCTGAAGGCATACAATACCTGGCAGGTCGAACCGGTCACGGGACTGGTCATAAGTGGGAACTACAGAGCAGGGGCAAGGGTGAAGGGGAACACCTTATAACGTGGCTGGAAACTTGCCGGTGTAACCACAAAGAATTGGTCAGGAGCCTCCCGGCCTTGCTCTTTTTTTTGGGAGTATAAGGGTGGGCCGGCAATGCAAATGAGAAGACGACCTGCATTAACGGTGGACTGGAATCCCGAATTGGCCAGAATTAACGCAGGGGGTATGACGACTGAAGAAATGAACAGTGGTAATCTATACAGGAGTCACCAAGGAACAGCAAGGAGGTCATAGTGGGGCCTCTGAACTGTGAAAGAGGCGGTTGTGAGGATTCAAAAAGGCCGCAGGTCCAACTTTGCGATTCCGTTATCAAGGGAAAGAAAATGTAGAAGGGATCAAGAAGAAGGTGTTGTGAATACCGGCAGACAGAGGCCCCTCAAGAGGAAAAAAATTCAACAAAAACGAAAAACTGACCCTGAAGGACACCGAAAATAAACAAACACGGCCATGAGAAAAAAAAGGGTTCAAGTTAAGCGGGGTTCCAAGGCTTTGTTTCCTGCCCGATTTGGTGAAAGAAGACCTGACATTTATGAAAGAGGGGGGGCATCCTAACGCATCTCGATTCAACAACACTCCACGGAGACAAGAAGAGCCTGCATAAAGGGATACGACAGCTAAGGGGTGGTCATTAAAAAAATCCCGACATCAACAAGGAAAGCCAGAGTTAAGGCGGTAATATTATAAAATGGTTTCCCCGCGGATGAACGTACCTGCCCTGTTCCAAAAAAGAAGGTAAGTCCTGACAAAAGAGGGAGCGACGATAGGGAAAACAATCAGCGTGCCATTGCTTTGGATCAATCAGAAAAAAAATTATAGGATGAGAGAAAGGAAAAAAGCCAAATGCAACTTAATAGAAAGCCGAGGAGTGAATTTTGTGTATTTGATCCGGCCTGACCCGAAGGGCCTCGCCCGTCAGGAAAGGGAATTAGAGAGAAGGAACCAGCTGTCTCACTGCAAAAGGAAGGTTGCGGTCGGGATCTCCTCCTGGAGGACAAGAATGTTGATGACCGATGAATAAGGAGAGAAAGGAGGGAAATATCCCTGGAAGGAGGAGAAGTTGTCCAGGGGGGGGGTTGAATCCGGGGATCGGCCCATAATTATCTCCAATAAAGGTCGCACCGGGCAGTTGGTCTGATACAGGGAAACCAATCTTGGTGGGGTGCCTGAAAAAGAGAATTGGAAACCGAAATTTTCTCATGTAAGGGATGTTCGTAGGGAGGAATTGGGGCGTGGCTTGATGTACTCAGTAGTGACCGGGGCACCCCAATGGGGAAGGGAGAAGGGTAAGACGAAACAGAGGGGAAAATAGGAGGAGGGGAAAGATTCGAATTCACGTCAGGATGACCGCATACTGACATTCAAAACTAAAAAAGCTAAGCGGGACTCCTTAAGCTCAATACTAAACGACTGAGGGACGAACAGGTGCAGCGAATGGCATGATATCCCAGGTGGTGAAGGGGGGGGGGGTGGGGGGGGGGGGGGGGGGGGGGGTTGTGGTGGCGGGGGGGTTGGGTGTTTATGTGGGGGGGTAAGTGAGGTTTCAGCTCAAAGGACCTGGAGAAGGGGAAGGCATAAAAAGGGGAGGCCATTCACTTCAATCGAAAGGGAAGATTAGGAATCCAGGTCACCAGAGGGGAACTGATGTGCCTTTCTTGCGACAAAAGATAAGCCAAAAAAGACAAAATTACGGAGGCTCCACCGAAAAAATGGCCGGTGGGGGGAAGAAAAAATATAAGTGACGGGGTCACTATGCGTGAAAAGAGGCTCTTACGGCACACGGGGACAACAAAAAAGGGGCGTTATTGAAACCGTGAACCAGGGTGGGCTCAAAGGGGTAGTGGGGGAATGCATCGTTTTCAGAAAAGCCTCACAAGTTGTCAAAAGAAACTTGCAGAACCCGCGAACATCGCGGTCACGAGAGTTAAATAAAATCAAGCGTTTATAGAAGATACCTGTAAACCGTGGAAGTGTGATCATCGGAGGGGAAAGACCTCAGCACATGGAAAAGTAGTACCAAATGTAAAGTTACCGGCTCGAAAGAAAAACGGGGTAGCTCGCCCAGGCGCAGCAGAGGATGATCCTTGAAAAGGGATGACAAATGCCTCGGCAGATTGAAAGGGGGGGACTTGTTCGTTAAGACCCGAACTTACCGTAGGGTCGAATGGGGATCGTGAACGATGCGCCGGAGAGGGGTAGGGAGTTCGCATATCGGACTGTCTGGAAAATGTATAGAGGAAAATTGATTAGAGGGAAAGAGGAGGCCCCTGAAAAAAAGAGAAAAGCCATATTTGGATTTCCCAGGACCCACCCTTCTGGGGTGCTGTGCTAAAAAATTTTACGCCGTGGGACCTGGGGTGGGAGGACTTCTTCGAGGGGAATCCCTATGCGCACTTTATGCACGAGAGGTCGTGTTGAAACTGAACTTAACAAACATTTGCAGCGAAATGAGCCCCGGCTTGCAATCACATTGTTGCGAAACTAAGAATAGATTATACAGGAAGGGACCAAGCATAAACATCTCGCAACCTTGGAACCCCGGAAAAAGGCATGGTACGTTATCCCATCCTTCAGGGGACGGTAATATAGGGGAATGAAAAAATCTGGATAATAGATTAGGAGTGAAAAAAACCTTAACAAAAAGGGAAAAAAGGTTCGACAGCACGGCTCACAAAGATAAGGGGGGGGGACTAGAATTGGAGCTTCGTCAACGGGGGGGACTTTTTTGAAGAGGGTGCACGGGAACGGGGGGCGTTGTCCAGAGGAAAAAAACAGCATTTTGAAAAGGGGGGTCTAACTTGATAAATAGGTAAAGGTTGTAATTAATCTTTCAATTATTAACAGGAACATTATCTTGGTGGTCGCCAGGGGGGGACTACCATTTACGGTGCAAGGAGAAATGTCAGGCAAAACAGGATCTGTCGGGGTACATATCGGCTTTGTCATGACGCATAGTTGGGAGGATAAACCCCTACCTGCAAGGGTTATTCTGCGGGAGCATAAGGGGAAGGAGGATTTTCATTCAGGAAGACGGTAGGGGGACACGCGCTGGAGAAAATAACAGGGCAGGGGGAGAGGGCTTGGGGGTCAATAGACCCAAAAAGAGACACGCGTGGACTTAGACGTGCCGGGAGGGACATCTTGTGCGTTTGCCTCCGGAGGAAAAAGCAAGACAGGTGAAGGGTGGAGAGGGAGCCTAAGGAGGAAGAGGGCAAAGCATTTGCAAAAAGCGGGGGTAGTGCAGTTCAGAGCCGGAAAATTAAGGAAAAGATGCCTAGTTATGGGTATGGGAAAAAAAGGGAAAAAGGGTAGGGGGGTGGCTACTTAGGGGGTTGCAGTCCATATAAGACATCAGTTGAACTGAGACTTTCATAGACCTGGCATTCAGAAAAATTTTGCCCGCTCTTGGAAATCCTTAATGAAAGGATAACGGAAGGTGATTCCCCCTTAAACAGGAAGGGGGGTTAGCGGGACCGACGATACCATCTCACCGAGGGGGAGCTCGCAGATCAGAGGGAAGGGGGGAAGGTGGGCTGAGAGAGGAGGACTCCCTTCTTTTTGTGGGGGCGCCCTTGCATAATGTGCCGAGAAACTAAAACGTAGGAGGAGAGAGGGTAAAACAAGCTGGTTCTCGGAAAATGGGGGAAGAGAATGAAAATGCATGGCTTGATGGCACAGTGAGAGGGGGAATCAATCAACATTCTGATCTCCGAAATAACATGCTGCAGACAGGGCAACAGGCGTTCGGCTAACGCACGAATGGAATGGAGAAAAAGACCTGCAGCTACAAGACAAGGAAGGAAAAAGACTTCATAAGAAGTGCAGGGCAAAGTGAGATGAAAAAAAGGGCTAGGTGGAAGGTAAAAAAAATGCCATGTCTGCTACTGGGACAAAATCCCACCACTAGAGAAAAACCGGGCGGCCAAGAAATAAGAAATATGTCTAGAAAGTCCAAAGGAGGCAAAAAAGTGGCCAGAAGAAGGAGATCAAGGGACTAAAGAGAAAGGGAGGCGGGGTGCCAATAAGCTTTATCAAGAAAACAAAAAGTATCGTCAGAAATACATACCCTTTAGGAATGGGGTCCAAGGGGAACTAAGATGATTCGGCACTGGAAGAAAGGAAAGAGGGTTGCTTCTTAGGGGGGGGGTGTGGAAGTCGCTTTAATATGAAAAAAAAAGAAGAAACAAAGGATTCTCCGAAGATTTTCAGAGGAAAAACTTCCTGGACTCCAATTAGCTCAAGGACCGAGAAAGTAGGGGCTTAGAAGTAACCAATAATGGGGGGGCCGGGCATATGAAAAGGGATTGACCGAGAGAGGAAGATGATCAGGGGGGGAGGGTCTAAAGGTAATTGGCAACCAGGTCGTAAAGGGCAGGACACCAGCGCCTTTAGGGGGAAACTACTCCAAGGGGTTTTCGGGCAACAGGTTACGGCCATCGCCTGCAAGACCAAATGGGGAAAAAAATGATAGGCTCCGCACGAACCTAACAAAGTGAGGGGGGGACATCTTTAGAACCGCGCCTATCGCTAAGAATTTCCTGTAACGTGAAATGGAGTGAAAAGGGGAACTGGCTGAGGAAAAGAAAGTTGGGGGAGGGTAGTTTTTCCTGAAAAAAAACATATAGTGTAGAGATTCCAAACGCCAACTAGGGGTGATAAAAGAAGGAAAAGTCCTGAAAGGATGTAAGAACGGCTGAGGCAGGTGTAAAGGAGACATAAGCCCGACAGGTAAAACGAAAAGTTCATTCAAGGGAAATTACAGATTGCGAGAAGGTCAACCTGTCCCTGGATAAATTATTTAAGGGGGTGGCAACCACGAGAGGGAACCAGGGCAATGAGGAGATTGAGAAAGAGAAGAGCACCGTTGAAAAAAAGTTACAGAACTTGAGGACCGCACCGCAGGAGGTGGGGGGCCCTATTATGCGAATCAAAAAACACAAAAGAAAAGATGGTCCTCGGTGGGAAAGGGGGAGGGTAGCTTTCCTCAAAAAAAAGAATCTACGAGAGTCCTAAAACTAGCCGGAAAGGCTATAGCCCACGAGGAAACGAGAAAAAAAAAGGCCGAAATAAGGGGAAAGCGGCAAAAGATGGAATAGAAAAGACGCGAGGATTGGACATTCAAATCCGGACGTACAAAGGTCTAACAACAATTATCCAGCCCTATGTGGACCTTGGCAGAACACTGAAACTGGTGATGGCGGAAAAAGGGAGTGGATGCAAACCCTTCAAAAAGGGTATAATGCGCCAGTGCAGCTGGAAAAGACCAACAAAAGACGACGGGAAATCGGGATATCACCCATGGGGGGTATTGGGAAGAGAGGGCAAGGGATGTAAAACATTATATTGGGCGCACACCGGTGAACAGAGGGCTCTCTCGGAGTCAGAACAATACCGGTGCAGCCAAAAGGGGGGGGGGAAGGACTGGAGTACGTTTTGAAAGGTATCAGAAAATCAAGGAATAAATAACGCTGACTAAAATTCCTGGTATGGTGGGAAAAACAGGCAATTGTAGGGGGTAAAACCTAAGCAGCCGGCGGGTGAGCGCGATGCACAAAATACTATTCAGCTGGTTTAAGATGTAAAAGCCCCTCAAATAGAAATGGGGAACAGAATCCGAAGGAAGCCATTGAAGAAGAGAAGCCACCAGGGAGTGTTAAACAGAAACCCAAGTGAACAAACAAAGTGAAGAAGTGCCACCTGGGAGAAGAGCTTTGGGGGAAGCCGGTCGAAACGCTGCTTGCGCATGTCCTAATTAATGAGGTGGTAGAGGATTTCCGTTCCCAGGCGAACACGAGAATGGTACTTAAAGGGAGCTATCCTCCTTGATTTAAAAGCGCGGGTGTAAAGACAGGAGGAAGCTCACGATAGGAGTCAAAAAAAAAATCTCAAAAAAACAGAACAATGACTGAATCAATACCAAATAGCGAAAAAAAAGTGGACGTACGGGGTTCATTCAAGATTGATTGGGTTAAGGGGGGGACCGATTGGGAAACGGAGAACGAGCCATGAGATCACGACATGGAGCGACTCTAGCTATTCAAAAACAGACAAACAACTTCCTGCTACGGGACACAGAGGATATTAAGAAAACAAAATCATTAGGGAAGAGGGGACCAGAAAACTGTTTAAGAAATACCGAGCAAAAAAATAGGCCAAAAGGCGGGCAACCGATGGGAGGTCAACCGCTGAAAAATTAACTTAAAAACTGTTACAAAAGGGCGGCGGAGGAAGAAAAAGGCGCGATCAACTCCAAAAATTAAAAAGCATACATTAAGTTGTTCATGGCAGCT
>Ga0179591_1438458_pt1 | contig 13464 bp, 12 predicted proteins | sample CZOMad2_1_08_16f_FD_182891 | JGI IMG/M metagenome (GOLD analysis project Ga0179591, IMG submission 182891) | Vadose zone soil fungal communities from Angelo Coast Range Reserve, California, USA - CZOMad2_1_08_16fungal (PacBio error correction) | ecosystem: Environmental > Terrestrial > Soil >...
TTGCTAAATTCCTCTCGCAGGACGTCAATAACGCATTCGTCAATATCCGGAGTTCGCATTGAATTCAATTCCGCACTAGATCGAGGACCCAGATTGCTTCATCCGCTGTAGTACTCGACGCGTCTCGGGGTACACAAGTACAGAGCAGGCCGTCACGGGGGAGAGAGTCAATTCCAGATTAGATATCGGTCTCAGGCCCCATGTGCCGATAGGCGCTCTCACAATTTCTGCTACAAATATCTATATTTCGAATTATTTTGTCTTCCTAAGTAACTATCGCTCTTTCAGCTCCAATATGCAGATCGTCCTCTTGACCTGTTTCCTCGCGGTAAAAGGAATCGATGTAACTGCTCTCGAGAGCCTCGTCAAATCTTGCGAACTTGGCGGAATTCCCACCAGCTTTGGCGTTTGAAGATTCGATGATATTCGGAGACATCGGGCGGCAGGTTTGCGCCGCGCATCGTTGTCTTCAAAAACAGTTCGTTCAGAAAACGGCACCTTGGGGTCACACGTGGAATCCGCAAATAATAAAACGCGCGCTCCTGCTGGCGTTTTTTTCCAGAGAATTTGACGAGAGAGTTACCCATATCGCCAACGCAATATTCTTGATCGAAACACCAATCCTCCCTGCTCGAGATTTAAGGATCATACTGGCCTTTTAAGAATGCTGGCAGTACCGATAGTAAAGCGAGCAGATCAATATTCTCGTCCGCGATAAAGCACGGTTTTCAACTCGGATCTTGGCAATCATAAAATCTGGTTTTGTACAGAGGGTCAAACGTTAACCGTGACGTCGACCGCAAGGAAGTCGGAATATTGTCACTAATCCTCTGCTGAATCTCTGCTTGGAATGCGTGAATTTTGGATCGACAGAACAGAGCTGTCCGCGAAAGATAGGCCCTTATGTCCTCCACTTCAAAAAGAACATAGGCTTCCTTGGATAATCCCATGCGAGCTCGACGATTTGTAGTGGTCGTCTTCTTTGGCCACACCTTGGTAAAACCCGTATATTTTCCCCCGCAAAATCTCTCCAAGGGTCAGTTCCTGCCGCTGCTCGGGCGTCCACCCTCGAATCATCCGATCGGCGTGGAATTATGACCTGATATCCGCTTGTTGGAAGCAGAGGGCGAAGTGTCAACATGATTGTTTGAGGCCAATGCAAGTGCGGAATATTTGCCAATGCCTCGAAAATCTGCATGTTTTCGTACTTTTCCTCCTTCAGAATAGCCAGATAACGATAATGCCGTATCTCGATTCGCTTTCATCAAGACCGTGATCAGCGATAATAATTGACGCGGTTTGAAGTTTTGATTTCCATCGGCTGACAAGCCGCTTCGGGTATCGCTTACGAGTTCCTAAATACTGTCATATCGAGTTTTTGACAACTCCGGAGGATAGGTCCTCTTGTCAGATAAAGGCCGCGGCTGAGTGCTTCCAACACAGACCCATACGCAAAGCTTTCACCCTCGTCCATTGTGATCCTTTGGTTGACACCTCGGTGAAGTGAGACAGCGAACATGAAGGATTGTAAAGAAGCGCGAATAGAGGCAAGAAAATGCAAATTGCAACGGCATTCGGCGCTTGAGGATCAGGAGCGCCCTCTTCTCAAAAGGCCGGCCAATGAACCAGTGCCAAAAATTCGCGCTAACCATAGATCATCGCGTCCCACCTTTCGCAAAATGCGGATAAACTAGGGTGACGTTCCCCGTCTTTATTTTTGCGGGGTATCACGCCCGGTGAAAAAACAGTGCTATCCCTTTTATGACGCTCTAACCCTGGGCATGAATCTTGTTCAAATTGGTGTCGCGAGCCTTATCGGCGGCAGCGTTTCAGGTTAGATATCGGGTGCGCGGCGGGGCAGATTCCTCACCCGCGGCGCGCGGGGCTGAAGCCCGAGCGCCGAAGTTCGGAATGACAATCGTTATGGTGGGGGTTGAGTGAGGCGCTATTTCGCGTTTGCCCCTGGCCCCTGCGATTTTGACAGACCGCACGAAAGCATTGATTTTGATTTTGCGCGTTGCGCGCGGGCCGCCCGGCAGGAGGTTAGGGGCGAGTCTCGTTGGCGTCCCACGTCTCCGCGACGTGGGCTGAATAATTTCGCCCGTCCCAAAACCGGGACGGTCTTCTTTCGGTTTCACCGGCCCCAGGGCAGGCCCGGTCCTCGCAATGAACAAGCTATACATTCCGTCCTCTGCCGCCCCTCCGGGGCTTCCGACGTTTCTTGCATTTTCCCAAGGCTTCCCCTTGGCTACGTTCAATGCCGTTCACGTAAGGAAAAAGCGAATCTCAGGTATCAACATGCTGTGGGGGTGGAAATATTCTCCGCTGTATGCAAAGAGCATTTTCAAGGCGCTCCTTGCCGCGTTTCGCATGCGCGCCTGGACCTGCGGTCGGCATGAATAAGCATAACTCCTGCTTACCCAGCCCTTAGCCGCTCGTCACGTCGAGATTCGCGTGAACGGAGCGTCACGGACTGGGCTGAATACTTTCGCCCGTCCCAAAAAGGGACTGTCCTTCCTGGCATGTTGATTGCCGTAGGTTTCGTCTTTATCCCTTAAGTGAACGCATTGGGGGCTACGTTATTTCCTCCGCGCCTCCGGCGCCGGCGCATCGTCTGACCGATGCTTCCCACAGTCCCGAAGCGGTATGGTCAGCGGATACGTTGGAATCACCAGAAGCCGTGCGGTGAGGAAAACAGATTCCTCTCCGCGCGCGGCTCGTAATACAAAAGAGAGCGTATTTGCGGATAGGCACATCGGGGAATACTCGGTTAATCGCGGATCGGAACTGAGCGGAGAATCCGCGATACTCCGTCGCCAAAGCAACAAATCGCATAAAAAACAAGCATTCGCCGCGAATTACGCTAATGAACGCGAAATAATGATTTCGTTCAGCCACAAACCTGTACCCCACTTACCGGCATCCAACAACTCTGAAATCCGCTCCTCGGGAGAGAGGTACTTTTGTGAATCCAACATCCGATACTCACAATCTTTTGCCCCTGGGACCTCCTCGGGTATCGGACCTGCACGGTAAACAATTTCCTGGACCGCCTTTGCGGCGGTGGGAGTTTGCCGTGAGAGATGGAAATCTCACGGTCGGCTACAGACGGAAGAAATCGGCCGACGCGTTTGCGGGCACTTCGATGCTTTACCTTTCGCGCGGCAGCGGGTTGCGCTCGCCGATTGTCTGCCATCTCGAGATGTGCGCAGCAAAGGCTGCCCTCCGGCAGCGTGGCTGGTCCAGCGCTTCTGTTGTCGGAAGTTACTTACACGTCCTGCTCATGGTCGCGCAGGATGGGCCGGCGTCGTCGCGCAAACATTTCAATCGGGACGGGCACTGCACCTCGCGGCGCATTCCCTCGAAAGTTCGCTCCTGTCTTTGCCCGGTCACAGACCAAATCTCCCTTTGACAGCGCCCGCATCCTGCGCGCCCTGAGCAGCCGGTATTACTTCCGACAACAGCGCGCCTGCGCCGCTGCCGGAGGGCAGTCCTTTGCTGCGCACCATCCTCCGATCTGGCCTGCAATCGGCGAGCTCAACCCGCTGCCGCGAATTCAGCATGGCATCGAAGGGGCCGCACGCGTCGGCCGATTTTCTTTCGTCTTTATCCGACCGTGAGATTCCATTCTCACGGCAACCCCCTGCCGCAAGGCGTCAGAATTGTTTACCGTCATGTCACGATCCCAGCGGACGTCCCAGGGGGCAAATATTGTGCGTATCCCTGCTTGTTGGATTCAAAGTACCCGCCGTCTCTCCCGGTGAGCGTTTCAGCGTTTTTGTGGATGCCGGTAAGTGGGTAACAGTTTGTGGCCCTAGTCGAATCCTATTCGCGTCATTCGCGTTTAATTCGCGGCGAATGCTTTGTTTTTTTCTGATTTGTTTGCTTGGGCTACGAGTATCGCGGAAAATCTCCGCTCATTTCCGATCACGCGATTACCCCGATTACCGATGTGCCGATCCGCAAATACGCTCCCTCTTTTGTCATTCCGAGCCGCGCAGCGGAGAGGAAATCTGTTTTTTCCTCTCACCCGCCGGCTCTGGTTAATTCAACGTAATCCGCTGATCAACCGCTTCGGGCGTGGAGCATCGTTCAGAACGATGCGCCGGCGCCGGATGCGCTGAGATAACGTAGCCCCAATTCCGTTCACTTAAAGGATAAATACGAAACCTCAGGCATCAACATGCCGGAAGAGACCTTCCCGTTTTTTGGGACGGGCGAACTTAATTCAGCCCAGTCCCTTGCTCTACCGTCCCCGCGAATCTCGCCGTGACTGAGCGGCTAAAGGGCTGGGTAAGCAGGAGTTATGCTTCTCTTCTTCCTTGCCGACCCGAGTCCCGCGCTGCATGCCGCAACGCGTCAAAGCGCCTTGAAAAAATGCTCTTTCATACAGCGAAGAATCTTTCACCCCCCACCCAGCATGTTTGAATATCCTGAGATTCGCTTTTTCCTTAATTGAACGGCAGTGAAGCGTAGCCCAAGGCGGAGCCTGGAAAATGCGCAAAACGTCGGAAGCCCCGGAGGGGCGGCATAGGAATGTTCGCGTCTGTTCATTGGAGGACCGCGGCCTGCCCTGGGGCCGGTTTTAACTAAGACCGTCCCCGTTTTTTGGATCGGGCGAAATTTTCAGCCCACGTCCGAGACGTGGACGCCAACGAGAATCGCCCCACCTCCCTGCCCGGAGGCCCCCGCGCGCCGCGCGCAAATCAATGCCTTTCGCTGCGGTCTGTCAAAATCCTCAGGGGCCAGGGTGCAAGACGCGAAATAGCCGCCTCCACTCAACACCCCACCATCAAACCGATTGTCATTCCGAACTCTCGGCGCTCGGGCTCAAGCCCGCGCGCCGAGGGGAGGAATCTGCCCCGCCGCGACCGATATCTACCTGACCGCTGCGGGCCCCGATAACGGCTCGCGACACCAATGAACAAGATTCCCTGCCCCGGGTAAGCGTCAATAAAAGGGATAGCACCTGTTACACGGGCGGATACCCCCCCGCAAAATGCCGGGGAACGTCCTAGTTTAATCCGCATTTTCGCGAAAGGTGGGACGCGATGCTCTCTCTCTGGTTCGCGACATTTTTGGCACTGGTCATTTGGCCGGCCTTGTGAGCGAAATTTTCTCCTCCTTATCCTACAATCTCCGATGCCTTTGCAAATTTGGCTATTTCTTGCCTCTATTCGCGCTTTACAATCCTCCAGGTTCTTTATTTAAATCCCTTCACAGGGTCAACAAAGGAATCCACAAATGGCGAGAGGTGACGCTTTGCGTATGGGTCTGTTTGGAGCACTCAGCCGCGGCCTTTATCCTGACAAGAGACATATCCTCCGCGAGTTGTCCAACTCGTATACGTATTTATGGAACTTTCGTAATCGATAAACCCGAAGCGGCGGCTTGTTCAGCCGATTTCAATCAAACTTCAACAATTAAAACCGCCGTCAATTTTTATCGCTGATCACGGTCTTGGAATGAGCCTAATCAGAGATACGGCAATATCGGTATCCTTGGTATTCTCGGAAGGACGTACGAAATATGCAGGATTTCGAGGCATTGGCAAATATTCCGCATCTTTGGCATTGGAAAAACTAAAACAAAAATCATAGTTGACACTACTCTTTCGCCCCTCGCTCCAAAAGCGATATCAGGTCATAATCCCTCCGATCGGATGATCGAGGACGCCGAGCAGGCAATGAACTGGACCTTGGAAGAGATTTTTGCGGAATAATCAATACGATTTTCGCCCCCAATGTGTGGCCAACGAATGACGACCACTACACATTCGTCGAGCTGCAATGGATGATCAGGACGCCTCTGTTCTTTTTGAAGTGGAAGACATACTTGCCTATCTTTCGCGGGCAAGCTCCTGTTCCTTTCGATCGCACAAAATTTTCAGCATTCCAAGCATATTCAGCAGAAGGCTTCGTGACAATTTCCTGACTCCTTGCGGTCGACGTCCTGTTAACGGTGACCTCTGTACACAACGCATATTTTCTGGATTGCCAGATCCCGAGTTTGAAACCGTGCTTTAATCGCGACGGATGAATCTGATCTGCTCGCTTACTATTGGTAGCTGCCAGCATTCTTGAAATGGGCCAGTATGATCCTAATCGTCGAGCAGGATTGGTGTTTTCGAGTCAAGAATATTGCTGTTGGCGATGGGCAACTCTCTCTCGTCAAATGCTTCTTGAACAAAACGCCAGAGCGCGCGTTTCGAGTCAATTTCATTTATTCTAAATCCACACGTGCTTTGACCCCACTGTTTGCGTCTTCTGACCGAACTGTTTTTGAAGACGCCGATGCGCGGCAAAAAAACCTCGCCGCCCGATGTCTCCGAAATATCATCGAATTCAAACGCAAAGCGGTGAGGAATGCCAGTTCGCATATTTGACGAGTTGGTCACCTAGGATTGGGCAGAAAAAAAAAAATGTACACGACGAAGCAGTTATACCTCTATCCTTTACTCGCGGAACAGGTCAATGAGGACATCTGCCATTGGGCTGAATCCATATTACTTATGGAGAATCAACAATATTCAAAATGTATACAGAAACGGCTTCGGATGCCGAAGACCATAAGAAAATGACAACCGCCCAAACTTGTACTGTGGAAAGAACTCGTCCTATTACTACAAGAGGATTGAAGCAATCTGGGTTCCTCTATCTAGCTTGCGAATTGAATTCAATGCGAACTACCTGGAGTGTAGAAGGGTGTAAACTAAATGCGGTTTTAATTAGGGGGCGTCGTCTAGCATATCTCTGCAACTCGCATATCAGGTGGCACAATGGCCGCTTCCCTCTCCAATGGCAGAAATAGAAAAAAACGAGACAAAAACAAAAAGAAACAACAAAGGGAGGAGGGAGGGAAAGAGAAAGAGGATTTTCTAACTTCCTCCTCGCAGGAGGCAATAACGCATTCTTACAATATCCGGAGTTTCGCATTGAATTTGTCAATTCCTCGCTAGATCGTGAACCCAGCTTTCTTCCATCCTCTTTTTAATCTACGATTTCCTTCCCAGTACACTTTTGTCGCTTTTTTCCTCTTTTTTTTCTTGGAGGGGTTTTTTCGGCCCCCAGCCGTTTCTGTATATCATTTTGAACTAGTTTGATCTCATAAGTAATATCGTCTTTCACTCCATGGCAGATCGTCCTCATTGACCTGTTTCGGCCTCGCGGTAAGGATCGATGTAACTGCTTTCGTCGAGAGCCTCGTCCGAAATCTGCTGACTGCGGATTCCCCCACTCTTGCGTTTTCGGAGATCGATGATATTCGGAGAATCGGGCGGCCGAGTTTTGCCGCGCATCGTTGTCCTTCAAAAACAGTTCGGTCAAAGTACGGGTGCACATTTGGGGTCAATCCGTGGATCTCGCCAAGAAATAAAACGCGCGCCTCTGGCGTTTTGTTCCATAGGCATTTGACGAGAGATTTGCCATCGCCAACAGCAATCTTCTTGTACTCGAAACACCAATCTTCTCGAGATTTAGGAATAATACTGTCCCTTTTCAGCATGCTGGCAGTACCAATCGTAAGGAGCAGATCAGATTCACGTCGCGATAAAAGCACGTTTCAACTCGGGATCTTGGAATCCATAACATTGGTTTGTACAGAGGGTCACCGTTTAACCGCTGCCGTCGACCGCACGGAAGTAGAATATTGTCACGAAGCTCTGCTAGACTCTGCTGGAATCTGAAATTTTGGATCGAAAGGACAGGAGCCTGTCCCGGCGAAAGATAGCCCGTCTGTCCTCCACTTCAAAAAAGAACAGAGGCTTTCCTTGGATAATCCATGCAGCTCGACGTCTATGTGTAGTGGTCGTCTTCTTGCCACACCCTTGGGAAAACTCCGTATATTTCCGCAAAATTCTCTTCCATAGGGTCAGTTCCTGCCCTGCTCGGCGGCCCTGATCATCCGATCGTCGTGGATTCTGACCTGTATCGTCTTGATTGAGGCCCGAGGGCGAAGTGTTCAACTATAATTTTTCTGAGCCAATGCAATTGCGTAATATTTGCCATGCCCATCGAACTCCTGCATGTTCCGTACGTTCCTTCCGATAATAGCCAAGATACCGATATGGCCTGTATCTTGATTCGCTCTTCCAAGACGTGATCAGCGATAAAAATTGACGGCGGTTGAAGTTTGATTTCAATCGGCTGAACAGCTCGCTTCGGTAATCGCTTACGAAGTTCATAAATACTGTCATACGAGTTTTGGACAAACTCGGCGGAGGATAGGTCTCTTGTCGGCTAAGAGGCGCGCTAGTCTTCCAACACAGACCCATAAACGCAAAGCGTTCACCTCTCGCATTTGTGATCCTTTGTTGACCCTCGTGAAGGATAAAGCACCTGAGAGGATTGTAAAGCGGGAATGAGGCAAAGAAAATAGCAAATTTGCAACGGTCATATCGGCCGCTTGTAGGATAGGAGGCGCCCTCTGCTCAAAAGGCCGCCAAATGACCGTGCCAAAAATGTCGGCGAACCATAGAGCATCGCGTCCACCTTTTCGCAAAATGCGGATAAACTATTACTGTTCCCGTCTTTATTTTTGCGGTTTAGCCCGCCGGTTTAACATGTGCTATCCCTTTTATGACGCTCCTCCCTGGGCAGGAATCTTTTTCTTGGTGTCGCGAGCCGTATCGGCTGCGCGGGTCAGGTAGATATCGGTGCGCGGCGGGGCTTCTACCCTCTGCGCGCGGCCTTGAGCCCGAGCGCCGAGAGTTTTGGAATGGACAATCGGTAGGGTGGGTTGAGATGGAGGCGCGGCTATTTCGCCGTTTGCAAAAACCCTGGCCCCTGCGGATTTTTGACAGAGAACCGCAAGCGAAAGGCCATGATTTGCGGGCGCTTGCGCGCGGGCCTCCGGCAGGGAGGTGAGGGGCGATGTCTCGTGGGCGTCCCTACGTCTCGCGACGGTGGGCTGAATAATTTCGCCCGTCCCAAAAAAACCGGGACGGTCTTCGGTTTACAACCGGTGCCCCAGGGCAGTAGCCGGTCCTCCAATGAACAGAGCTAACATGCCTCGGCCGCCCCTCTCGGGGGCTTCCGACGTTTTTTCGTGCATTTTCCCAAGTCTTCCGCCTTGGCACGTTCATGCTTCACCTTAAGGAACAAGCGAACTGCAATCGCATGTACAACATGCTGGTGGGGGGGTTAAAGATTCTCGCTGTATCGCAAAGGAGCATTTTCAAGGCGCTCCTGCGGCGTTGCGCATGCGCGTCGGGACTGCGGTCGCAGGAGAAGCATAAATAACTCCTCTTACCGTCAGCCCTTAAGCCGCTCCGTCCGCGAGATTCGCGTGACGGAGCGTCACGGACTGCTGAATAATTTCGCTCCCGTCCCAACAACGGGGACGGTCTCTTTCCCTGGCATTGATGCCTGAGGTTGTCTCTTTATCCCTTAAGTGAACGCATTGGGGCTACGTTCTCCGCGCCTTCCGCGCCGGCCCTCGTTCTGAACCGTGCCTCCCACAGTCCCTAGCGTTATGGATCAGCGGATACGTTGGAATCACCAGAGCCGTGCTTGTGAGATCAAACAATTCCTCTCCGCTTGCGCGCTCGGAATGACAAAAGATAGCGTATTTGCGGATCGGCACATCGGGTAATCGGGTAATCGCGTGAATCGGAACTGAGGCGGAGATCCGCGATACTCGTCGCCCAATCAACAAAATGAAGAAAAAACAAAGCATTCGCCGTCGAATTAACGCGATGAACGCGAATAAGGATTCGATTCAGGGCCACAAACCTGTACCACTTACCGGCATCCAAAACTCTCTGAAATCGCTCACTCGGGAGAGAGGTACTTTGAATCCAACAATCCGATTACGCAAATCTTCCCTGGGACGCTCCTCTGGGTATCTGTACCTGCACGTTCAACATTCTGACGCCTTGCGGCGGTGGTTTGTCAGTGAGAATGGAATCGCACGGTCGGCTACATACTGAAGAAATGGCCGACGCGTTTGCGGCCTCGTGCTTACTTACACTCTACTTCGCCGGCAGCGTGTGCGCTCGCCGATTGCAGGCCAGATCGAGATGGGCGCTCAAAATGACTTGCCCCTCCGGCAGCGTGCTGGTCCAGGCGCTGCTGTTGTCGGAAGGTTTACACCGGCCTGCTCATGTGGCCGCGCAGGAAATGGCCGGCGTCGTCGGCGCAAACGATTTCATCGGCGCGGCAACACTGCACCTCGCGGCGCATCCGCTAAATGTCTATCTGTCTTTGCTCCGGTCACAGACAAATCTCCTTTGACAGCGCCCCAAGGGCGCCCGCATCTGCGCGGCCCATGAGCATGCCGTAGTAACTTCCGACAACAGCAGCGCCTGTACCAGCACGCTGCGGGGGCAGTCCTTTGCTGCGCACCATCTCGATCTGGCCTCAATCGGCGAGCGCAACCCGCTGCCGGGCGAAGTAAGCTATCGAAGGTTCCGCAACGCGTCGGCCGAATTCTTCCGTCTTTAGCCGACCTGATATGCCATTCTCCCGGCACCACCTTTCGGCTCATTCGTCATCACACTTTGTGTACCGTGCCAGTGTCACGATACCAGAGCGGAGCGTCCTATGTGCAAGATTGTGCGTAATCGGATTGTTGGTTCAAATACCTCTCTCCCGAGTGAGGCGATTTAGAGTTTTTTTGGATGCCTGTAAGTGTCAGTCTTTGCCCTGATCGAATCCTTATCGCGGTTCATTCGCGTTAATTCGCGTCGAATATCTTTGTTTTTTCTTCGATTTTGTTTGCGTTGTGCGACGAGTATCGCGATCTCCGCCAGTTCCGATGTCAGCGATTACCCGATTACCCGATGTGGCCGATCCGCAATACTCTCTCTTTTGTCATTCCGAGCCTCGCAGCGGAGAGGACTGCTGTTTGGTCGGGTCTCACCCCACGCCTGGTGAGTCCACGTATCCGCTGATCCTACCGCTTTCGGGTCTGTGGAGCATCGGTTCAGACCGATGCGCCGGCGCCGGAGGCGCGGAATAACGTAGTCCCCAATGCCGTCACTAAGGGATAAAGACGAAACCTCAGCATCAACATGCCAGGAAAGACCGTCCGTTTTTTTGTGACGGGCGAAATTAATTCTCGTCCAGTCCGTGCGCTCCGTCCGCGAATCTCGCGTGCGGAGCGGCTAAGGGCGGGTAAGCATGGAGTATGCTTCTTCCCTTGCCGACCGCAGTCCGCGCGCATGCCGCAACGCGGCAAGAGCGCTTGAAAAATTGCTCTTTGCATACAGCGGAAGATCTTTCACCACCACCAGCAATGTTGATACCTAGATTCGCTTTTCCTTAGTGAACGGCATTGACGTAGCCCAAGGCGGAGCTTGGAAAATGCACGACACGTCCGAAGCCCCGGGGGGTCGGCAGAGGATTTAGCTCTGTCATTGGAGGACCGGGCCTGCCCTGGTGCGTTTGTAACCGAAGACCGTCACGGTTTTTTGGACGGGCGAAATTATTCATGCCACGTTCGCGAGACGTTGATCGCCAACGAGACATCGCCCCTCACCTCCCCTGCCGGAGGCCCGCGCGCAAGCGCGCAATCAATGCCTTTCGCTGGCGGTCTGTTCCAAAATCCGCAGGGGCCAGGGTGCAAACGGCGAAATAGCCGCCCTCCACTCAACCCCACCATACCGATTGTCATTCCACTCTCGCGCCCTCGGGGCTTCAATCCGCGGCGCGAAGGGTGAGGAATCTGCCCCGCGCTCACCGATATCTACCTGACCGCTGCGCCGCTACGGCTCGCGACAAACCAATTGAACAAGATTCCTGCCCCAGGGTAAGCGTCATAAAAGGGATAGCACCTGTTACACGGGCGGATACCACCCCGCAAAATAAAGACGGGGAACGTTCCCTAGTTTTATCCTCATTTTGCGAAAGGTGGGCGCGATGCTCTCCTCTGTTTTCGCGACATTTTTGGCACTGTCATTTGGCCGGCCTTTTGAGCATAGGGCGCCTCCTGATCCTACAATCCGCCGATGCCCGTTGGCAATTTGCTATTTTTCTTGCCTCTATTCGCGCTTTTCCAAATCCTCTCAGGTTGCTTTACCCTTCACGAGGTCCACAAGGATCACAACTGCGAGAGGTGAACGCTTGCGTATGGGTCTGTGTTGAATCACTCAGCCGCGGCCTTTATCCGAAAGAGACTATGCCTCCCTCGAGTTTGTTCTCCCAAAACCGCGGTATGACAGTATTTATGAACTTGTAAGCGATCCCCGCGGCTTGTTCAGCCGATTGAAACAAACTTCACCGCCGTCACTTTTTATCGCTTATCCCGGTCTTGAATGAGCGAATCATAGATACGGCATATCGGTACTTGGCTTTTCGGAATGACGTACGAACCTGCCGGCTTTCGATGCGTTGGCAATATTCCTCACTGCATTGCTCAAAAAATCATAGGTGACACTTCGCCCCTCGGCTCCAACCAGTCGTATCAGGTCATAATCCCACGCCGATCGGATGATCGAGGACGCCGACAGGCTGAACTGACCTTGGAAGATATTTTGCGGAATATACGGAGTTTCCAAGTGTGGCCCAAGAAGACGACATTACACATTCGGCAGAGCTTGGCATGGATTAGTCCAAGGTAGCCTCTGTGCTTTTTGAAAGTGGAGGACATACTACGGGCCTATTTTTCGCGGAACAGCTCTGTTTCTTTCGATCCGAAATTCAGCATTCCAAGCAGATTCAGCAGAGGCTTCGTGACCATATTCCTGACTTCCTTGCGGTCGACGTCACTGTTAACGTGTACCCTCTGTACCAACCATATTTTATGGAGTTGCCAATTCCCGAGTTTGAAACCGTGCTTTAATCGCGACGATGACTCCTGATCTCTCGCTTCTATTGGTACTGCCAGCATTCTGAAAGGGCCATTAATGATCTAAAATCTCGAGCATGATGGTGTTTCGAGTCAAGAATATTTGCTGTTGGCGATGGGCAACTCTCTTCGTCCAAATTCTCTGGAACAAACGCGAGCGCGCGTTTTATTTTTCTTTGGCGAGATCCACTTGCTGTGACCCCCAATGTTTCCGGCCCGTCTTCTGACCGAACTGTTTTTTGAAGACAAACAACGATGCGCGGCAAACCACCCCTCGCCGCCCGTGTCCCGATCTCATCGAATCTCAAACGCAAAGCTGGTGAGGAACCGCAGTTTCGCAGATTTGACAGGCCTCTCGACGAAGCAGTTAAAAAAATCGATCTTTATTTTTTACCCGCGAGAAACAGTCAATGAGGACGATCTGCCAATTGGAGCCTGAAGACATATTACTTATATGAGATAAAATATTCAAATGATATACAAGAAACGGCTTCGGGGGCCGAAGAGTCAAAAAGATGACAAACCGCTCCAACTTGTCTTGGAAGAACTCGCGTCTATTTCTACAGAGGATGAAGCAAAGTCTGTTTCCTCGATCTAGCTGCGAAATTTAAATTCAATGCGAAACTCCTTATTGTACGAATGCGTTTATTGCCGTCCCCTGCGAGAGCATTTAGTCAA
>Ga0179591_1383923_pt1 | contig 13463 bp, 16 predicted proteins | sample CZOMad2_1_08_16f_FD_182891 | JGI IMG/M metagenome (GOLD analysis project Ga0179591, IMG submission 182891) | Vadose zone soil fungal communities from Angelo Coast Range Reserve, California, USA - CZOMad2_1_08_16fungal (PacBio error correction) | ecosystem: Environmental > Terrestrial > Soil >...
TGAACGAAGGTGATGGTCACGGAGGGGAGGGGGAGGGGGTCATTCCTTCCTCAGTCCTCCTCACACGGAGCACGCTGGAATACTGAAGGGGTGTTAAAGAAAAGATTTGGCTTAGGACGGTGTCTCCATGACCGAGAGCAGGGAGGGGGGGGTTGTGGGAAGAGAGCTGACCAATCTTTCTGAAGCAAAGTCTAGGCAGGGGTTGGGAAAAACGGAGGTTGGAAAAAGGTCTAAAGTTTGGGACCAAAAATATGGTTGCAGCATACGGAGAAGGTCAAACTACAGCTGCCCCTTATCCTAGCACCCTCACCATGAAAGATGAGCGCAAAACCACGTCGGCAACTCAGAAGATTCCGAAAATCTCGCGTAACACAAGCGCCGGGACGGAAAAGACTTGCCGGGGGAGTCAAGAACCTAAGTCAGCGTACGAACCAAGACTCCTCGAAGCCCTAAATTCAAGCTCAAGGTCTCTCCACCCCACAAGTTGAACGAAAGAAGCCTGGCAGTCCATCGTGCCCCGAGAAATCATAACGCAAGGCATCCATCGAATCGCAGGGGCCGTGGGAAGCATCTTCTGAAAACGACGAGGATTCACGAAATCACGGATAAGGAAGATGCCTATAAATTGGGATGACGTGTCAAAAAAGAAAATGTTGCCTAACAAAGAGAGAGCGCGGCATAACTAAAAGCAAATCCGCTCTACAGCCCCGAAAACAGGGCAAAGAGAGAACTTTCGAACTATCACAAAGAGGATCCGCTGGGGGAATTACCCCTTTATAAGCGTTCGCTGAAAAAAGAGAACATGCTACGCGCACATAAACCTCTAATCAAGAAGGCGGGGGAGGAATGATAAAAGCGGAAAAAAGTTCGAGGGGTCCAGGAAAATAGGAACCCTGTGGGGGGGGGGGGGTGGGGGGGGGGGGGGGGGCCCGACGGCCTGCATCGGGAAATCTCAAAAAGTAAGGAGGATGAGATCAACCTTTCGAAATGAAAGGGGCGCAATTTCCCCCCGCAATGATCCTTCAAAAATCTCGAAGCTGAGACTTGCGAGGAGAAGGACCCCAAAAGAGAAATCCTATGGTCCTTTAAAAAGTGGGTCGACAGACTTGGAGTTTCCTCGGGGGGAGGGGGGTTTCTCCGGGGAATTGTAGATCAGACTCGCAGGTCAAACGTACTTTTGGTAAGAAAACCAAATTCCCACTAATAATCGCTGCAGTACCAGTCAATGGGATAGTGCTTACCATCACCAAGGTCCGGAGTACGAACTACATCGGAAAAAAGGGGTTGGCAATCGCCCGAAAAAAGGAAACAAGAAAAAGGGAGAGGCATCGTGAGGTCATGATGGGAAATCTCCATGGGGTCCCATCAACTCAAAGAAACTCGCACGGGAGAAGAAGTATAAAGATGGCAGACAAGAGGACGGGCCTGCCTCAACTTGCCCTCTCAATTTTTGGAAGATCTTTCCGAAAAGGGAGATCGAAAACTCCCCAGAGCGAGAACCTCAGCGCCGAGGTCTTCAAAAATCAAAACTCGAAAAAAACGGTAACAGTCTACTGCTTAAAGGAGACTTATCTGAGGAAGTGACCGGGGAGCCGGAGTGAGATCGGCACCATCACTCGACGCAAGATATAAACGCAAAGGGCCGAAAAAAACTCAAAAAGACTGTCGCAAGAAGTCTAGAACCGAAGATTGAGAAACCAGCTCCATTACCTGTTGTATGGGGCGTCTCAGTGAAAGGGGGGGGGATTCGTCAAAATGATGGTCAAAAGAAAACCATTCAAGAAAAAAGGCGTTAAACCCACAACCAATAGGCTAACGAAAAACGGCATACACTTCAACCGGCCCCAACCTCAAATCTCCATCACCCGCTCCATCTTGAAAGGGGACCTAGAGGAGAGGGGAATGGCCATCAGCACCTTCGGGAGATCTAGACTGAGATCCTCCGAAAAAATAAAAAAGTGACCAAAGTCAACACCAACAAAGGAATTTGATTAAAATGATAGACCTTCATTTGTTTTAACGTTTCGTAAGTTATAAAACTATGTGAAATTTTAAAAATCGAAGAGGTTCTCGTCGGGTAAGTTTCCAATAAAGGGGGTTTCCGGGGAGTGAACGTGGGAAGGTTTTTTGAGCCTCGGGTGACGGAGAAGGAGAAAACATGACGCATTGGGGGGGTTCACGCGGGGGTCTTTTATGTTGAGGAAGGGACACCTCCTTGTCTCCGAGAGCGGGGATGTAAGAGAGGGGAGAATGAAAAAGGGGGCTCTTTTTGGGTCCCTAAGCGCTGGAAGGGGGGGGAAAGGGACCGAATGGCTCTATGGAGAAGGCGGAACTGCTTTACTTTTATTCTATCGGACTTGATGGTGTCAGATGTAGAAATAAGGCAAAAGGAAGAAACCCGATAATGGGGACACGAGTCCCTCGCAGCCTTCAAAAACCTGCGCTAAAGAAATTCGTCAGACGAGTAAGAAGTGGTGGAGTCGCTGGGGGGTTTCATAGATAGGGGAGGCGGGTCCTCGGTCCCGGTAATTTATCGAAAGAAAGCATAGGGGCAGTTTTAGGAAATGCCGAGAAAGAAAAATGTCCGCCACAGCTTGAGAAACTGCTGATGAGTTGGGTCCGGGAAAAGGTATTACGATCTTGAAAAATAGACGTGTGCCACCGCCTTATGGCGTTTGCGTCAGAAGGGCCAAACAATTTAGCGAAGGGATTTCGGAGGACGGTCGGAATCAATTATTGTTGCAACTTTTCTGTCTGTCCTTCAGAGGGGGGGCCCTCCAATGGGACCGGGATCTAGAGATGAGGGGGCGAACTTCGGGAAAGCACTCCCAAGAGAATACTAGGGGGCAGTTTGACTTTGCAAAAGACATATCAAAATTGAAGATCTCAGGTTCTTAGGGTCTGGGCGTCGGGGCTGTCGGAATTTTTCTGGTAACGTGTCGAAGTACTATATGTCAGCAAAGGATGGGGGGCCTGCTCTTCGGTTAAGGGGGCGCCAGGGCATAGACAAAAGAAGCATAGGCCCCGTTGACGGGGTGATCGTTCGAAAGGCTGCGGATGTAAACTGCAGGAACGCTGGAAGGGTGGAGGCAGGGGGTAGGTAGTTGACACAAGTTTCGTAAAAGGATGAGAAAGGGCTTGGCAAAATGGTCGTTCAAGCGCAGGGGGGGTTTGGCCAAGTATTAATCCCTTGGCCGGGGGGAGAAAGTAACGGGCGATGATAATATATGGTAAGCGTCTAAAAAACCTGCAAAAATCCTGTAGAGAAGTCTGTGGTGTTTTCATGGTCGTTAACCTTAAGCCTAACTAATGCAGGGAAGGGCATTCTTTAAGGGCTTTCAGGAGAATTGCGCCTTATAGGGAAGTTGGCGTGGGGGTCTAGAGTCAGCGGAGGAAGGTGAAAAGTTCAGCGACGCTGCGACGTTTCTCCGCGAGTTCGAGAGAAGCGGTATGAGGTCAAATTAACGGGAGGGGATGTGGAAGCTATCTTCAAGGGGGGGATTAATAGGAGCAATTGGAGACCTGCGGGGAGGATTAGTGTTGCAGGAGAAGTAAAAGGGGTCAAGGTAACCATGGGGAAAAGCTGGAACAAAAACTTCTGCCTAGAGCTGGAAAAAAATTAATCAGGGATAAGCCTATGGGAAAGAGAGATGAGGGAGAGAGGTTGAACCCAAGACCAACATACGCCAAAAAGAGGAGTCGTTTGGGGGGGGAAACCTTACCCAAGACCCTCATTTATAAAGGGAACTTTTAGACGAAAACACTTCAAGGTGAAGAAGGAGAGGGGTCACCTTCTATATCGTCCTCTCAACAAAAAATGAAAAGATTAAGGGAGGTCTCGCCTATTTGCAAAGGGATACGGGCCGCTGGGTCTTACTTCCAAAAGTACTTACCTCACCCTCGCCAGCGGAAGATACAGCAGAAAAAGGGGGCTGGTGGGGTCACGAGGCGGTGGAATGCTTTCTCAGACAGTAGTGTGAAAAGGGGGTCTTCTCTGAGTGGGAAAGGAGTTACCCTGAGAAGATCTAAGAAAAGGTTTGAAAAAAGCGTGACAATCGGTTTCACAGGAGGACTCTAATTGTGGGTTAATATAGAACCTGGGTCACAATTTAGCCGGACCCATTTTCGTTCTCACCAAGCTTCCAACGTATCCAACCCGATAAGAAGGAAATCAGCAGAAAGTTAATCCTCCGCATAACCGAGCAAAAATCTAACGCTGAACGCTTAAACGAGGACAAGAGCAGAGAAAATCCCCGAGACCTCAAGCCCTGCACCATCCAAAGGAACGGACACCACTGAAAAGAAATCTCCTACAGCACCTCTGAGGACCTCACAAGGCTTAGGGAAAAAGCCGAAAAATCTCAAGACGCCAAATCGGTAGAAACCCAGGATTGTCCGAGGGGTTCACGAGAAGCAAAAGGCTGTAAAAAGAAAACCTAGGGGGGGTCTGGTACTAGAATTTCAGTACGTTCATCACAGAGTAAAGGGTTTCGTTTGAAGAACAAACTGAACAATCACTTCTGGAAAGACAAAATTTTCTGGGAACGCGCTAGGAACGCGAAAAGGAAAACCAGGGGGTACAGCGTAAGAGCATCCTTCTCACAAGACCAACGCTCGAGAACCATTGAGGGCAAAAAATGCTCAGAAAACCCAAGCACACAGCACGATCATCTACGGAACCCGTCTTAGAGCTCGCATGCTTCGAGGAAAATGGCCCGGAAGCCCAAAGCCCGCTCAGGCCAAAATGGGGGGTAAAGGATCGAGCTTCGAAAAGGCCGGAAAAAATTCACAAAACTAAGGGTCGAAGTGAACCAGAGGGGAAGTGAACACGCGAATAGGAACCCGAAAGACAACAAAATTCCGCAGGGGCTTGGACACCTGAAGTTAATGGAAAAGTCTACGATCGAAAACTTCCTTGTCGTCTCCAAGCCCGGCCAACTCCCTGAAGGGGAAGAAACCCAAAGGGGGCGGCCAAAGGATTGGAGGAACCATACCAAATTGCAGGTAGACTAATAATCGTGAAGCACCCGGAGTTTTTGTGCTTGAAAGAAAAAGAAAATAGGGGCTCAAGTGACAAGGGGGCTCTGGATAAATTCTCAACCATGCAGACAAAGTCGTTGGGCCTCTGTATGGAAAGGGCAAGACTCAGTCATCACAGAAAAGACAGGAGGGCTTTCCGAGTATAATAATCGCGGGAACTTGGAAACATCACCACAGAAGGCGTAAAAATCAAAAGGCTCGAACTCGGTCCTAAGAAGTTCTGGGAGCAGGTCGATAAAAATCCGTGGTTTCTAAGAAAGGTTTCTACGGACTCGTCTAGCGCCATCAAACTCAATGGATGAGCATGCCCCCTAATAAGGAGACATCTTCTTCGGCGCCCATTTCCAGGAAAGGGAAACTTCTTCCCATTAGCAGTGAAAGGTCCTTTTGGGTAACGCGAATTTCGGATCCGACAAGGATGGAGACGAAGAAACCTCAACTCAAATGAGGACCACCGTCGTTAAAAAAAAAGAACCCAATGTACAGGAAGAAGATCCTTCAAGAAAATCGCAAACAACCCTAAATCCAAAGAGGGGATCCCGAACGGGCTTCAAAACGCCTCGCGCATAAGTAAGCACAAATTCTTAAAGATACTGATATTTAACAATCCAAAAATTTACGACAGGAAGGCTCAACAACAAAAACAGTATTAGGAAAAAGAGGATATATCCGGAGGGGGTTTGTGGGACTGGTGGGGGGGGGGATCGAAGTCCTCTTTGAATAGAAAGACGACTGTTAGGAAGGCTGACCCAATAGATACGTGCAGATGGTTGTAAATACTTGTTATTCATGCTCCGAAGTTTGGAAGCCTAATAGAACTTTTTGCTAGCACTAAGAAAAAGCCGGTGGTTCTTCAGGGACAAGTGGGAAACCTTTGAGGTAATTTGTTACGGAACAGTGTCGGGGGAAAGATGACAATAACGACACATCGGGGGTTTAAGGGGGGGGGGTTAAGGGGCTAATCTCAGTTGGGATGGTGATAAAAAGCGAGGCAGTTTGAGGGAGCTTTTCTCTGCTTAGTTCTCGGAGGGGTTGCAGGATAACGCCGGCGGAAGGAAAAGTTTCAGAACGGAGCCAATCTTCTTCAACTTCCAAGAAGTTTGGGGAACTTAAAAAGTAACACACAAAGTGCAGATGTCAGAGTCGTGATTTGTAGCAATTCGAGGGAGGTTGAACTAATTTGATTCAAATTACAGGGTAGAGGAGACCGCAGAGAGCAACCATTAGCATTGTGGAAAGCGGAGATGAAGACGAATGTCTAGGCCGCGCGAAATAAGGGGTTCAACCGATGCAGTGGATGAGCCATTTGGGCGCCGAAAGGCGAAAGAAGAAGATAGTTGCAAACGGCGCGAAAGGGGATTCGACCTCGAACAGGTATAAAAGACGTGTATGGAGGAGGAATGAAACTTGGGAAGGATAAATGCGACGCAGATTGCAATTAGGGGGGAGAAGGGAGATAGGGTGCCGGCATGTAGACACAAAGGGGGTTCCAAAAAGTGCCCGCCCGTAAAGCGGACAACGGCTATTCCCAATCCACGAGGAAATGGTTGGTCGGTGCAGGGGAATATGAGGCGCGGCCGGTGATGAGAGCCTGGGAAGCAATGCGATTAGCCTATTTCGGGTATGGGTCGAATTTCCGTACGTGTAAGGGAGGAGGGGGGGGTGTAAGGTCCTCAAGGGTGTGGAAGGTATGGAAGGTGTAGCTTAAGGGAAAGGGGGGTGGCGGGCGCGGAATAATACGAATACATGGGGCTTATATTTCTGTCGGGTTGTCTAGTCTATTTCAGTCCGGGTGCTCACCTCCCATATCCTTTGAGGCCTCAAATCTTGATTGAGATTGCTGCGAGGGGTTCGCGGATTACTGGGCTTGGATCGGGCTTATCGGATTGAAAAAGGAAAGAAATTTGGTCTTTAAGAATCTAACATGGGAAGGAATGGTCGATGCCGAATTAATTAAAGCCCTGCGAGAACTTCAGACTATGAGGGGACTCAAATCTTATTCTCGGGGCCTTAAAACCCCCCCGGCTTCATCGCGCAGAACTGTATGATGGGGGGGCGAGGGAGTGGCAAGCTTTGGAAAGAAAGAATACAAAAAACCGGGGCTTGGGGGGCAGGCGAGAAGGGGAGGTATTGGCGGTGAAATGGGTGTTTCGAAATTATTCAGGTTCGAGTATTTCGATCGGAGATACCGGGGGGGATTTAAGTGAGAACTTGAGTACGGGCAAGTGTATTTTGACTAATGGACTTTGAATGGATTCAAGGACTCCTTGGTATTTGAATTTAGCTATTGGTCTCTCAGTCATACTAAGAGGGTTGTCGATCGAGGAGCTCAGGATCCCATTTGTGCGCCCTTTAGGGGAGAAAGGGTGTTGACCAAAGGGTTAAAAATGCGGAAACCTTTGTGACCCAAAGGGGGTTCAAGGGACGTGCGGCCCCCCGGCCGGAACCTATAGGTCAGGAAGAAGGGTATCAAATCGCAATATGGGGGAACACACCAGGCTACGGCCCGGGCAAAGGTAGTCACACTCCGGTGCCCACCCCCGCTGAAAAAACTCAGAAAAAAGGGGAGAGTCTGTTTGGGGATGACCTAAACCATGCGCGGCAAAAAAAAAGAAAAAAAAGGTCTGAAACGCTGTGAGGGAGGATTATGAGATCAGAGCGAAAAGTGAAAAGCAGAATCGTCACATCGCGCGGAGAACAACAACGGAGGGAGAGATTGGTGGGAAGGGAGAAACGATTTTTCACTTTGATTGTCCTCAAAGTTCACGATGATGGTTGGGGGGGGGGGGTCCGGTCTAAAAACGAAAGCCGCAGAATTGGGGTAAAGGGAAGACCTACTCTTTGGGGTTGGGGAAAAAGGGGGGGTTCAAGGCCAAGGTTGTCCCTTTTATTCAGGGCTTGGGTGTTGGGACTGACAGAAATGCGGAACAATCCCTTAAATCTCTTCTATGAGAGGGGGGGTCTCCGCCGGCACGGTCCCAACTGGTGGAAAGGAAACCTCTAATTTTTTAAGCCTGTTGAAACAATGTTGGAAAATTCTAAAGTTGGGGAAGCCCCTCTGCCACTGATTAAAAACTAATGCAGCCAGAGAATATCAACAATAAAGGAGCGCACTTGGAAAGACCCCTCCTCAGTCTAAAACGACCGGTCTCAGGCCAATTGGGGGGGCGTGAACTGGTCCGTCTCCCTCCCATCTTTCCTGGGGTCTATCGGAAGGGGTCCAGTCTCTGTCCGCGAAATCACGGGCCCCTTCCATATAATACCCTATGATCTCTCACGAGGTCTCCTGACAGACCTGAGGGTACCTCATTCCTCTCCCGGACCTCGTGGGGAGCTAGGGGGGAGTAATGATGGTGTGCCTTCGGAAGGAGTATTGGGAGGGCAGGCGGGGTCTTTCCACGGACGCGCCTCAAGTTCCCCTGGGCGTAGGCCTGCACAGGGTTCTCGCCATCCGGGGATTGCAGGAGGGTTTGTTAGATCAAACGCGTCAAAAGGCGAATGAATCTGGAGTTAAATTTAAGAAACTGAGGGTAAGGAACTTGGTTATTCCGGAAACATCACCATCTGGAAGAAAAAAGACTTGGCAAGGGGGAATCCGCAGAGACAGCTAAATAGACCCGTCATCCGAAAGTGTCCAGCAAGGAAATCCTTCTAACAGAAAAATTCGGGGCCTTAGCAAAACACAATGGATGTAACTAAAACTCCCTCCATCGCCAAAACCGCAAACACCGAATACGTCACCATGGGCGGCGGTGATTCGATCATCCCTGAAGAACGGCCGCGGCTCGCCTCGCGAGAACAAAGCCGGGTGAGGAAGATACTTCGAAACGGTCCCATTCAAAAGAAGAAAAACAAGGCGCTCATCACCGGAACAAGACGTGGGCATAACTTTCAAGAAACAAGATCGAACGTCATCGGGGCTTTTCCTAGGGGTCAAGACAAGTTGCAGCGCAACAGGCAAGGGGAAACGTCAGAAAGTTTGCGCTGCCCACTAATCTTAAGAGACAGAGACCGGGGGGGGGGAAGTTCTTGGCATCTGCGGAAGCCACCGCCATCCGTATGGGAACCGAACTCCATCGCTGAAACCGGGTAAATGATCGGACAACAAGGATACATCGAAAAACTAAGGGGGGCTCTGGATTCCTCCAGGAGGAAAGAAACCATCACCTAACCAAATCAGTAAACAGAGGGGGGTCAGAACGACAGTTAACTCGAATCGCCTTCTGCTCCGACGTGAAAAGGCTCATTTGTGAGGGTGCGAAAAGCAACGAGACCCGCTCCATCATCGATAAGGCCCATCTACTAGAGTTCGGCCAAAAAAGGGGACTGCAGGGTACTAAATGGCATTCTTATGCTTGGGAGACGCCCGTGAGAAAAAAAAAGATTCTACTCTGCACAATGAATACACAAGGCTCTGAGGAGTGCAATTAATGAAGCAGGCGCAGCCCGGGAATCAAATCGAATGGGGTCTTGCGGGCCAGGGTCACATCGCCAATTCGGAAACGAAGGGGGGTCAAACAATTTGACTGTGTCAAAAACCCGTTACCACTTGGTCATGGACAGGAGAAAGACAAGGAAAGAACCACACGAAAAAATAAAGAAGGGGGGGAAAAAAAACTGAGACAATCGTATTTAAGAACTGCAGCGCAGGCTCCGGGGGCCTGTTCGAAGGAAAAAAACCCGCGTTGAGTCCAACGCGAAAAAAAATATTTAACTTACATCCCCGAGTCTCTCGTTCCGATCACCAGATCACCTATAGGGGGGAAAGGGCCTCCTCAAAAACCAACAAAAAGACGTCAACTCAGGGGGAGAAGGAAATCAACAAAAACAGAAAGATTGTTTGCGTCAATGTGTTTCGGAGGATCAGGGTGAAGGCCGTAGGCAGTGCGAAGGGAGGGACGGCTGAGAATGCAAAAGAAGTTTCAAATTGGAAAAGTGATTAGTGGCAGGCGGTTGTGGCTTGAGCGGGGAGGGACGGAAATACGATTGGCCGTTTGGTTTTCACCTGGTGTGGGAAATTTTATTTGCGAGAAAGAACTTGTCTTATGTCCTAGGGGGACAAGTATTTCGCTGAAAACCAGGTCTATTCCGGGCTGGGTAGTGTAGAGTTTGATCAGGGGGGGGGTCGATGGGCCCTTGACTCCTAGAAAAAAGAAGGTCCTTCGAGGAATCCTTTGTTAAAAGTCTGGGGGCTGAGTTCGTTGATAGAGGGAAGGTGCAATGAGGAATGAAAGGGGGGGGGGTACGATAGGGATATAAGATGAGGCAACTCCAGGTCTTAGCTTCCAGGGTCCTAAAGGGGGGAAATCCAGAAAGTTTACTTGGTCCTCGATTAGATCTTTTGGTATTTAAATTCGAGGGCTTTGTCGAGGGATCGGGGGTTGAGCTCTTTATCTCCCGAAATCGAGACATGGTGGGCACAGTAGACGGAACCGATGCGCATACGCGTGTCAAAGGACCGAAGAATTTCCGAATTGGGGGGGTGCCGGGCTGGGGACCGCAGGCGAAAAATCAAGTTGCCAACGGGAGCGAAGAAAGGGGTTTTCTCGGTGGGCGAAAAGGACGAGTGCAAGTTATGGAGTGAACTATGGGGGAGTAATCAATTCAGCCTAGATGGGGGCCAGACTTTGCGAAAAAGGGAAAGGGCTGCAATGTCATGGATACTTGAACTCTATCGTCGACACTGCAATGGGGTCTTCGAGAAAAGTGGCGCCACACACTTCCTACGAGGTTTGGGAAGTTAAATTTCATTGTCGGCATAGAGCTGGGGGGTCCTGGAAAAGGGGTGATAAGGGTCTTCCTTAGCGGAGGTTAATGGGAAAAGGTTCCGGTACGGAAGAGTAGGAATCGATGAAGGGCGGCTCGCAGATGGGCGGCGTAGGAATTAAGCGGCTCCACGAAGAAATAAATCCGCTGGGGGTCGTGAGATGCTAGACTGGGTTGAAGGCCTAGGGTATCATTGGAAAAGGGACACATTTTGTCCTTCTAAAAAGGGGTAGTTTGAAGGCACCTTTGGTTAGCTTGGTTCTGGGTCTGAAGGGAACTTGGTAATCCAGTGGTGGGGAAGGGTCCGAATCGGGATATGTCGCCAGGGTTTACGCAGGGAAAAACTTCACAGGGGGCCGCTTCTCAGGAGGGAACCTCTGGTGACTCCCGGTATTTGATGCCTTTTCTCTTTAGATCCCACCGATGGAGTCCAGGGGGGGGTTCTCAGGGTCTAGGTTTCTTAATAGCCTTCTCTTTGAGGGGGGATGGGGGGGGGGGGGTTACTACCTCTGAATTAAAAACGCTGGTTATCAGGAGATTATTGCTTGGGAGATATTCTCTTTAGACTTCAGGGAGTTGATGTCAGGAGCAAAAGATGAAGAGTGAGAAACAATCAATCAACGGCGGGCTTGGTCCGCAATTCTATAATAGTGTTGCCAAAGTGCGTTTTTATTGAGGGATATTGCTAATGTCTAGGGATAGTGGAGAGAAGGGAAATAACATGCGAGGTGAAATTTTGTTTCAAAAAATTCTAGATTTTACCGGTGGGGGCCACGTACCGCTGGTACCACAATTCCTTAGTGAAAGCCTATAGAAATTCGTTTATACTACGGATCGGACTAATAAAGGCCTGGGGGTCACCTCAAACTAAGGGGGTCTTGAAAAAGGTTTCCCTCGAACAAAGAAAGGGGTTTTTTGAAAAAAGTCAGTCTCAGTTATTCGAGGGAGGTTAGGAGTAAAATGGAAAGTACTACAAACGGGGAGGCAATGTGCGACAAAATTGTAAAAGGGGGTCAAGGGAGGAAGAGATCTCACCACTGAGTAGGAAAAAAAGAGATTTGGGAACGAATCGCCCTCTTGTTGGATGGTGAAAACCGGGATGAAGGGGGCTGTCCAGTTCCGAAAGATCCTCACCGCATCCCGGGCAAAACAGGGAAAAAAAATTGGTAAAGGAAAGATCGGTGGCGGGGGGGGGTCCAGGAGCGGAAGCTTGCTAGAGTTTGACCGGGGTCGCGGGTTGGGGGACAATGAAGCTTATCCCCTGGGATCTAGCCGAGTTGGAAAAAACGTCTTGTCGGAGGGATTAAGGGGTGTACCCTATACGTTGCCAACAAATTAACTAAAAAATTTAGAAAGGCAGTTAAAAAAGCCCACTTATCGAATCCTCCCCGAATGGGGAATAGCCCACTCGGGGGCTCAAGAATCCAAACGAAAGATTTGAATCCGCACAAGAGAACGGCGCTGAACTGAGTCTTATAAAAAGATGCATAGAAGGCGAAGCTAGCCCCGTAGAACCTTCATCCTCGCACAGATAAGAGACCCATTCCAAAAGGGGCCTCTCAAAAAGAAATCGTAGAATCGCCGCGTCGCATCAAGAGCAATAAAAGCACCCAAGCCTATCTCAGCCAGATGTCCGGGGGTTTCTCGAACTGGTCCTATAGTGTCTTCCGACGATCTGCGTTTAGTTTATTTAGAAGCCGGTCTGAAACGATCTGGGTCGACTTGGGGCTCAACAACGGTTCAGAGAACCATCCGGCTAAATAACAAACAAAATTTACTGGGCCAAAGCCGATCAGAACTTCCACTACACGTAAAGAGTAGAAAAACATGATCAAACTTCTCACAAATGTCCTCTTAGCAGACCATGGCTCGCGGCGTCGAAAACGCTCACACCACAACGCCTGCACTACTCAAACAAAAGGCTCCTCGGGATTATGTAGGGGGGGGAGCTTGACCGGACCAAGCGCGCCGATGAACAAAGGCCGGAAAGGAAGATCTAAAAGGGCGTCAAGGGAAAGCGAAAGGGCCCGGCTCAAGGAAGAAATAGTCCTACAGGACAAGGCTCGGAAAAGAAGGGACCTAGGTGCCGCAAAATGATTTCAAGAAAACCATAGGGAAAAACAGCTGGGGGAGGGGGACGCAGTGGTGGGGGGAGACCATAAAGCGCGGGAATTAACAAGGAATGGGCGTCCTATGACCGCGCCCTACTAAGAACGAATTCAGAAACTCGACGGGATTTGGGGGCAGGGCCCCGAGGTCAAAGGCCTACATCGCTAAGGACGCTGGGGTTAGTCAGCCGAACAAAAGAATCGAGTCCGGGCAACTATTTGATCTTTCAATTCAGATCCTAAAAGGAAAAAAATAAAATCGCCGCGGTTAGGCACGCTGATGCGACAAAGAGTAGCAGGCTCTAGACGTTAAAAATACGCAAAGTGCCTTGCAAAGTAAGAAACTGGAACGGCTTCCCCTCGGAAATCGAGGACCCCCTCACCTCGCGAGAGTCAAAAATGAAGAAGCTCCTTACGAGTGCTGGGCGCATAAGGGGTTGGGGGAAGTTTAACACGACGGGGGGACTTGAAGGTTGGGGGCTACTATCCAAAGGGGAAAACAGGCAGTCGATCGTCAATGAATAAAAAAAGTCCACCGGCCAGCCTCAC
>Ga0179591_1384158_pt1 | contig 13462 bp, 13 predicted proteins | sample CZOMad2_1_08_16f_FD_182891 | JGI IMG/M metagenome (GOLD analysis project Ga0179591, IMG submission 182891) | Vadose zone soil fungal communities from Angelo Coast Range Reserve, California, USA - CZOMad2_1_08_16fungal (PacBio error correction) | ecosystem: Environmental > Terrestrial > Soil >...
TGGGAACAGGGAAAAGTTTTTGCGCCAGCATGAAAAAAATCTACATGGCGACACGGGTGAAAGGGAGATTCACGACGAAATTTGAGGCCATAGAATAACTACTGAATGCGGCATTGCGGAAAAGGAATTTTCCGAGGGGGGAAATAATCTCAAAGGAATCTTCCAAGAAAAATTTAGAAGATTCGAACTCAACTCTGTGATGAACCATGAGAATTCCGGGGGGAGGGAATGGTTTCGGGGCAGAAGCCCGGAAAGTCCACTTGAGAAAAGAGTTGAGGAAAAATGGTGAATTGCATGACATAAGAAAGTTCCTATAGCTGAATCTCGTCCGAAAAGGGATGGGAGAGTAGAACAACGCAAAGGGGACCACCAATAATCCGGACCAAACAATTAACCACGGAAAAGAAATCCCACCCCCAGCACTTCCCCGTTGAAGTTAATGGACTGGGAATAATGTAAAAAAAAGGGAGGAAACATTGGCAAAAAAAAAAGGTGTCTTGCGCTTGAAGGAGGCAATGCGGGGGGGCTTGGAGGCCCAAAGGGCAACAAAATTTTCACATAGAAAAAACTGCCCAAGGGGACTCCCGCTCCAGACAGTCGAACATAACCTTCAGTTGGGGGGGGGGAGGGGCTTAGTCACCACCAGAAGAGCCGTCTCTAGAATCCATGAGCGAGATCCTGAGGGACGTTTGCCTGGGGGGAAGATTGGAGTCCGCTTAGTAGATCTTCTAATGAGAATCGCGAAAAAGGAACGCCTACTCGATGGCGGTTCGTCAGGGGAGGTGGCGAACAGGATCAGAAAGTGCCTGTTTTCGGGGAGAATCTTGTTGTCGCCGGGCCGTATCTCGTTTGGCCACCCATGCGATTTTTCCATCTGAAGAGGCAGTGAGTTTCGGGAAAATCGGGGGAGGGTCTCAAGAGGAGGAGGGCAGATCTATGATAGTCCTAAACCCTGAAACAGGAACGGGAAATTTGGCGTATCCTAAGGACTGTTCTATCTTATGGGGGGGAGAGGGGTCTGAAAAGGGGCTGAGGAGAAGAGACGAAGAACGATAACTTGAAAAACTGCCGGAAAAAGTCGCAAATCGGCGCAGGAAGACCGCTATTCCTACTTGCGTAGGAGAGAGAAGAAAGAAAGAACCTCAGATGGTCAATGCAAAAAGAAAAGAGAAAATCAAAGTGTCTAACTTCGCATATAATGAGATAAACTTATTTGGGAACATTCTGCTTGCCGAGGAAGGAATTCCTGTAAGGGAAACGAAAAAAACAGCGGAAGGGGTGGGAAAAAAAGTAGTCGATCACATCGCTTGGCGATGGTTGGTAACTTGCTCTCACCCGAAATCAGGGAAAGGGTGAAACTCGCCGAAGCGATCGTGAACCTTGGGGGAAGAGGTCATAAGGTATGGGGGGATTACGTAACAACCTCAACGGTACTGTTCAAAAAAAGCTTATTGCGGGAATGGGGAAGCATCCACCAAGCTGGAACTTAAAGGCCAAGAGAGAAGGGGGAAAGAAATGTTTCAACGCTTCAACGCACCGGGGCCGCGAAGGTACTGTTCCCTTTAAAGCGATCAGCGGAAAGAAAGGGACCGCCTGGGGACGTTAAAAAGAAAGAGGAGGGGTGTCACGCACCTGCAAGCCGGACCGGATCACCATGGATCTCGCTGGGAGAAGGGAGAAAAGACCCGGTTTTCTCCAGGAGGGATGACATCTTTGTTTGAGGGGGGTCGGGAAGAGCGGGGGGGGGGGGGGTGGTCGTTGTGCTGATCCGGCAAGCTGCGGTCCTTCCACTGGGGAGAAGGGTCTTTGGATCGCAATGCGCTTGTCCTGAAAAAAGAGGAAAGGGTTCTCAAAAAAAAAGTCTTGAGGGAGAAGGAAGATGCGGTGCCCGGCGATACGGCGGGGGTCGCGGTCGCATTGCCGCAAGCAGGGGGGTATTGCCTAAAAGAAACAATGTCATACATTGATAAAGAAGAGAAGGGGAAGAAATGGGAGAAAAAAGGGGAAAAAAAAACGCGATTGCGCATTGCTAATGACCGCGGCCAAGAAGGCTCTAGTTAAATGTTAATAGAAGTACCGACAAGTCAAATTTCTAAAAGAAGGGAGGGGGTTAGAATGAAAGAGAGGAGAACTATTCAGGAAAGAAGGCCGTTGAAGTATCTCGCGACCTTCAAAGACTAGTCCAGAACCTCGAATCGGCCAGGTGGAAGATGGTCGTGGGCGATGTTGTTCCGCTCGCATTGCTGAGGGAGGAAACACACTACTTACAAAAGGGATGGGGAGGAGAAGGGGAAAAAAGTCTTTGCTACGATCCCCAGTGTATTTATTTAAACATCCGCCAAGAAGGAAGGGAGGGAAAAAAAGTAGACAGTCGTTACTTTTTAAAAAGGGTGAACACCTCTCCAGCGGGGGAAAGGGGAAGGGGTCCAAAAGAAAGGGGAGCGAGTATAAAGAAAAGGGGGGAAGAGACCTCCGCACTATCGAGAAACGAGACGATCGTGGTATTGAAGCAAAGAGGTGCACTCCGCGCTGGGGACTGTCGGTCAAGCGCTGAGGAGGAGCAAGAGACACTCGGTCTCAGAAAGGAAAGAAGGAGGAAAAAAGAATTCGTTGAGATATGAGAGAGAGGAGGAAACGAGAGAGCGAAAAGGGAGGGTCGCGAAGGTGGATTGGGGGGACGAGAGAAAGGGTCTCTTGACCGAAAATGAGCAGCGCTGACAAAAAGAAGAAGCTCGTCTTCACCTTTCTAAAAATGAGGAGTTCGTTGGAAAGGGGGAGATCGACCATGGAGACGCATGACGTAAAAAAGGGAGGAGGGTGGGGGGGTAAATCAAAGGAGAAAGCGCTGGCTACGGCAACTCGAAAATTAACCCGCCTCCGGAAAGGAGGAGTCTGTGATAGTAGCAAAGAAGGGGATGAGAAAGAAAAGGAACATCCTCCATTGCAGGTCCCCCGCTTCTCAGTCGGTGTTGCCGCCGAAGTAACAAAGGCGATCTGAAGGAAAATAGAAAAGACCAGGATAAAAGGGAAAGGGGGGGGAGAATGTCAGTGGGGACTGAAAACGATAGAAAAGCCTCGACCGTCGTGCGGAGCACTCCTATGCGTCCTTCTCAACCTTAAGGAGAAAAATTTGCCGGCGGAAAAGAAAAAAAAAAATTAACCTCAGAAAGGGGTTAAGAGGCAAAAAAGGAAAGCGAGCGTTGGGTGAAAAGCTGCTCCACAACTGTTTATCGCACCGGAGGAGACGAGGACTTGCGATCAATTTCTGCCATGGGGGGAGGGTTTGCAGGCAATACTTCCATGGGAAGGAAAGGAAAATAGACCGCCGGAGAGAAAGAGAAGCGGCCGATGTGCGCCTGGCTCCCAAAGAACACGTATGCGCCGACGGGAAGTGGAGCCCCATTAGCGGGGACGGGCGGGAGAAAAAAGGAAAAATCCGAGAATCCACGAAAAATTGAGAAGGGACCAGCTTTCCTTCCTAAACGAACAACACCAGAGCGACGAAAAGAACTAACGCGCCTAAAGGGGTCATAAACCGACTGGGGGAGAGCTCAAGGGGAGAGGTCCAGCGCGAAACGAGTTATCAAGAGTCGCCTCTTAGTTAGGGGAGGGGGGAGTGAGGTATCTTAACTTGGGGGGAGGGGAACTTCTTTGAAAGATCCAAGGAGTCCAGTTAACATGAAGTCGGCCTCAGGTGCGTACCGGCGGAAACATCATGTCCATTACATCAAGCTTGAAAAAAAGACCCGTTCCCTCTAACATATGAAAAAGGTCATTCCCCGACGAACGCTTGTAAGGAACCATTAAAGGGAGGGGTGTTTTTCCGTTCAAAAGGGGCAACCAAAAAAAGGGAAAAAAACTTCCTTAAAAGACTCAGAGGGGGGGACTTCTAGTTCCAAGCTGAGAGGGCTTTGAGGAGCGACGGAAAGGGTGCCAACCATCCTGCCATACGTGGGCTAAGGCTTCCTAGGGATCAAAAGCAATTGTGAGTAGGGTAAGGGTTTTCTTTCAGGCGTGTCCCTTCATCAACTTGGGACCCCTTCTAATAAAGAGTCTATCATTGAGAGGGGGGAAGGAGAGACAACTTGAATTGGGGACACAAGATTGATTGCATTGAAAGGAGGAGACCATACTTCGGAGGGGAGGGAGTTCTAGGAAAAAAGATCGATGAGCGGGGAAGAGATGGGGCCGTAATGCGGCCGGTTGGGCTGTCGCACTTCCAGTTATCGTTCGGGGATCTTTCTTCAGGACTTAGGAGGAGTGGTAAGCCCTAGGTGTAAAAAACAACGGCCCCCCCGAAAAAACCCAAACAAAAACCCTACGATGATCCATGATCAAAAAAAATGGTCGCGTCCGGGGGAGAACTGATGCATTGCGCGGGGATGTGGGGGGAGTGGACTCCGTGAATTAAAGACCCATTGACGCTCTTGTTGAGGGAAGAAAGGACTTTGCCTATGGGAAAAAACATCGAGGAGGCCACTTAGTAGGAGGCGAAGATCGGCCGGCCGAACCTCAAGCAAAACCTGAAAAGTCGGGTCCAAGAGGCAGATTACCGTAACCAGGAGACTTAAGGGAGCACCAAGCTCGAGCGTCAGCTCACGGCAAACCACCATCAAAGAAGAAGCAAAACCTCTACCAAACAGCGTCAAGCCCAAACGCTGGAGGTCGAAGGCTTCTAGCGAAGGGGAAAGGGCTCTGAGAGGCGCGACTGGGTGGCTCGAAACAAAAAATATGTTTCGAGTTCCCGGGAGGGTAAGGGTTAGGCTACTTTTAGTGGTTGGGAAGAGGACAAAATGGTTCGATCGGGAAAATTTTGGGGAAAAGGATGGCATCAAAGGAAGAGTGCCTCCCCAAAAGCAAGCAGACAACTTCCCTGGAAAAATGTTCCGAGCCTACCTTGGAAGGGAAAAAGGTAAGAGAGGAGAATCAAGGGAGCAGTGAACAGTGGGTGGAGGGGGGGTTCGCGTGGGGTTTAAAGGGGTCTGGGTTCCGGTATTGTGGGGATTGAAGGGGGGGGAAAGGATGCGACGATCCAAGAGGACGAGATTCACGAGGGACCGAAGAGATGGCGGATGGGGGGGGCCAATTCACGGGAAAAGAAAAAGTTCAAAGAAGGTAAAAAACGTGGGGGGAAAGGACTTTCCGGAAGGGGCTTGACCGACCATGCCCGTCAACGCACGACGAATTCTCAGGGGGAGAAAAAGAGGGGACTAACATCTTCCCTCAGGCACCGGTGGCTATCGTATGACGCTCTTCCTTCAAAGACGGCCAAAAGCTGCGCACGGGGGTTCTTGAAAGAAGGGCCGACAATAAGAATTTCTGGGCCAAGGGGGGGTCGAGGGACGCCGAGGTGGAAAGAAACGTCTTCTCCAATTCCTTCTATAGCTCTTTTCTCAAAAGGTACATGAAAGAGGGAAGGGAAAAGAATCACCAACTAAACAACGTATTATTATAGGATATGTTCCCAATTCTGGGGCGCAAACCATATTATCTTAAAGGAAATTGAGAAGTGCTGGGAAAAAGTCGGTCGAAAAATGAGGGGGCAATAGAAGAAAAATTCTTCTTGTCAGGCATTTGGCGTCAGAAACATCTGTGCAGCAGCGGGGAACGTGCTTTTTAAGAGAAACATTAGCATCAAATAGACCGAGGGGGACGAACCACTCTTTGTGCCCAAGGGATTCCGTTGTCTGACGGGGGGTTGGGTCAACGGAAGGAAGAAAAGGGGCTCCCTCTTAAGTCTTCTGAACTATGCGAATTGTTATGGGCCGACGTACCGCTATCTAAAGGGAAGAAAACTTAGAAGGAACTTCTCGGGCTGCATCTGGCAAGAAAAAAAATTAACTACCACAGTAAGAAACACAACAGAGGGAAAACCAGGGGTCTCTACCATAAAAACCGCCGAACCCCTGGAAAGGCTTAGGAAAAAGGGAATAAGGAGGGCTGAGGCGGAACATTTGCCATGCAGTGGCTTTATCGCTGCGGGGAAATGTGCTTTTTGGGGAGGCCATGAAAAAGGTTGAGATCGAAATTGGCTCACTTTCAAAACACTAAAGGGCCTCCAAGAACATCTAAGAAAACTAGAAAAAGGGCTTGGTGCGGGAAAACCAGTCCTCGCAGGGGGTAAACTCAGAATCCTTAGAACATGCTAGAATCCTTCTAAAGGAAGGTCCATCCGGGGGGACTCGGTTAGGGGAGGTGGGGATAGAAGCTAGATCGATAGAACGCTTTCACCGCCTAAGGAGGATCATTTTCTGAAAAGATGCTTTGAGGGAAAAACTGGAAGGCCTTGGAGGGGGGCGGCCGGCCGGGGGGGTCTGTTGCAGTGGCATCGCTTGTTGGAAAAAAAGATGCAGCATCAGCGATTTGACCCGGGCAATTTCATGGTGAGTTTCTCCTGAAACCAGAGAGAAATCCGTGTCGAGACTGGAAAAAAACGACGGTACAAATCCACTCGCAGGGGTTCCGGCCGAAACCCAAAAAGGACGAAAGGGCGATCCTGGAGATGGAAGTCTTCGGCGCGTTGTGGAGATCGAACGAGGGGTGCGTATTCACCTCCTCGAATAAGAAAAGGGAAAAGCCGGAACTACAAAGCTCTAAAAAAAAACTATTCCGACGGGGGCGACTCTGAGAGCTTGGGACGAACTCCCGCCTCAGATTCGAAGGGGGAAGGGAATGCAATCAATAGGGGGAAAGGGAGATTCTCATAAAAAAGAAGATAACGTAGGGGGAAAAATTCGCGTGAACGAAGAGGAATTCACCGGATACTATGACAAGGACTTAAAAAAAAGCCTTGCGGCGTGAGAGAGGCCGCGGGCTACACATCGTATTGGAGACTTTTTTGACGTGACCCTTTCGAGGAAAGAATGGGTTCACGAAGACCGGCCACATCTAGCGGGAAGGTGTGAACGGACTTAAGATTTTGTCCCTGGGGGTGTCTTGTCAAAACCGGGGGGGGGGGGGGGGGTAGTCCCTTTCAGAGGGGGTCTGGAATAACTGTAATGAATCCCACCGGGGGAACTTTATCGGGGTGGCCTTTCCAGGGGACATGATGTGTTCACGGAATTTATTTTCCGGGTCCCGCACCGAAAAGAAGTATATGGTCAGGTAACTTTAAGACGTTCACGGTAGAAAGAAGGGGGTTCACCGGAACCGGAGCCTGTTACCGTAAGCCCTCTATCGTTCAGAAGCGAGAGGACTTTATCAACAAGATTGGGAAATCTCTCTGTCTAGGGGAATCCTCAGGGAAAAAAAGGGTCTATCCGGGCTGACAAAGGAGGGGGGGCGGCGCGTTCGGTCTGTAGTCCTGGGTCGGGGGGAGGGGGCCGTCAAGCTGTGAAAAAAAAGGAGTCACGATCGGGGAAAAAAATTTATAAGTGCTGCTGGGGACGGTCGCCTCGGGAAGCCAAAAATAATGTTGAAGAGGGATTCGCCTACTGGGGGGATAATTAGCAGAGGCCTCGAGGACTATCTGAGGAAAAAACGCATTTCCGACAATCAAGTGGGACGGGCCTAAAAGACTCAACCCTGTCGAACAGGATAGCAAGCTTAGCCATATCTACGGGGGAAGGCTGTTTCGAATGTTCTAAAAGGGAAGGAAGTTACCATAAGGGGGGGTTAATCGCAAAAAAGAAAGTGCTCGTCTACTAAAGTGGAAAATGGCACGAATCGTATTGGCGACCGCAAGAACAAACGGACACTCGTGTCCGGTTTAAGTGAAGAAAAAAACCTGGAGAGGGAACTTACATCGAAGAGGGGAAAAAGTGTTGCTCTGGGGGTAGCTCGCAGGGAAGGCTGGCGGCAACGTCGGAGCTGCTTCTTCTCTGAGTATGGGTAGCGTTCGTCGAAGAAGAGGATTTGCTCCGAGCTATTTGGGGAGGCTTCAACAGCCTCCATGTGAATTGGTTCATTCCGAAAGAGTTAACGTTTTACCGCAGTTGGCCGAGCCAGATATAATAAGTGCGGTTGAAAGGGAAAAGCCTTCCTGACGAAATCAAAGGGGGAAAGAGAAGCAACTATCGAGAAAGCAATATAGTTAAGGGAAGCCAGGGCCGCCGCGCAGGGAGAGAATAGAGGTCAGCGCTGCGTCATTGGCTTTAAAAAAAAGCACGGGGGCTCAGAGGCAAGAGAAAAAAAAGTTCGTGAGGATCTCAGAGGATGAAAATCGAGAAGAGCCAAAGGGAAGGGAGTAGAAGGTTATTGCCTTGAGGCCCCGCGGGAAGTGGCGTCAGCCAATGACGCAAGCGCTGAACGCCGATTATAGGCGTGCACCTTTGCTTCCTGACAAGATCTTCGGGGGGATGGGAGAGAAAGGAGAGCTAAGCGCGATCGCAAGGACGAAATTTTTGGGGGGGTCAACTCGCACTCGGAAAGGGGAGAGCAAGGAGTACCGCAGCGAAGGGATTCTGAGAGGTGGCCTACCTAACTAATCTCTTAGCAAAGAAGCAAATCGACGACTCAGAAAAAATCCTCCATTGCCGGGAAGAAGGGAACGCTCAGTCGTGTGTGCAGAAAGAACGACAAGGGCGAGCTTGAAAAAAACGAACCAGGATGACAAATTCGCGGGAGAGGAAAGGGTCGAAGATCTTAACAGAACGATTTCCGCCTCTACTCGGGAGGGAAAGACTATTCTGGCCTTCCAGGAAAGGGGTTCGACGAGAAGCCTGCGGGAAGGAAGAACTCTCCCGGGTTAGAGCTGGTCCATTAGCAAGCGCCAGGCGCAACGGGGTTCTACCTTCTCCAAAGAATTTTGGGAAGGAACGCGGAAGAAAGCTTGCCTAAGGAAGAAAGTTTAAGGGAGGGGCCATTTGATTGTCGCAAGGCGAATGAGAGCCTCTCGCCGGCAAACCGCAGGAGATTTCTCCTCGGCATTAGGGATCAAGGGGGGGTCCCCAGGAGGCGACCCGGGGGGGAGGGGAGACCAGTAACAAGAAGTAGGAGAGAAATCCAAGACCCAGCCCGATAGGGGGGGGAGACTGCCCTCAGGCAGGAAACTCAATCAAACCAACGTGCTGGAACAGTAAAACTCGCTACAACCGAGGTCAAAACGCAATTAAACCTGTCGAATTTCGCAAAGGAATATTGTTGAGGACCCGATTCGAAGGTCAGGGTTGACTAGAGGGGAAGGGGGTCAACTTGAACAGGGTAGGAAAACGTCTGTACCGGAAAAAGGATCCGGAAGTTGTCCAGCCATATAATGCGCGCATAATTGCGGGTACCGAGGAAAAACATAAGGGGACAGTAACAAATAAGAGCTGAACGGGGTAACGGCCTTTCCCGCTAAGGGTCACTGTGGGGGAGGGAATTACCGAGTTGCAAGGAAAGTAACGTTCGATGGTTTCCCCTCCTTTAAAGGGAAGCCCCCCTCAAGAAGGCCGTATTACAAGGGAAGGTTCCCGGTTGGGTGTCCGCGGCGTTCACAGGGGGGGAATAACTGCTTTGGGGAAAAAAGGGCCGCATTGGAAAAACAATAAGACACGCTCTTTTCTCGCAGGAAGAGGAGTCACGGGAGGAGAAGGGGGTCGTTGCGCCTCAGTAGTGAAGAGACGTGATCCGGCATCACCGGCCTCGGGAAGAAAAGGAAGTTGTGAAAGAAAAATTCTATCTCATTGGGATGAGCAGACGAAGGGTGAACTGTGAAGGGGAGAAGAGGGGGGGGCATTGACGTAAATTCGAGAGAGGAATCTGAGGTTCGGGGGGAATCTAACACTTCGGTATCGGTAGCTGAGTAATGAAGCCGATTTCGCCTGGGGCGTCAGTTTATCGGAAGCTTCTGCGTATTGGAACGCACGCCATCGGGGAAGAAACAACTCGCCTAAAGCTAAAAGAAAGGATCGCAAAAAAGACTTGGGCGACTTCCCAACGTAGGGGAACGACTGGATTTTGTAGGTACTGACTTTCAGGCTCGACCCTATTTGGGAAGGGGGTTGAAGGGGAAGAAAACAGAGAGTGGACAAAGAGCATCGGGTGGCAAAAACGGAATGAAAGAGAGCTTCGCGACAACAAATCTCTGGGGCCGAAGCCATTCAGGAAGACAATCCAGAAAAGAGCGACTTAGCGTTTAAAAAGAGATAGATAAAAAGATCACTATCAGAAAAAAAAGATCCCTCTACCGAGAAAAAAGAAAAAAGGTTCTGAGTAGAGCGATCTAATTTCGAATCTGGATAGAGAAGTCTTCTCCTGGTGTGCCTCCCGCAAAAAGAAAATTGATAGGGGCCAATTTGCGACGGGCGGAGCGGAACAGTACTTTAGTGGGGGGGAAGAAAAAAGGGGCAGTTAGGCAAATTGGGGGGAAAGAACTGGACCCGAAAAAGCCAGGGCCTCACCCGCCAGATCAAGACCATCCTGAGGAAAAAAAAAAAGGTTTCCAGGAGAGGTCCAATTAGTCCAAAAGGAAGCCAGGAAAAAGGGAAGTGTTTTCGGGTTGTGGGATTTTCTCGGGGGGGTGTTAACCTTGGGCGGGGCCGGAGGGGAGTATACTTTGAGGGCGTTGCAAGCTCAGAAAGGACACCGCGAAATAGAGTAAAAAAACGGATTCGGGCCAATCACCATTCACTTCAACGACGCCTTCCCGGGGCGAAAGCAGGACTTAAGCGGGAGGAACCGAAAAACGCGGAATTCGCCTGGGCATGACGAGGTCGAACTCGGTCAGGGGGAAAAGGGTTGGCGAAAACCGTAAGTCTCAAACGCAAGAAGAGGCGCTGTTCGTGAATCCCAATGCCGAAAAAAAAGTCCTTCTATTGAAGGGGGGGGGGGGCGACTAGAAAGGAGAAGTAGACCCGCTTCGATGGAGGCCGGAGATCATCGGACGCAACCTCAGGGGGAAAAATTCAATCTCTCAAAAGGGGAAAAAATGATGAAGAGAGAAGTCCCACTGCGGGGGGGCCCTCCTAGATATTCCGGAGTCTCCATGGCGAGGACCGGAGAACAGAAGAAGGAGTTGCAGGAACATAGGAAAGAAATCTTGTCGTCATGGCGTCACGCAGCGTGGGCGCAGCTTGGGGAAGCGTTTGAAGGAGGACTACGGAGAAAGAATGGTAGACATAGGGTCTCAGCCACTCGATAAAACCAGGCTAATTTCAGGTGAGTTTAAAGAGGACCTGTGGGTCCCCAACACAAACAAACAACAACCCGAAGTCCATCCTTTCGCGCTGAAATGGAGAGGGAAGATTCTTAATTGAGGGTCCGAAAAAAAAAGATCGGGAGGGAGCTTAATCTCGTCGGGCGCGGGGCTCGTATAAGGCGGCACGGAAAGAGAAAGTAACGGGAAAAATAGACCACTCCAAGTGGGGAAAAGCGGACCATCGCCCCCCGACCACTTTCCACAAAAAAGGCGGCACCTTTTGGGGGTGTCTATCTATAATGGAAAAGGGAAGGTTTTCAAACCGGAGCTGGACGCTGGACGGGGGCAAAGGGGAGTTTGCTTGGAGGATCAGGTGTCAACAAAATTTGCAAAGCGACCTTTGAGAAAAAAAAAAAGTAAAATACAGAGAATGCGAACCTATAAGTTGGGGGGGGCTGGTGTCTGGGAGGCACCACAAGAGAAGGATAAAAAGAAGGCTACCTGGGGGGCGACCTGCGCCGTGTGTGGTACGCGGTGCGGTATTCAGAGGGAAAGGGGAGGAAAAAGGGGACTCTTGATATAAGGGAGGCTGCCGCGAAGAAAAAAGCTTAGGTGGGGGGGTTCTTAAGCGCTTGTCGGGAATGTCTGCCTGCCTTTAGGTATGGTGGAGTGCCGTTCCGAGAAGGGGTTGTCGCCGCCGATCGGGGCGGGGGAGGGGTTCCAGGATCATCGTGGGGAAGGTCATCAGGAGGGGGGGAAGGCAACCAAAGAGCTGTCAAAGAGTTGGAGATACTTGGGAAAAAAAGCACCACTCGAAATCCGCAGGGGCAATACTTTTGCATAAGAACTTCACATAGAGGGGGGGGGGGAGAAAACACTAGTTCTTCGCGGGGTGGATGGAGTCGAACCTAGCTTTGGTTCAAAAAAGCGAGAACGATAACTTTACCAGAAAGGCTCCAAATCGGAGGTCTATAGGGCTGCGCGAGATTCTAAAAAACTAAAGACCCTCAGATTCTAATTCTAAGGAGGAGGCAAAGGCAATCAATATGAAGAAGGGGAAAGTCGAAAGTCGTAAGGATCACTGAGTTTGTATCACAAAAGCGGGCCGATAAGGTTATGATTATCACTCTCTGCCTAGGGAGGCCTCAACGCAGAAAAAAAGCGGGAAAGGTCTCGAAGGCGATTGTGGGAAGGATAGCGCACCTCGAAAGCAGTTACAGGGGAAACTTACGGCCAATCGATCGTGAAGGAACTGGAAGGAAGATGGGGGAGAGGGTGGGGAAGGGAACGGAAAAAGGAAAACGGTACGGTCCCGGAACAAATCTTAGGGGCGGGAATGAACGTGAGAAACCGTGAACGGTAGAAGACGGGAAAGGGGGCCCTAGAGGGAAAAAACTAAATGTGTCAAGACCGCACCGGGCGCGGAAGGCTCTGAAGGGAACGGGGAAAACGTTCACTTATCCGAGGTCACGGAGTTCCAGACATGTCCCTCCCGCTCCTCTAGCTGAAGAGAACTCGAAGCGGGGAAGGGGGGGGTATCACCATCTTGAGATGTCGAGGGGGGCTCCCGGTGATGCTGGAACATTTTTCGAGTGGGCCGTCGCTGCGAGAGATTTTTTGCGTGGGTGAAAGCCTGGAAAGATTAAGAGGAAAAGGATCTTGGGCGGGGGAGTGACCTACTTCGCTGTTGGGGTCCGGGGGTTGCCGGAGTTCGCAAAGAGAAGGGGCTAATTCCGTCTGCTCCTACTGGTTAGGGCGAAAGCGCTAAAAGGAGTGGTTTCTCATTGCCTGACCGAACAGAACGCAACCCGAACATTTATCGCAATCTCACCATCATCGACGTGGACGAGCAACAAGGCTGGGATTGTCGCACCAACGCCGCGGAAAAAGGGGACAATGACCATCTAAGGCTATTGAGGGAGGGGAGCCATTCCAGCCGTCAAAGTAGTCTACCTGATGGTGAGAATTCCAGCTAGGGCGACCGCACTACGGAAGGGACCTCGGGCCTGTGATTGAAAGAAACTGAGACGTCACTTACGCGAGGGAAGGGGGTCATCCGGGGAGGAGGAAGATCGCATTTTGGTGGAGGAACGAAGTCAACAAAAAGAAGGAATCTCCGGCTGCCCGGGGAAAGGGGAGGGGGTATGCGTTCGTTCTCAGAAAGTAGGGGGAGTACGATCTGGGTCAACAGAAGAAGGTTTCATTCGACAGCGAACGTGTTTCACAGAGTTCCGAACAGCGTATACATCAGAGGGGGCTCCAATCTCCTTGGAATGCGAGAGGGTCTAGGAATCTACGAGGGCGATAAAACGAACAAGGAAAAGAAAGGGGAACCAGGTTCCAAAGGCAGTATAGGGTCGGTCAGGACTTCTTCAGGGGCGGAGGAGAAAGGGCTCAGATTCC
>Ga0179591_1358069_pt1 | contig 13461 bp, 9 predicted proteins | sample CZOMad2_1_08_16f_FD_182891 | JGI IMG/M metagenome (GOLD analysis project Ga0179591, IMG submission 182891) | Vadose zone soil fungal communities from Angelo Coast Range Reserve, California, USA - CZOMad2_1_08_16fungal (PacBio error correction) | ecosystem: Environmental > Terrestrial > Soil >...
AACCTGAAATTTAGGCGAAGCAAGATTTCCCTAGAAAGCTTGATGGTTGGGAGGGAGGGTCTATAGGGTCGAACCGACATGTAAAAAAACCCTCTCCCCACCAAGGGAGGAAGAGGGGATTGGGGGTACGACAAGAAAAAAAAAAAAAAAAAAAAACAAAAAAGGGAGGGGCGGGTTGGGGTGACAATGCTTGGGATGGGGGGGAGAGATAACATCGTCTTAACTTCTATTGTCCCATCAGTAAAAACAGGGCTTACTCAGGTGTGGCTGGAGTTAACACAGGAAAGAAGACCTTGCAGAGAAAAGGACGACTCATGCGGACTCAGGAGGAGGGATCTCTGAGGTCCTGTTGGTTCACTATCTCACAAAAAAGGATGGGGGGCCAGGGGCGAAGGGGGGGGGGGAATCATCAAGTGACGGGAATCAGAGACAAAAGAAGTCAATGATTTTCAAATTCTGGGGGTTGGCAGAAACCTCGCCATCTGTGCACAGATTCTGGCTGGTGAGAAGGGGGGGGGGGGGGGAAGACCAAAAAACCATTTTTGTTGTTTGGTTTTGGGTTTTATTTTTTGAAGTAAAAAAATCCCCTCCCCCCCCCCCAACCGGAGAAACCCCCCCCTTGCCACCCTCACGACCCCAGCCAAAAACAGTTTTTCCCCCCCCCCCCCTTGATTTTTGTGTTGTTTTTCCAAAACCAACCACAGCATAACAGGAACCAAGCAGCCCAGAAACCCTTTTTTTTTTTTTTTTTTGTGTTGTTTGGTTGGAGGAGTTTTTTGGTGGGTTTTGTGTTTTTATTTTTTTTTTTTGGACCCCAACCCGACGCCCAACTGTCCCACCTACCCGCCAGCAAGAGCCATCCCCGCAAAATCACCGCCCCGGGGTGTTTTTTTTTTTTTGGCACCCCAACCCCGAGGGTGAGGAGGGAGTTTTTGGTGGTATTGCCGGACCCTCCTCAGACCATGGATGCAGAAGGGAACCTAAGGTCTCCCCAAGTCCCCCGCTCCCGAGCCCGGGCGCCGCAGTCCCAGCATAGCGAAACCGACCGGGCAAGCCTAATGCCGGTGTGGGTGTTTTTTTTAAGGTGACCCCATCGCCCCCCCCCCCGACCTTGCAGGGCCGCCACCCTTTGTGGTGGACCCAGAGGGAGGGGAGGGCAAGGAAAACCTACCTGCGGCAGCTTCATACTTCAAAAAAAATTGGAGTTTCATGGGCCGGGGGAAAAAAAATTGTGACCGCCGCATACAATCGACCCAGTCAATAGGAAGTCCCCGTGGGTCCACCACTCGATCCTGGTGACCTGGAAGACCGTCGGGGCCGGGACCGGTTGCGGGAAAAAAGAAAGAGGGTACGGGCCTGTTACTGAAGGGGCAGTCGGACAACGCAAGCCAGGGGTCTGCTAGAAGGGGATTGAAACCGTTATGAAAAAGAGGGGAAAGTAGGGGCGTGTTTTTGGAGGAAAAAAGGGGAAAAGTTTGAAGGGTGCGAAGAGTTTGGGTTGGGTAAGACTCAAGGCTGATGCAGGGGATCCTTGTGAAAAGGGGGGAAGTTCAGTAAGGCCGGGAAATGTTTCTTTAAGTCCCACGTCCTTCACTGGTCTGGACTCGGGGAAAAGGGAACGGCACATTAAACTGAATGAAAGAAAGCTAGTCCGTTTAATATCTTTTATATCGGGGTCTTCTTAGACAGGCCGCCCCGCCATGGAGGGGGACTCATCAAGGGAAAACCGTTAAGGGGTGTGTGTAGGTCAACAAAGGGTTACCAATCCTTTTACTATAAATGCAAAAGTAGGTTCAGCAGCACAGTCTCACACCCTGGTTTGGAGGGGAAGAAAAAATTTTTTCCTTGTTGGTGCAAAAGGTTGTTCAGAGAAGGAAGAACAAAGCGAACATCTGATCTACCAATCTAAGGTGGGGTAAAGAGACTCCTTACCAGTATCGTATAGCACCGATACTTCCAAGATTGTCCCAAGGAAAAAGTCTCTGTGATGGGCTTAACTACTATCAGAATCTGTAATTCAAGAGACTGCGTTGGGCAGCTTTTCTGTCGTCGTCTCCTAAACACTGAACGGTTTGAGGAGAAGCGAATGCGTGGGGAGCGAGGAAGGCTAATAAGAGCGAAAACAACTTGGTAACTGGAATATGCAGTGAAGCCAGTCATTGCTCGCCTTTGGACTAAAGATCCGGCGTTACCGTATAAGGGGGGGGAAGGGGGAGGGAACAAAATCATCAACCATCCTCTGATTTTGCCAAGAAAACGTATTATCGAAAGGCTGCGCAGTTAATTGTGGGGAAGGGGTAGACAAGGGGCACTACCGAGATATTCGGCCTCCCGATTGTACAGGAAGAAGAGCGGTTCAAGGGGGGAGGTCTCACGTCCTCATTAGACCAAATGCTGGGGGGAAAGATTGACTATCGAGAGGAGGGTCTCTGAGCTGCGTCGTTAGTCAGAGCCATCGGGAATCTTCTAGACGGTAGTTATGTCTCTCGAAAACCTCTCTTCTTGGTATGCTAGGGGTTATTCTGTCTAAGTTGTTGGTTGGAGGAAGCTACTCTTCCGTCAGGAGAGTGACGATAGGGTTATGTATCGAAATTTTTCAGCTCCTATTTCGAGAAGATGAAATTGAAAGGGGAATACACTCTAAGAACTTTACTTAGAAAAATGAGGGTCTTAGGCAGGATGATGCGCGGAGGAAGATTTCTTCCCATTAGGGGCGCACTCTCGGTGGGATTGTTTGGCAGAGAATGTCGGGGGGGACTATGCAGAGGCAAGAACTCGGGCCCGTATTAAGCAAGAATTTTGTAATAGTTAGGCTTCTCGAAGAAAAAGCCCTGAAGAAGGGAAGCGGAAGGGGGAAAAAAGCAGGCAGTCCTGAAACAACGACATACTTCCACCATAATGCTGCGGTACTAAAAGAAAACGTTCTATAAGCGACTCCCATTGAAAGCGTAATCGTTGAGGGGAGGGAAGAAAGACTAACTAATCAAGACAATTTCCTCTATCTCCTTGTTCTTTGTGCATCGGTGGGAGGCAGAATCTTTAAAAGTGCGACAGAAAAGAAGAGGCCTAATGGAGGAGGACCTGAAAAATCTCGGGCACTTCTGATTTAAAGATCAGGATCGTCTACTTTAGTCTATCTGATTTCATTCTGACTAAAAGGAGTCCTCAAGAAAGGGAAAACGGGATCAGAATGTTTCCGCACGACTTGTCTGCACACCCAGTTGTTCACAACTCGGATAGTGGACTAAGCAGGCTCGCGGGGGGGGGGGAAAGGCCATCCTTTCAACTTGTGGTAAGAGGGAAAGAATACTGAGATCAGCAGGAGTTCCCTGATAGCACAGTCTCGAGGCTGGAGGTGCCACAACCGGCGTGACGTAAGAACCCACAGCAAAATGCCGGGAGCGAATTAGGCCCGAGGAAAAAGGGGAGCGGGCGATAAGAGAAAAAGTAAAAGGGGGGGAGGAAAGCTCGACCATGCAAAAATCCTTCCCTCTTGGAAAGAAATAATTAAGTGCAGATCGTCACTGGGAACCGGGAGCCCAAGGAGGGGGTTCAGGTCGTCATTACTCATCAGAGCAACACGAAAGAAAAGAATAGGAGTGCGTAGTTTCATGGTAAGGCCATAGGTGGGGCTGGAGAAAAAAAACTAGATATTCAATTCCTTCTAACGTATTAAGGTCTTTATTTCCTATTATATTTTGTGACTTTTGTTCTCTTATAATAGAGCGGAGAATGCGAGCTGGGAATGGATATTAAATAGCGCATAGAGAGGTTTAAGTACTTTCATTTTTTGAATACTATCTAACAATAGGCGAGAAGGGTCCGATCTCCAAAAAAACTCTTGTGATGAAGGGGGAGGCGCTGAGACCTCTATCCAAGACCGTTTTAGGGGTTTGAGACGGCTATCACCGAAGCGCGTGCAAGTCTCGTCAATCTTCGACATTCTTGTTCAACAGGCACATCTGAAGGATGGACAACATAGTCCTGACTAAAAAAACTGGGAGAAAAAAAAATGGTCCTCGTATAGCATATAATAAAAGGGATGAGGAGCATTAAAAACAGAAAAAAAAAAAAAAGCAGTCAGACAATTTACTTCCTTCCGCATTAGCTAGCTCTTTATGAATCATTTCATGAGGAAGGAAAAGGAACAAAGCGAAGGAAAAAAAACGAGGAGAAAGAGAGGGAGGAGTCGTCTAAAGGGGGCTTCCTAGTCGAACCCATGGAGGAATGCTCCCAAATACCCCGCCAGTAGCTTGGTGGTCCTCGTCATCATGAGGGGGTGTGACTCAATTGTTCGTGTTTCATGCGAAATAGCTTTCGGGCCGGATATAAGGATTCGTTCTTCTCAGGCTTAAAACGAAGAGAAGCTCCTGATCGAGGAAACTTCGCATCCAAAACTGAACCGTGGGGAGCCTCTGCGGAATCCTCAGTCGTGCGAAAAATGGAATCCACAGGAGATCTTAAATTGAGAAAATGCGCGGATACAAGAAAGACTAGCAGAGAAGGCTAACCAAGTTAAAAGGGTCTATCTCCGGAGGAGGATTGAACTTCAGTTTGGGACAAAAAATTCGTTATCCTCACAAAACGGTGCCGCAGCGCTATCTACGAATCTTCAACTGCGAGGGACCGGCCCTGATGGGACAGCCAACTAGAAAATCTTGGATCAACTATTGCTGCGTGAAAACGACTAAACACAGAGAAAGAAAAAGGAACGGGCCAACTTAAGATGGCGTAACTAGGGCCCAGTATTCGATCGGCGGAAAACATTCTGTGAAGGGTCGGGAACACGCTCGTCAGAACTAAACTCGGCTTATCCAGGCAAAGAAGACGGCCCAGATCAGATTGTAAGAGGGAATAAGTAAATTTTCGGCCCTACGCAGACGCGATCAGCTCTGGGCAGCTGGAGATCAGCTGGAGGGGGGGGGTTAGCGGTTGGGAAAGGTCGAAAGAAACCGAGTTCGCAGCAAAGGGGGGCAATTCTCATTCCTTATCAACCGGCTCTGACTGAGAGGGGGTGGGAAAGGAAAGAGGAGAGGAAGAGGGGAAGTAACCGGGCAGAAACCCGGGGCAGTAGACGTTTTTTAGGAGCCGAAAGAAATCAGGTAAGATGACGAACCTGCGTTTCAGCTGCGCAAATTGTCATCAAACGTGGGTTTAGCCCATGTTTTTGGGGATGGAAGGGAGTTCAAGGGAGTGAAAAAGATCGCTCAGAAATTTTAGGGACCTGCTTTGGAGCCTGGGCTGGCTAGGTTAAAAAGGGAGTGGTGGAAGGAAGCAAGCATTAAAAAACCAGCCGGGCTGTGGCAAGTGGGTAGGTTCAGCAAGGATGACACAAGGGGACACGAGTTTAACAAATAAAGGGGTACGAGGTATCGAGATTTTAGCGGGAGTAGACTCTGTGCTTGTGCCTGAGCCTATAGAAGAAACTATACTTATAAAGGACCTATATAAGGCGTAGAATGTAGGTAACAATGAAAAATTTCTGACAACTTGATGCACGAGTTCAAGGGCAACCGGGTCATTGGGACGACCTATTGTACGGGTCGAGGGGGACACCCTAAGGGAAAACGGCACGAGCCGGAGGCAACCAGGAAACGGTGGCCGAAAAAAAAGAGATGAAAGGCAGTCGGAAGGGCAATCGGCATCCCGACACTGTTAATCAGTCGGCGGTCTAACTGAGAAGTCCGGTACGAGGGGAAAACAACTAGTTGTCAAGAAGGAGGAACCGGGAGGCAGTTCCAAGGGAAAAAGGATTGTGCCGTGACCCAGACTCCAGATTACTTTTAGATAAACGCGTTGAGGAACGAGGAATTCAAGAGGCCCCAAGTAAAAAGGGTTCGTCTCAGGCTTCATCATGGCTTCTCAAGAGGGTTGCCTTTATTTGGGTCGTTCAGGAAAGGAATGTTTCGTAGAGCCAAACGAGAGCGATACGCGCCAATCGTCCGCGAAAGATACATCCCAACTACCGTGCGACAAAAAATCAGACTAAGTTCTAGCGCAGCACCTCTCTACCAGGCCCTAGCCAGAAGTCGAAGATAGGGAGGGTTGACCTCTAACAGCTGACTCAGGGAGAGAAGCGGGTGACAGATAGGAGAGAACAGTACGCCCCAATCACAAGCTAAAATGGGTTCTCTTCACCTACTTCTGGGCTCGCGGGGGTCGAACTCCCGTTTAAAAAAAGGGCGTCATAAGGGTTATAGCTCTCCAAAAAAGAGTAGGTATTTGAAAAGAACGAGGGCCCGATGAACTCGAGGATTTGAAGGACACGCGCACGGGGGGCCTCTGGATTTCAGCGAAGAGTCTGATGGGAACCGTCGGGAAATAAGAGGCCACGGGAGTTCGGATAGCTTAAAAGAAGGGAGGGGGCACGTCGGGTTTTACTAGCTTTCTCTCATTGGCATTGGGAGGGGGGAAAGACTTAGAAACGGCGCTCTATCATCTAATCTCTGTCGGGATGCGTTCGAAGGGGACAGTCGGTATCAAGGGGTCAACTCGTGTAGACCTCATCGCATTCAAGGAGAGGAGGAGAAGAAGAAAAAAAAAATCAAATTTTCTTCAATCACCCTCAAGGGCAACGGCCGGGACTCGTTCGGAATACCGAGGAAACGGCGCAGCTGCGCAGGTGTTTGGAAGGTAGTAGGAAACCGCCGAAATCTTCACCAGTAATCGCAAGTCCCACGTGTTCCGGGAAAGCATAAAGGATTGGGGACCGGGCCTCCTTCGACACACTAAGAGGTTGGGGGGGAAGTCACAAGGAAAAGAGGCCAGGGTCGGAACAGAGAACCCTCCGCCCCTCACCGTATGGGCCGTGAAGTACGACCTGATTATCCTTAGATTCGCGATTGGGGGGGGGGTGGTAGTCAGTGTGAAGAGGGGCATGTGGCTTGGTGGAGGTGTGCAGCGACGAAGGTACGACAAATGAATTGCACGGGCTCATCAAAAGGGAAGAGAGGTGCATGTGCCGTGAACCTCCGCCAAGACTCGTCGACTCAATATGAACGTCTGCATTCAATCAGGTTAGATCTGGATAAAATAAAGGAGCTATGAAGCACAAGTCCCGCGAAACGATCATCGCCCCGTGTTGTTGAACGCGGTTCACCTGGTCCGGGACGGAATAAAGGGCACTTCTAAAAGCTCACCGGCTTGGACAAATTGGCCTTGCCAGAGCAAAAACGGACAAGAAAAAAGAACGCAACAAATCGGCGAAAGGTATCAGGATAGACGCAACTGAAAAGTTCATGAAGAGAATAGTATACACAGGGATAGGGGGAGGGGGGCCGTACATTCTCAAAGAAACATAGTAAAGAAGCCCTGATTGTAAGGGGAAAGGGACGATTCATGCAGGCTCATTCCTTGAGAACCACTCTAGTGAATTCCTAAGGAGAATCGCGTTCTCTGATGAAAGGAGGAACTCTTCCCTCGCACAGTTCCTAGAAGAGGAGTTCCGAAGGGTATGGGGAACTGGGCCTCTATCCTATGGTTTCGGTAGCCTCGGGGGAGTGAAGGAGACCCAAGCAGCTGACTGGAACAGTATCCGGAAAGGCGAACCGTCTGCGGTATCCTGCTCTTAGAGGCTCTCTTTACGCGGATCGGGCTTCCTGAGGGTATTGTACAGGAGGGTCACTTCAGGTTTTACCTCAATTAGGGGTCCCGGCAGATGCGGGTTGAGCTATAAGGAGAGGCGAAAAGACCTCTTAGGCTAAATTTAACTGGAGAGCCTTCGATAGCAAGGGCCAGGGGGGAGGGGGCGACACACCTCGATCGTGAACTATGGGGTGAGTAGGGGTGCTGTCCAGATTACGATCCCTTCCTATAGGAACGGCATGATTTCAGCTACATTAACTTGATACCTGGGCCGGGTCCTTTTGTGGGTGGAGTCAAATGTGACCGAGGAAAAAAAGGAGCTTCTCGAAGGTGGATGAAATACTAGGGATGTGGGGATGAAGGCTAAATAGGAAGAAGATGCTGCCTTGGGGAAGAGAATGATATTTAGTCGGCGGGTGTGAGGAGTGATGGTGGGGGGGGAGTCAGAGTTCCTTCCATAAATAAAATGTGTATTCCGCGACCTACTTTGAGATGGGTGACGCCTTCTTTATTCGAAGTAATTCAGGGGTTGAGTTCTGACCGAACAGGCAAAGAGAAACGGCAAATCTACAAACAGCCAATCGCCTCGGCAAAACACGGGGGACAAAGTGTGGTAAAAAAAGACACATTAGGTTCAAAGATTTTCTACACGGCACTAAAATGTATGTGGATCAATCCTGGGAAATAGATGTGCCTAAACCCAGTTCATCCTACCTTGACGATACTCAGTGGGAAAAGGAATCTTTTTGTGGCAAACCTAGATATTAAGCGAGGTCAGGGACTGTGCGAGGGGGGGGGGGGATGGTAAGAACCATGTTAGACTCCTGCTTTCAATGGAAAGATATCTGTTGAGGAATCTGCAGGGGTCTCAGGTAATTGGAGAGTGGGAGAAGTGTGTAGTGCACCTGGTGTGAACAAGGTAACGATCCGTCAACCCCCAGGGTATGGAGCTAGTAGTAAAGACGTTCATTGGCAGGGATCGATTTTTGCATGTGGGTTCGGGATTTAAGGGTATGCGCCGTCAAAGAGTTGTTGAGGGATATAATCGGGGGAGGAAAGAGTATTCTATTACCATTTTTAACTATCTGGAGCTGACTGAAACCATTCTTCAGGTTCCTCATCCCTTAACGAGACTGGGGGCTTCTCCAGGTTCTGATAGGGGGAGGAAGAGAGGGAACTTACGCTAAGGCCAGGAAAAATCGCTTCTCCTGTGTCCTCGAGTGAGGCGCCCCCTCTAAGGCCGGACTTGGTAAGCTCGGTCAAAGTGGTCGCAGGATGAAGTTGGCCCAGGCCCGGTCAAAGGAGCGAAGGGCTAGGACTGCTTGGGTGGGGGGGGGCCGGATCGGCAGGGGTATCACTGGGGTTGGGGGCCCTGCCGCGTGCAGGCTGGGCGGCTCGGAGCTCTCGCATCGATCGAAAAAAGTGCCTCGCGCCCTTCTTCAGGGGGAGGCCAATGGGTATTTTTTTTGGTTGGCTGATTTGTGGTTTCACGTGGCCTGGAGGGGCGGGTCCCGCCACGTTTGGGTAGGTCTGCAGAGGCTTGTGGGGTGCGGAATGATACTATGGCTGGATTGGTGCGTATCTGTCGGTTGGGTGTGGGATGATTCGGCTGGTTTTTGGCCTATTGTAAAGGTCGCTTGGAAAAGGACTAGGTTTCCTTGTTTTCAGCGGGTCGGAAAGCTCCCTTGAAGAGGTGGAGGTACCTAGGTCTCCTGCGGAGCGTGAAGCTTGAGGGCCGTTATCTCTGAGGTGATCAGGAGGGTATCTTGTTGGGGAAGTGGGGCATTGAAACGGTGCGAGACGATGGAAAGATCGGTGGGTAAGGAGAGGAATAGTGCGGAGGATTAGGATTTTGCAAGGGATATGGTGGGGGGGGGTGGTAAGAGTTTTAGTAGTGGGGGGGAGTCGGGGGGGGGGGAAGGGAGTGGGAAGAGGGTGAGTGAGGGGGGTGTTGTGTGTAGTGGCTAATCTACGGAAATTGGCAGAACCAATTATCAGGGATACTGAAATTTTCGAGACTTAGACTAATAAGTGCTGCCCATAGGGGAGTACGCGACATCAGCTCGGACATGCGAGTACTAAGGAAAAAGAATGATTTGGGAACATGGTGTTTTGGTCAGATGTGAAGACAAGAGTGGGGTCAGACAAGGGGGGGGGGCGCAACGGCCATAGGCATATGATTAGATAAAGTAACGGCTAATGCTTCTATTGTCCGAGGGCTATTGAAAAGATCCTTCAGGGCTTACATTCGGGGGTCCAGTGGGCCGGCTCGCATAAAGAGGGGGGGTTAAACTACTGGCTTTACCTCTTCCAAAGTTAAGACCCTAAAAGGGGGGGGCGAGGGGTTGGAGGATGGCCGGTGCGGGAAATACCTAAAAGTGGGAAGAAAAACAGCTTTATCGTCCCCCTTCAGTTAGGATGTACTCCAACGCAAAGACTAGGGTGAAGAGAAAAGTATCCTTGGGTCACGCGAAATCGGGGGGGGCCTGAAGCGATGGCTTCACGGGGTTCTAGCCCTTACTCCCTCCAACTGAACGTCTCCTCCGAGTACGTCTCGAAAAAGAATGTGGTGAAGAGACGCCAACTCAATTGCTGGACGAGGAGTCCGGGGACCCCCGAGCCAACATCTCTCTTTGAAAGCAGGAGAAAGGTCGCAGCTCTCAGCATTGTATCCAAATCTGAATAGAGACGCGAATAAGGTACGGATGAAAACAGAAAGACCATACCGCCAACGCCACGCTTCTTCAACGCGATCGAGCTAGATCACGAAAAGGAAGAGGGGGGGGAAGCCTACCCGATAAAAATCGGGGAAAAAAACTTCGGTCGGTCTCGGGCCACGCGCGGGAGAGATAGAGGACCCGAAAAGGTGGAGAGTCATTACTCTTCCTCGGACTACTGGTCGGTCAAAAAAGCAGGCTTTTCCATGGGCTATTGAAAAAACGGCGTCCGTGAAAAGGCAATCGGCTCTACGAGGGGAAGAAGAGGAGACTCTCTCAGGATGGATAAAGAACGGAAATGGTGAAGTATCAGCGATTATGCTCGCCTGGGGAATCCCGAGGGGGAAGCGGGCTCAGCAAAAAAGAGAGAAACGAGTGAGATGGCTCCCACAAACAGGGCTCATCAAAACATGCAGTGGATGGAGGATTAGGTCTTTCTGGGGAAAAGTCACGTTAGCTTCGCAAGTAGCTGTAACAAATCCTGCTCTAGGAAGTACGTTCGAATTGGGGAGGATACACTAGAGCTATGTCGCTAGCAGACAACGAAGAAGAGGGAAGCTTGGGGGGGAGGGGATCAAACTTTGGATGGTAATTGTCAGTCCTGGCTGAGGAGCTTGGAATGTAGGTGGTAGATCAAGGGAAAAAAAATGGGCCTACATGGCGGCTTGTGTTCTCCTTGATTTCTGGTCTCCGGGTGTCCTAGAAATGCCCAGGGGCAAATGGAGAGAAAAATGAACATTTTGATCTGGATAGATGCAAATTGGGTGTTCCGATCAAGCCATGGAAAAAAAACGGTAGCTCAAAAAGCGATGAGACGGGGAGAGCGGGGAGCGGGACGCTGGACGCCGCGCGATAAGACACGAAGCAAATGCGAGAGAGAATAAACGAAGAAGGGTGAAATGAGTCGAAGGAGGGAGAGTGAAATAGGAAACGCTTATCTTCCAAATTGTCGAAATCCAGGGGCAAACCAGGGCGGAAGAAAAGGGAAAAAGGGTCGACAACACCAGACAAAGGCGCAAACTGCAGCAGTCACCTTCAGCACGGGCACGACCACGCAGGACGATTTCGAAGGCGTCGGAATACTGGATAAGTTGAGAGGTAGGGTGGCTGCAAATAAAGAAAAAGGATACGAGGAATCTCAACCTGCTTCGCGCTAAGGGGGAAAAGGTGAAAATCTTGACCACATAGCCAGATATCATACCGGGGGCTGGGACGGGGGGGTGGGGGGGTCTGTAGGGGGGGGAAGCACCAAGAACTTGAACATTCCCTCATTGGGGTTTAAGAGTCCATTGATTCAGAAAGAAGAGCCGGGGGGGTGGCGTTGGGGGAGGGGTGCGTTTCCTGCGAATAAGGGGGTTCATCGGAGATAGGAAACGCGCCCTGGCGGATCATCCATCACCTTTATAACAAAATTTCATAAACATTACTTAGGAATAAGATTAAAAAGGCGATGCGGGACCCTTTACACCCATGCGATACTTGGGGGTACTTCACTAGGCTGACCTGCTGACAAGGTACAAAGATGTCGCCGACCGCAAGACATGTGGGAGCGCCACTCGACCGTGTTTCTCTAGGCTCGCCAAGAAGAAACAAAAACTCGCTTTCGTATCGTCCCAAATGAAAAGACGGTTATCCAACAACAACAAAATTTAAAAGATGTAGGTGCGAAGCATGGGACAGCTATGAGGGGGGGAGGGAAGGAGGTGGCGATCTACCGAGTGTCTTCGTGCCGTATCCCCAACCTGAGGGGGGATGGTGAAGCTCGGGGGATATCCTTACACTCTTTTTAAAAGTCATCGGGCAAAGTAAACCAAAGAAAGGGGGCCAGGGTGCCCCCTCGCGACTTCCTTGGCGACATCTTCAGCTTAAAAAAACTGGGCTATCAAAAAAACGATGCGAGGGGGCTTAAATAAATTTCGGAGGGCAGACTAAGAGAAAGGCAATTTTGGAAGAACAGCACAGAGAAAAGGGAAAAGGGGGATTCTTACGTTTGGAATACTGTAATCCGCAAATTCGGGATTCTCTCTCAGTTGTGGACTTGTGATAACCTAACCGAGGGGGGGGGAGGTACCACAGATCGTCAGTCTAAAAGGGTCAATTCCAACTTCTTTGGTGACATGGGGGGAAGAATTTTACTAATTTTTCGGTTCACGGGACTGGAAGGGTAGGTAATCGAAAAAAGGCCGCATCAGTTGATGATCCAACAGATTAGGCTCAGCTTCATCGGGGGTCTTTTCTTGCAAAACAAACCGTGAAGGGAAGGCAAGTGAAAAGAAGTGTTGTGATGGGGACGACGTAAGGGGGGGGGAACAAGGACTTCAACAATTATCGCAAAGTCAACGTCCTGAAGACGGGAAGGTGAGAAAGAAAAGGTCAACCGTAGGGAAAGGGGAGACTAGGCCATTCTTTGCACTAAAGTACTAGGGTCATATCGAGGATCTGGTTGGGCACGCCCAGGAAAGCGCCAAGAAGCAAACGCAACACGTATCCGGCCGGTTTGAAAAAAGGTGGCCACCTGGGAGTGACTGACGAAGGACCACAACACAAAAACAAACTCTAAAAGAGAACGCTTTAACTTCACACTGTAATTTTCGGACAAAAACAAGGAAAAAGAAGAGCGAAGGCCGGATTAAGGAGCATATACAAGCAACGCAGTGACCAAAGAATAACTCAAGAGACTTTTTGACTGACCATTTAGAGCAACGCTAGAGACGTTCGACGTTAGGCGCTGTCAGGGCATCCTAACACACTTACGGAGAGGGGGGGACTCCTGGGAAAATGACCGTGGGAAGCTCAAAAATGCGAACACAGAAGAAGGGACCTGAACCACCTGACTACAAAAGATTATAGTTCGTTGGCAGAGCGTGTCAGGGGGGGGGAAAAACTCAGAAAATGCGGTGGTAAAAGGGAACGGGATTCTGGAAACATACCTGGGACTTCCGAATTCTAACGCAAAGAAGGGGGGGATGTCAAAGAAGGAAAAAAAATGAGGATAGCTTTAATAAAGAATCGCTGGGAATAGCAATGATTTATGGGAGGGGGATCCAAGAACCGTGGAGCCTGAATTTTATCGGGCACGCTCAAGGACCAGACTGGGGTGTTCGAGACGGGGAAAAAGGGTCGAATCGGGGGAGGTTCATTCTAACCTCTTACGTTTATC